>Ga0210390_10003462_pt1 | contig 13540 bp, 10 predicted proteins | sample IncBWH11OmetaG_FD_161050 | JGI IMG/M metagenome (GOLD analysis project Ga0210390, IMG submission 161050) | Forest soil microbial communities from Barre Woods Harvard Forest LTER site, Petersham, Massachusetts, United States - Inc-BW-H-11-O ...
ACGGGCATCAATTCAATAAAACGGAGCAATAAATTCTCCGTCCGCGCGAAGCGCACCAGGTCGGTTAAAGCATCGTCATTACGGCCCCGCATCAGCACCGCGTTGAGTTTAACTGTTTCAAAGCCGGCTTCTTTTGCGGCGATGATCCCCTGAAGAGTTTGCGGGAGGTAATCGCGCCCCGTGATCGACCGGTACATCTCCCGGTCAAGGGTATCGAGCGAGATGTTTGCGGTGCTCACTCGACACTTCACCAGGGAGCGGGCGACGGTCTCACCGTTTTCGGCCGTCTTGGCGAGCAGCGAACCGTTCGTCGAAATCCCGATCTCGGTGATTCTGGTCAGCTGCCCGAGCTGGCGAAAAAGTTGGAGAACATTTTGGCGCACTAGCGGCTCACCTCCGGTAATCCGGATCTTACTCACGCCGAGATCGGAAGCGATCCTCACCAGTCTTGTGATTTCGTCAAAATTCAGTATTTCCGCACGCGGAAGCCATTCCTGCAGCTCGTGAGGCATGCAATAAAGGCACCGTTCATTGCACCTGTCGGTGATCGACACTCTAAGGTAACTGATTCGGTGGCCAAATCGATCCTCCATTCGAGCAAACTACGCCCGGCCTTCCTTTGTGCAACCCGGCAGAGGCCGGAGAACCCAGGTCCAGGGTGATTGATCAATTCGGCATCAGATCTAAACTACTTGCAGTTCGAGGCAAACCGATGGATCGCACACTTTTCGCGGAATCTGCAGCGGCTTTACCGCAGTGACGAATTCTCAACCAAATATGGCTTATCGTTCACTTTCTCATTTCATCGAAGAGCTGGAGCGGATGTCGGAACTCGTCCGAATCGCCGAACCGGTTGCCACAGAATTGGAGATAACGGAAATGGCAAACCGCCAGATGAAAAAACCCGGAGGCGGGAAAGCGCTCCTGTTCGAAAGGCCGACGATCAACGGTAAAATTTCGCCATTCCCTCTCGCCATTAATACGATGGGATCTGAACGCAGGATGGCGAGGGCACTCGGCTTGGAGTCAATCGATGAAATTGCTCATCAGATGCAGCTCATTCTGAAAGCGAAACCTCCAACCTCCATGCGGGAAGGTTGGTCATTGTTGAAACAAGGGATTGACCTGCTGCACGCCCGTCCGAAACGAGTGACCGACGGCCCATGCAAGGAGGTCATTCACCGGTTTGATAAGACCGACAATTTTTCACTGCAGGATCTTCCAATCTTACTCTGCTGGCCAAAAGACGGGGGTCGCTTTATCACCTTGCCGACCGTTTATACGAAGGATCCTGACAGCGGGGAACGAAATATCGGGATGTACCGGATGCAGGTCTACGATGGTCGGACCACCGGGATGCACTGGCAGATACACAAAGTCGGGGCCCGCCACGGAAAGCGTTACTACGAAAGAAATGAACCCATGCCGGTGGCAGTCTGTCTGGGAGGTGATCCGGCCTATACGTTCGCAGCGACCGCTCCGTTGCCAGATGGTCTGGATGAAGTTCTTTTCGCTGGATTTGCGCGCAAAAAGTCGGTCGAATTAGTGAAGTGCGAAACTTCCAATCTGGAGGTTCCGGCCGATGTGGATTTCGTTTTGGAAGGATATGTACAGCCGGGTGAACTGCGCGAGGAGGGACCTTTTGGTGATCACACCGGATTTTACACACCTGTCGACCGGTACCCGGTCTTTCACCTCACCGCCATAACCCGGCGGAAAGAGGCAATCTATCCCGCTACTATTGTTGGGGTACCGCCGATGGAAGATTTTTATATGGGCAGCGCCAGTGTCCGCATTTTCCTGCCGGTCTTTAGGATGAATTTTCCCGAGATCGTGGATATGGCGCTTCCGGCCGAAGGTGTTTTCCACAACCTCGTCTTCGTCAGCATTCGCAAACAGTACCCGTATCAGGCTTTTAAGATCATGCACGGTCTGTGGGGGATGGGCCAAATGATGTTTTCCAAGTACATCGTTGTCGTGGATGAGGACTGCGACGTGCACAATACCAGCGAGGTGCTTTTCCGGCTTTGTGCAAACACAGATCCGCAACGGGACACCACCTTGATCAAAAACCCAAGTGACAGCCTCGATCATGCTCCAACCGACCCGAACATCGGTTCACACATGGGAATCGACGCCACCAGGAAATTGCCGTCGGAAGGGTACAATCGCGGTTGGCCCGAGATTGTCCGGATGGACGAAAAGGTACGGGCCAAAATCGATGAGCTGTTTCCAGGCTCATTGGGTTCCCATTGATCAACTGGGCAGCCCCTGATCACCTTGCCGGCTTTCTCGCCGGACCCTAATCGGACCCGATTAAATCGAGCACCGCGACCGCCTCGATCTCGGCTGTTTGCGGGAACATATCGAATGGCTGGACGGCGACGATCTTGAACCTGTTTCGCAGCCGCGCCAGGTCCCTCGAGAGCGTGGCGGGATTGCAGGAAACATAGATCAACCGGTTAGACGGGTTGATCATCAGCGCGTCAGTCACCCGAGGATCGACGCCATCCACGGAGGGATCGAGGATAACGGTATCCGGAGGATCATTCACGAGTAGGGATTCGATAGTTCCGGCGACGTCACCACAGATGTACGTTTCGTTCGACCCCGCCGATTCTCGCGCGGTTTTAATTGCCTGCTCGTTCCAATCGATCCCGATCACGCTCTTCAGTCGTTTGGCCATCGCATGACCGAAAAAGCCGAAACCGCAATAGGCGTCGATCAGCGTCTCGCCGACCATTTGACCGGCGACAAACTCAAGGAGCGCTCCGGCAACGAGATCGTTGGTTTGTGTGAACGAACGGGGCACTTCCTCTCCCCGCAGGGTTCTGTGCTTTCCGTCCGCCAGACCACTTGCCCGCAGTTCCTTCAAGGCCTCATTGACCACCGGAATAGCGATCGCGCACCTCTCGATATCGACAACTTCCCGGCTGTTCTTTTCGAAGAATCCGATTTTGCCTTGTGCGGCGTGGACGGTGATCCGGTTTCGGAATGCGTAAGGGCGTGGGGAGGCGAAAGTGGGCAATACCTCGACTTCGGTGATGCGGCCGATCCTCTCCAGGAGTTGGACGACTTGGCGGCGCTTCAATTCGAGCTGATAACTATAGGCTATGTGCTGGTAGTCGCAGCCTCCGCAATGACCAAAATAAGGGCAGATGGGGTCGATCCGCTGAGCCGAGCGAACGATCACCTTGTGGAGTTGGCCCCGATCAAAGCTTTTTTTGCTCTCAACCACTTGAGCCTCGATTCGTTCCCCATCGATCGTGAAAGGTACGAAAACAATTTTCCCTTCGAGGCGTCCGACGCCGGCTCCGCCAAACCCGACGTCATAAATGTCAAGCCCGACCGGCGACTGTAATGCTGTGTGCGGCTGTGAGCGTATTCCCATTGCGGCCTATCCCGAAAGTTATTGACGGAACGATAATACGCCAATAAGCCGACACGTCGACATGCTCCCCTAAAGTCGATGGTCCTTGAAAAAGTCTGGCTTCGTGCGAAACGAGTGGCTCAAATATGATAGAAACGACCCTTGTACTGCTTAAGCCGGATTGTCTTGCGGATCGCCATTGCGGCGAAGTCATTAGTCGATTTGAGGCGGCCGGCTTGGAAATTGTCGGCTGCAAGATGATGCTCCTCGCAGATGACGTACTCGCTGAACACTATGCCCACATCACGGACCGACCTTTTTACCCCGAGCTCAAGTCCTTTATGCAATCCAGCCCGGTCATCGCGCTGGCATTGTCGGGCGAAAATGCCGTAGCACTCGCTCGCGACCTGATGGGACCCACAGACTCCCGGAAAGCCCCGAAAGGAACTATCCGAGGTGACTTAGGTAAAGATTCGATGATCAATGTGGTCCACGGATCTGATAGTCTTGAGAACGCCGCATTGGAGGTGAAACGCTTTTTTGTCGATAGCGAACTTTTTGAATTCACCGTCAAGCGTTGACTCCAGTCAGGCCGCCGTATCAGGCTCCATCAGGATGATACTAGATGCACTCGTTTTTGATTTCGACGGATTGATAGTCGATACGGAAAATCCCGGCTTCATCAGCTGGGCGGAAGTTTACCAGGAGTTCGGCGCGACACTTCAGATCGACGATTGGAGGCATGCCACTGGTTACGTTGGAGGATTTGATCCGGCGATTCACCTGGAGGGGATTCTTGGCCGCAAGCTCGACTGGTCGAAGCTGATGCCAAAGAGAGAAGTCCGAAACTGGGAGTTAACAGTTCAGGCCACCGTCTTGCCGGGCATCGAGCCGCTCTTTCGCGCCGCCAAAGAACGCCAGTTGCGCATTGGTGTGGCCAGCAACTCTGGGAACGGCTGGGTCGAAGGCGGGCTGCGTCGACTGGGCTTGCGCGAATATGTCGACACGGTGGTCACCCGTGACATGGTCGTCAATCCGAAACCTGCTCCCGACATCTACCTCAAGACAGTCCAGACTTTGAGGGTGGAACCCGGCAATGCTGTAGCCCTGGAAGATTCCGAACCTGGATGCCGCGCCGCCAAGCATGCTGGATTGAAGGCGGTGGCCATTCCGAATCAGTTCAGCGAGCGCCAGGATCTAACAATTGCCGATCTCATCGTAAAGAGCGCCACGGAATTGAACCTGGATCGGTTGTCGTCTTTGGTGGCCGGAGAGCGCCCGTAGAAAGACATTCCCGCCGAATACCGGTTGCCTACGGAGGATCGCGCTTGTATCTAAGCACTGCAAATCGCTGACGCCCTCATGAAATTACCTGAGCTCCGCGGAATTCTGCAGTATGTCACGCGTTTTAGAGATAAGATCTTTGTCGTTGCCATCGATGGTGAAATTCTAGGCTCGGAGAACTTCGGGAATATTCTCCTCGATGTCGCTGTCCTTCGTTCTCTGAACATCAAAGTTGTTCTGGTTCACGGGGCCGGCCTTCAGATTGAGCTCGCTGCGCAAGAACGAGGAGTCAGACCCTCAAACTCGGATGGCACCGGGTTGGTGGACGAAACAACGCTCCAGATTTCAATCAATGTGGCGATCCGGTTAACCAACCAGATCATGGAAGGCCTGACCCAGGTCGACCTCCGCGCCGCTTATTCCAACTGCATCATTGCCCATCCGTTTGGCATCGTGCGCGGAGTCGATTTTCAATATTCCGGCAAGGTCGAACGTGTCGATGTGAAACTCCTGGAACTTTTTCTCAATGACGAGGTCGTTCCGGTGATTCCTCCGCTGGGATTTGACGGAGAAGGCAGGACATTTCGAGTGAACTCCGATTTGGTCGCGGTTGAAGTGGCCGAAGCCTTGCACGCCGCTAAACTGATCTACCTTTCAGCCTTCGACGGGCTGATCCTGGATGGGCAACGGATCGGTCATCTGGTTGCCCCGGAGTTGGAAGAGGCCCTCAAAAAGCAGAAGGATATTCTTCCAAAAGGTCTTCTTTCAAAACTGGAGCATGCGGTACAGGCCTGTCGCTACGGGATCCCGCGGGTCCACCTGCTGAATGGAAACGTTAATGAGGCGCTTCTAGCGGAAATCTTTAGCAATGGCGGGGTCGGCACGATGGTCTACTCGAACGAGTACGAGCAGATTCGGCATCTTTACAAAAAAGATATTCGGGAAGTCATGTCGCTGATCCAGCAATCCATTCGGAGCGAGGAGTTGGTACGGCGGACTCGCGCAGAGATCCTGGCTGACCTTAACGACTACTGGGTTCTGGAGATTGACCGACATATTGTCGGTTGCGTGGCAATGTATCCATACCCAGATCATAAGATGGCTGAACTAGCTTGCCTCTACGTCAATCGATCCAACGAAAATCAAGGACTCGGACGTAAGCTGATCTCGTTTGTCGAGGACCTCGCGCGACAACGCGGCTTTTCGAAATTGATCGCCCTGTCGACCCAAGCTTTTGTCTACCTCCAACAGAAGGCTGGTTTTGTTGAAGTCGGTCCCGACATTTTGCCGCCTGCTCGGCGCGCAAAATACGACTCCAGCGGTCGAAACTCGAGGATTCTGCTCAAGAATCTGACGCCGGCGCCGGTCTCCGCGCCTATAGCCGCCCTGGGTCATTGATCGCGGATGCGATGCTCAACTCATCCATTCAACCGGCGCACCTTTGGCTCGACACCATCGTCCTTCTGCTCTATTTCTCCGGAATTGTTGGAATCGGCCTTTGGGCGGGAAGAAAAAACAGTAATCTGACTGAGTTCGCTTTAGGCGGACGATCCATTCCCTGGTGGGCGGTGCTGGCGTCCATTATCGCGGCCGAAACGAGCGCCGCCACCTTCCTTGGAACCCCGGCAGAGGGATTCAAAACGCGCAGTTTTGTTTATGCCCAGTTAACGATCGGCACCGTTCTGGCCCGGGTCCTGATCGCTTTCACCTTCATTCGCCCATACTACCGCTATAACGTCCAGAGCATTTACGAATTTCTCGAAATCCGTTTCGGTCCTTGGACCAAAAATCTGGCTAGCGGCATTTTTTTATTTACACGAGTCCTGGGCATTGGCGTCCGTCTCTATCTGGGCGGCGTCATCATCAAGGTAATCTGGCAGTATCTTTTCCCCGACCTCGATGTCAACATCTGGATCTACTTCTGGGGAATTCTCTTCGTGACCTTGCTGACGACGCTCTACACGGCGATCGGTGGTATTAAGGCCGTCGTCTGGACTGATTTTATCCAAGCTAGTCTAATGATCGGTTCCATGGTCTTCGCAACCTGGTTGTTAGTTCATCACACCCCAGGTGGTCTGATCACAGTCAAGGAACGATTGGGCGGCTGGCCGGTCTTTTTTCAAACCGGGCTCGATTTTCGAAAAGGCTTTTGGTTCGGATTGAAAGAGATGTTCGAGGAACCTTACACACTCTTCTCGGCTTTCATTGCATCGACATTTTTAACGATGGCCACCCATGGTACGGACCAGGATAATGTCCAGCGAATGTTAACCGCCAAAGACTTCAAGAAATCGAGGCTGTCGCTAATATTGAGCGGATTGGCTGATTTGCCGATCGCTTTCGGATTTCTATTAGTCGGAATTTTGTTGTCGGTTTACTACGATGTCAGGCCGGACCCACATTTGCCGGCCGCAGAGAACGAGATCTTTGCCTACTATATCGTAACGCAAATGCCGGTCGGTCTTCGCGGACTGATTATTGCCGGAGTCTTTGCAACCATGATGGGATCGACGTCGGCCGCGCTCAATGCCTTAGCCACTAGCTTCACCAAAGACTTTTATTTGCCCTATTTCAGGCGCCAGCAATCCCGCCGATCACCTGTTTATGCCGCTCGAGCGGCCACTGTGGTCTTTGGCGCCCTGATGGTGGTGGTCGCCACTTTGGCGGCCTACGCGGTTTTGCAGGATTCAAAGCTGACCATTATACCGTTGGCATTGCAAAGCTTCGGTTACGCGTATGGTTCGCTCCTGGCTGTATTTCTGCTCGGGATGCTGACCAAGCGAAGAGGGCGCGATGAGACCAATGTCCTAGCAATGATATTAGGTATCGCTTCGGTATTAGTGTTTTGCAAAGTTAAGCTGCCGGCCTTTAGTCTGCCAGAGCTATTCTCGAGCGGTCAGTTGCAGCCGCAAACTTGGGCCTTCGGAGGCTGGCTCCCGCCCTGGTGGCCGGCCATTGCATTTCCCTGGTGGGTTTTGGTCGGATGTCTGGTTTGTATTACGGTTAGTTGCATTTTTCCCACCCCCCTGGAGCGCGTCCGGAATGCGGAAAAGCGGGGAGTGGGCGGTGACGATCCATCAAATTAGGTGGAAGCAGCCCAATCCCGATCCGTCAAGTGGAAGATCCAAACAGAAGGCCCTTTTGATAGGAAAATTATTTGGGACTTTTTTGCTTGCTGACCCTGGAGCGGGAAACTAGTCTGTGTGCCTCTCGCCCGGAGGCACTGTTGGGTGCCTGTGAATAAGTTGTGAATAATAAATGTTAAACGAGCGCGTCGATCGGTCAGGAAGTGTTTGTTGGCGTGGAGTGCCACGGATGGCGACTGGTCGATTGATCGTACCCCAAAAGTTTTCGAGGATGATAAGTGTCGAAGTCAGAACGAGTTAGGTTGGTCGTTTTTAGAAGGGGCCCTCGGAAACAATCAAAACCTGATTGATTTTTTGTCTTTGCGTCTTGTTTTTGCGAGATGCGTGGACCGCTAGTGATCCACAAGCAGGTAGTGTGGATAAATCAGCTATGGAAGACAGTTACCGCAGGATTTGGGAGGAGATAGCCTCTGGCATCCGCCCGCATGTCAGCGTGGACGCGTTCCAGAGGTGGTTTGCGGCGATCGATCTGGTCCATGGAGATGAAATGGCGCTCACCTTTGAAGTCCCGAATACGATTTACCAGCTCTGGATCGAAAGTAACTACCTGAATCTCGTCGAATCGGCCGCCCTCGGCGTGCTCGGTAGCCCGCGCCAAATCAAGTTTCGCGTTTCTGACAGCGGGAAGACCAACAGAGTGCTTGAATCAAAGACCGATCGGCCGGGAGAGCCGTTGCAGGTCAGGATTCAGGAGAATGAGCCTGAGGCGGGAAATAATCACGGGATGAATCCGCGCAATAGCTTTGAGACTTTTGTCGTCGGCCCAAACAACCAGTTTGCCCATGCCGCAGCCCTGGCCGTCGCCCAGTCTCCGGCTAAGACGTACAATCCACTCTTCATTTATGGCGGGGTGGGTCTGGGAAAGACCCATTTGATGCAGGCGATTGGCCAGCAAGTGACGGACCGGAAGAAAAACTTCAAAGTGATTTATCTTTCGAGCGAAAAATTCACCAATGAGTTTATCGATGCAATTCAACACAATACACTGGTCAAATTCAGAAAACGTTATCGGCAGTCCGACCTCCTTCTGATTGATGATATCCATTTCTTCGCCGGCAAAGAGCGTTCGCAGGAAGAATTCTTTCACACCTTCAATACACTATTTGACGGTCGTAAACAGATTGTCATGTCGAGCGATCGTCCGGCCAGTGAGATAGCGAATTTAGAACAGCGATTGGTATCTCGCTTCGAATGGGGTCTGACGGCCGAACTCCAGCCGCCAGATATTGAAACGCGAATGGCGATTTTACGGAAGAAGGCACAAATCCTGCATGTCCAGCTGAGCCAGGAGATTCTTGAGTTTTTGGCGCAGCGGGTGCGGACGAATGTCCGGCGCCTGGAAGGAGCCCTCATGAGAGTCGCTTCCTTCGTTTCTCTGAGCGGTCGAGAGGTTTCGCGCGAAACGGTGGAGCACCTGCTGCGTGATATTCTGCAGGAGGAAGCCAAGAAGATCGTCACCATCGATCAAATCCAAAAGAAGGTCGCGGAGCATTTTGATGTGCGGCTTGCGGATATGACCAGCAAACGCCGGCCCGCAAATATTGCTTTTCCTCGTCAGATCGCGATGTACCTCGCCCGTCGGCATACGAAGTCTTCCCTCCATGAGATCGGAGACGCTTTTGGTGGTCGTGATCACGGGACGGTCCTGCATGCTTTTAAAGTTGTGACCGAGCGAATGAAAAAGGAGGATCAGGTTAGGCAACTGATCCTTCTGCTCGATACCCAGTTGGAGCGCTAAAAGAAGAAGTTCAGGAGTTGCAGGAGTTGCAGGAGTTCAGGAAAGCGCAGTCCCATGCTGCAACTCCTGAACTCCTGCAACTCCTGAACTTCTTCTTTTGTGTCCCTCGGTTCCAAGCACTTGCGGAGACTTGGGGCACGTGATTTGATATCCCCACAAAATGAAATTCAGCGTCAGTAAGGACAAATTGCTGGAAGGTCTCTCTACCGTCCAAAATGTAGTTAGCACCCGGACGACACTTCCGATCTTATCAAACGTGTTACTGCAAGCAAGCGACGGGGAAGTCCGGCTGACAACGACCGATTTAGATGTCGGCGTCCGGGGCAGCATCGAAGCGCAAGTGGAACGTACTGGCGCCACAACACTTCCGGCTCGGCGACTATTTGCGATTGTCCGCGAGTTGCCGGCTTCCGAGATTTATTTTGATGTTGATGCAAAAAACATGGCATCGATCCGGAGTGGGTCGAGTTACTTCAAAATTCTCGGTTTGCCCGAAGAAGAGTTTCCGCCGCTGGCCCGCTTTGATGAGGCGAAAGAATTCACGATTGCGCAAAAGGAACTGAAGGATGGCTTAAAAAAGACCTTCTACGCCATCTCCACAGATGAAACCCGCTACGTCTTGAACGGCATCCTTTTTTCGTTCAAAGACAATAAGCTCACTTTGGTGGCAACGGACGGTCGACGACTCGCCTTGGTGGATCTCGAGCTGGAGTTTCCGCGCAGCCAGGAACTCGACATTATCATTCCGACTAAGGCGGTTGCGGAATTGCAGCGTTTGGTGCGCGATGAGGGGGAAGTCAAACTCAGTATCGGGGAGAACCAGATCGCTTTTGAGTTAAATCGGACTTTGCTCGTTTCAAAACTGATTGAAGGTAATTATCCCAATTACCGCCAGGTCATTCCCGCCGAAGCAAAAGAGCGGATCACCCTGGAGAGGGAGACGTTTTTAACGGCTGTTCGCCGTGTCTCGCTTCTTGCCAGCGAAAAGTCCAACTCCGTCAAACTCATCTTTTCAAAGAGCAACATCGACATCGTGGCGACCACTCCGGATGTCGGCGAAGCTAAGGAATCGTTGGCGGTCATGTACAAGGGCCGTGATTTCTCGATCGCCTTCAATCCGGAATTTCTAATGGCGCCTCTGCGCAATCTGACCAACGACGAGATCTACCTCGACCTGATCGACGAAATGAGTCCTGGCGTTCTCAAAATCCCCGGTCCCTTCCTCTACGTGTTGATGCCAATGCGGATTAATTGATCTCTTTACAACCCTTCTTTCTTCGATAGCTTCCCCCCTCTCTCTTTGCTCACGTGGCGGAACTGGCAGACGCGTACGGCTCAGGACCGTATGGGGCGACCCGTGGAGGTTCGAGTCCTCTCGTGAGCAGGTCCGGATATGGAATTGGTCTTTACCCAAAAGGAGCCCAACTCGATCCAGCGCCTGTTTGCTCGGATCGCTCATCGGTACGACTTGGCAAACAGCCTTTTGAGCTTTGGCTGTGACTCGCTTTGGCGGGCAAACGTCGGCGCCAGAGTGAAGCGCTGGGCGCCCGCCACCATTTTGGACCTCGCGACCGGGAGCGGCGTCCTCGCCCATGAACTGAAGAAACAGATCCCTGCTGCTCGCATTGTCGGAGCCGATTTTTGTGCGCCGATGCTCACTTTCGCGCGTCGGCGTGGCATTGCGGAATTAGTCGTAGCGGATGGTTTGGCTCTGCCATTTCAGGATGGCCGGTTCGACGTCGTGACCATGGCCTTTGGTTTGCGAAATATGGCTTCTTACGACGTCGCACTCCGCGAAGCGGCAAGAGTACTACGGGCCGGAGGCCATTTGGTGATCTTGGATTTTTCTCTCCCGAATCCACCTCTTCGAACCTTTTACGAACTGTATCTCAATCACGTTCTGCCTGTTTTAGCCGGGTGGGTGACCGGTGAACCAGATGCCTATTATTATTTCGCCGGGACAATCAAAGATTTTCCGAAGGGCGAGGCGATGCTGGAACTCCTGCGGAGTTGTGGGTTTGCGAATTGCGACGCCAACCCCCTCACGATGGGGATTGTCACCGTTTACACAGGGCAAAAGGCAGGAGTTACAGGAGTTCAGGAGCCTGATTCTCCTCCTAGATTCTGCAACTCCTGAACTCCTGTACTCCTGAACTCCTGCCTCATCGTATCTGTTGCAGCTGGCTGAATTGCTCGTCATCGACAAGAAAAACGCCCGCTTCCTCCGTGCACATGCCGTAGCGTTGGTGGCCGGAATTGGCTTTCCCGAACTTGATCTGAGCCTCCCGTTTTTGCTCGCCGGCTTGATACGAGATCTTGATTTCAAGAGAAGGCTGGTCAAACCCATACTCCCCATTCGGATCGTCCGCCCAAGCCGCTGCGCGCAGACCTGCCAATGCTGTCAAAAAAAGCTGAATCCGAGCGTCGTTTTGTCGGTTTCCCTGATCTTTCAGGACCCATTTGCCCTTGGCATCTCTCATCAGGTCCACCGGGTCCCCGCCCGTTTTTGCCACCGTCACGCTGACCAATTCGTCGCGTTCCAGGTCCAGGATATCAAGGCCTCGAAAGCTGTATTCCGTTTTTGGCAGATCCTCAAACATCTGGTCTGTAATCGAAAAGATGTACGGTTCCTCTTTCAGGCGGCCATAAGTGACGCCGTTTTCCGAATTCCCGAATTCCAGGGTGGAGAGAACCACCTCACCGGCATTCGACTCGGCAGTGTTTTCGGATGAGTAAGAGCTGAATGTGATTTTAAGTCTCGGCTGATCGAGCCCATACTTGGTCAGGTCGGTCGCCGTATCAGAGACGAATTGAGTGACCTCACCGTTATTAATTTCTTGAATCAGCCGGTTGACGTTCTCTGCGTTGGCGGGCCTGTTCGCCGGGCTCAGTAACCGCCATCGATTTTCCTCTCGAGCGAGGACGATCTTTGGGTGCTCTGCGTTTTCAATGGTGACGCGATCAATGAGATCGGAGTTCAACCGCCCGATCTTTCGATCTCGAAGATCATTCGGGGTGATGTTGAAGAGCGTGGCGAAGCCTTTGCTCACTTCAACAACCGTATTTCGTTCTGGAAGACCTGCATACACTGACTCTGGGTGAGATGGAACAGGGCTGCCGATTTCGATTTCAAACTTGTTTCCTTCTGCACTAAACAGAGTGAGTACACCGGCGGGTGTATCAAGACCGAACGATCCCGGATTCGACCTGTTCTCCGAAACAAATTTCGAGATCTGCGCCTGGTTCATTTTGGTGAGAATGTCCACCACCGCGTCGTTGCTGGCCCTGGCTTTGATTGGACGCACCAGTTGCCAGTTGTCTTGCTCTTTGGCCAGCTCGATCTCTCCGCCGCTCACTTGAAAAGTGGCTCGGTTGATTAAGGTGGTCAGGAACGGTGTCATCCGATGATCGCGAAAATCCTCGGGCGTTTTAGAGACGATCGTTTTCAGATCGTTGGTGACTACATAGACGGCGTCTTCATCCTGAAGGCGAAGATAGCCTCTGCCTTGCACAGCAGTGTCCTGTCCAAATTCGAGCTGTGGCGGCATATGTTTGCCCTCCAGCTTGAGTCGAAGCTTTGATTTGTTGAGACCGAAGTCCTTCAACATTTGGCGTCTCTTGTCTCCCTTACCCAATTCGGCGATGACATCTTCGGGATGGAGATTTTGGATCGCATCGAGAAGCTGATCGATCACCTCGCCGTCCGCGTCGTCTTGCCAGGGAGCTACCATCTTCCAGCTGTCGCCTTGCGCTTTGAGTTTGATCTGCACGGCGCCGTTTTCGATCGTGATCCCATTGACGTCTATTCTCTTGATCTCGACGACGTGAGCAGCCCGCTCTCTGCGTTCGCGAGTGTTCTGCGAAAATCGGTCGAGACCAAAAACGAAGGCGGCCAGAGCGATTGCCACAGCCAGCAGAATCAGGGTGGTTCTCGGCTTCAAATCACAATCCAGGAGTTCAGGAGTTGCAGGAGTTCAGGAGTTGCAGAATAAGAAAACCGGC
>Ga0210390_10003464_pt1 | contig 13533 bp, 11 predicted proteins | sample IncBWH11OmetaG_FD_161050 | JGI IMG/M metagenome (GOLD analysis project Ga0210390, IMG submission 161050) | Forest soil microbial communities from Barre Woods Harvard Forest LTER site, Petersham, Massachusetts, United States - Inc-BW-H-11-O ...
ACCATCAATGAGGCACTGTTTCCCAATCTGCCATTCGATTTCGTTCGCGATATCGAGCCGATCGCCGGCATCGACAAGGTGCCTCTGGTCATGGAGGTCAATCCGGCGTTTCCGGCAAAGACCATTCCGGAATTTATTGCTTATGCCAAAGCGCATCCGGGCAAGATCAACATGGCATCGGGAGGCGTCGGCGGACCGCAGCACGTCGCCGGCGAATTGTTCAAATACATGGCCGGTGTCGATTTGGTGCACGTGCCCTATCACGGCTCGACGCCCGCATTGGTCGACCTGATGGCGGGGCAGGTGCAGGTGATGTTCGACGTCACGCCGTCGTCGCTGCCGCAAATCAAGGCCGGCAAGCTGCGGCCGCTCGGCGTTACCACGCCGCAGCCGCTGGACGTATTGCCCGGTGTGCCTTCGATTGCCCAATTCTTGCCGGGCTATGAGGCGTTCGGCTGGATCGGCTTTGGCGCGCCCAAGGGCACGCCGCCCGAGATCGTCGCTACGCTCAACAAGGCGTTCAACGCGGCGCTTGCCGATGCGAACGTGAAAGCGCGGCTTGCGGACCTCGGCGGTATCGAGATGGAGCCGAATACGCCCGCCGAATTTGGCAAGTTCATTGCCGCCGACACCGACAAGTGGCGCAAGGTGGTGCAATTCGCCCACCTCAAGCCGGAATAAACGCAAAGCGATATTTGCCGAAAATAAAAATCGGGGGAGGAGCTATGTCACTGTCACGCCGCAAACTTCTTCATCTCGCCGCCGGAGTTGGCGCCGCTGGCGCTTATCCGCATTTTGCCCGCGCCGCCGATTATCCGACCCGGCCGGTCACCATCATCGTGCCGTTCGCCGCCGGCGGCGCAACCGACATCCTGGCCCGGATGATCGCCGATCCGATGGGCAAGTCGTTCGGACAAACGGTCATTGTCGAAGATCTCACCGGCGCGGCAGGCTCCATCGGCGTCGGCAAGGTCGCGCATTCGACCCCCGACGGCTATACGCTGTGCGTCGGCACCTTGACGACGAACGTGCTGATCGGCGGCCTCTACAAATTGGATTTCGACGTCCTCAACGATCTGACGCCGATCGCCGAGCTTGCCTACGAGCCGCTGTTGATTTGCGTCAAGAACAGCCTGCCGGTGCACAACCTCAAGGAACTGATCGCCTGGCTCAAGGACAATCCCGGCAAAGCCAGCGTCGGCATTCCCGGCGTCGGGTCGACCGGGAATCTCGCCGGACTGTCGTTCCAGAAAGCCACCGGCACCACGTTCCAGTTCGTGCCCTATCGCGGCGACGGGCCGGCGGTGCAGGACATGATGGCCGGGCAGATCGACATGATGATCGAGCCGTCGTCCAATTTCACCGCGCAGGTGAAGGCCGGCACCATCCGCGCCATCGCGGTGCCGTCGAAGACGCGCATGACCAGCTTGCCGGAGGTGCCGACGACGGATGAAGCCGGGCTGCCGGGCTTTTATGCGTCGATCTGGTTCGGCATGTGGGCGCCGAAGGGCACGCCGCAGGATGTTCTCGACAAGATCCACGCCGCGACCGTCGCGGCGCTGAAAAACGACGGCGTGAAAGACAAGCTCAACAGCCTCGGCCAGCAAATCTCCTCACCCGATCAGCAATCGGCCGCGGCGTTCGCGGCCTTTCAGAAGGCGGAGGCCGACAAATGGTGGCCCATCATGAAAGAGGCCGGCATCAAGATGCAATGAGTTCGCCGGAACGCGAGCTTACTCAACTGTAATCGGAAGGCTTGGTCTCGATAACGAATATCCAAATCAGCGCAGTCGCCGCGCCGGCGACTGCTGCGATGGCGATGAAGCCGCCGGCCGGACCGATACCTTGGAACAGAAAGCCGGTGATCAAGGTGCTCAGCGAAGCGGCGACACCGATCGCCGCACCGACCGCGCCCTGCGCCAGATTGAATCGGCCGGTGCCGGCCGTCAGGTCGGCGATCACGATCACGGTCAGAACGCCGATGACCGCGCCAGTGATGCCGGACAGCAGTTGCGCGACGACAAGGAATGCGTAGCCGTTGCTGAAAGCCAGCAGCGCGGCGCGGACCGGCTCGGCGGCAAAGCCAAGCAGCAACAGCGGCTTGCGGCCGCGCTTTTCAGAGTGATAGCCGACCCAAGGCGCGAAGATTGCGACCACGATTTGCGGCACGATGATCAGGCCTGACATCCACAGCGACGACGCGGTCGGTATCGTCGTCGCCAGATTCTCGCCGATCAGCGGCAGCATCGAGGCATCGGCAAGCTGAAACAGCACCAGCGCCGCAGTGAACAAGATAAGTCTTTGGTTCTTCAATAGATCGGCAATGTGTCCGACCTCGCGCGTCTTTGCGCCAGCCGCGGCGTTGCGGGCGCGGGCGTAGTCGATTTCGTTGGGACGGATGAGCGAAAGCGCGATCAGCGCGGGAATGCACAGGGCAGCCGCGGCGATGAAAATCGTGCCCATGGCAAAATAAGCGCCGACGAGCCCCATCAACGCCGCGGTCGCGGCGTGGCCGCCTGCGGCATAACGATAATTTCGTCCGGTCCGCAGCGCCATGGCGCGCCGCCCAACGAGACCAAGGCTGATGGCGCCGATCGCCGGCGTGATGATGCCGCCGGTGACGCCCTGCAACAGCGACGCCAGCAGAACCGTCACGTAGGTCGGCACGAGCGCCAGGATCAGCGCGGCGGCGCCGATCATCACGATGCCGGTGGCGATCAGCGCGCGCTTCCACGGTACGGCATCGGCCAGAGCCCCGCCGGGAATTTGACTGGCCACGCCCGCCAAGCCGCCGAGCGTCAGCGCGAAGCCGACGTTCCGCTCCGTCCAGCCGAGGTGCGCGAGATAAAACGCGACGAAGGTGCCGAAGCCGGTCTGCACGTCGGCGAGGAAAAAATTCATCCAGTCGAGGCCGTAGCGGCTTTGCGGCGACGCCGGCGTATGCAATGTTTTTCGCGCTTGCCGATAGCGCGCGACAGCCCGGTGCAAATGCCTGCGTTTGCGGGGAGGGACGTTCACAGTCATCGCATGGCTAGAACCGTGGCCGGCCGGGAGCGCCGCCGCCAAAGTAACGGCCGGACGTGAAACGGGGTTCCGCGTGCGCCGTCGCAGCTTGGATGCACATCAGCGGGAAGGTTTCGTGGAGGAGTATGTGCCAGAGTTATCGGTGCCTTCGCAGCCGACGGCGATCACCATAACGTCCTGGTTGATCGAGGCCTTCGCGCAGCATCAGGCCGGTCAATGGGCCGAGGCCGAAAGGCTCTATCAAAAAATTCTCTCGGTGCAGCCCGACCACCTCGACAGCCTGCACCTGCTCGGCGTCTTGGCCTATGAGCGCGGCGAATTTGCCCGGGCCCTCGATCAGATAGGGCTCATTCTCGCGAAAGATCCCGATAACAGCCTCGCCCTGAACCATCGCGGCCTCGCACTGACGGCATTGAAACGGTTCGACGACGCATTGGCGAGTTACGACCGTGCGCTCGCGGTGCAGCCGGACTATGCCGAGGCGCTTTTGAATCGCGGCGACGTGCTGGTGGAGCTCAAGCGCCTCGATCAGGCGTTGGCGTCTTTCGATCGCGCGCTCGAGGTGCGGCGGGACTATGCCGACGCGTTCTGCCATCGCGGTGTCGTATTGCAGCAAATGAAGCGGCTCGACGACGCGCTGGTGAGCTACGATCGTGCGATCGCAGCGCGGCCGTCCTATACCGAGGCGTTCTACAATCGCGGTATCGTCCTCCACGAGCAAAAGCGGTTCGAAGAGGCGTTGGCGAGTTACGATCGCGCGCTGGCGCTGCGGCCGGACTACGCGGAGGCCCTCTGCAACCGCGGCATGGTCTTCTTTGAGTTGAAAGCGCCGGAGGAGGCGCTGGCAAGCTATGACCGCGCACTCGCGCTGCGGCCGGATTTTGTCGAGGCGCAAGTCCATCGCGGCAATGCGTTACGAAAGCTCAAGCGCTTCGAGGAGGCGCTGGCAAGCTGTGAGCGCACGCTTGAGCTGTGGCCGGACCGCGCCGCGGCCTATGGCAATCGAGCCATCGTCCTGCATGAACTGCGGCGTTTCGCGGAGGCATTGGCGGACTATGACCGCGCCTTTGCCATCGAGCCGGACTACCTCGATGCGCTCTGCAACCGCGGCGCCACGTTTTATGAGCTGGGCCGGTTCGAGGATGCGCTGGCGAGTTATGCCCGAGCGATCGCCGTGCGCCCGGATTTTGCCGACGCGCATTACAACGAGGCTCATTCCCGGTTGCTGACCGGCGATCTTCGTCGCGGCTTTGAAAAGTTCGAGTGGCGATGGAAAATCGAACCATACACAAGCTTCAGGCGCCAGTTCGCGCAGCCGCAATGGCTGGGCACGGAAGAGATCGCGGGCAAAACCATTCTTCTCCATGCCGCCGACGGTTTTGGCGATACCATCCATTTATGCCGCTATGTGCCGCTGGTTACGACGCGGGGCGCGCGCGTGATCCTGGAGGTGCAAAAGCCGTTGCAGGAGTTGATGGGCAGCCTCGCCGGTGGCGCGCAGGTCCTCGCCAGGGGTGACGCGCTTCCCGATTTCGATTTGCAGTGCCCTTTGCTCAGCCTGCCGCGGGCTTTTGGGACGGAGCTCGCGACGATACCATCCGCGACGCCTTATTTGTTCCTGCCGCCGCCGCGGACGGCCAGTTGGAATGCGCGGCTTGGTCCGCGACATCGCCCGCGGATCGGCCTCGCCTGGTCCGGCGATCCGAACCACAGCAACGATCGCAATCGCTCGATCGCGCTCGATCGGCTTTTGCCGGTCTTGACCGGGGTCGATGCGGCATTTGTCAGTGTGCAGCGGGAGATCCGCGACGGCGACGCGGAGGTGCTGCGACGCCGCAGCGATATTCTTCATTTCGGCCCGGAGCTGAAGGATTTTTCCGATACCGCGGCGCTGCTATCGAACCTCGACCTGGTTATCTCGGTGGATACCAGTGTCGCTCACCTCGCCGGAGCGCTGGCAAAACCAGTCTGGACCTTATTGACGTTCCTTCCGGACTGGCGCTGGTTGCTCGATCGCGAAGACAGCCCGTGGTATCCGACCGCGCGTCTGTTCCGGCAGGACGACACGCGGACATGGGATGACGTGATCACCCGCGTTGGGGCGGCGTTGCAAGGTTTCGTGCACGGCCGGTGAAGGTGGAGCTTTGGGTTGCGCAACGGTCGTGTGGCGGCGCCGGCTCAGTTGGTGATCTGATAGCCGACATACCACGAGTAAAGATTAGTCGTGGACGCATTTTGGATGCCGGTCCCGGCGGATAGCAGCAAGTGGTTGTGGTCGTCGAAATCGTAAACGGCGCCGATGTTGAATCCGGTATTGTCTTTGCCTCCGATCGTGTCGGCAGTCTGGTGGAAAAGCTCACCGCCGATGGCGAGCTGCTTGGTGACCTGTTTCTGCAACAGCCAGCCGACGAACCAGTAATCCTGGTCGAGCGTGCCGCCGCCGTGGTTGATCCAATAGCCGCCGCCCCCGTAAGTGGTCCAATCGCCGAAGCTTTTTTGCAACCACACCGGCAGATATACGCGCACGTGACCGGCGCCGAGACCGCTGCCCTGGTCTCCGGTCGGCAGTTCGACGAGGGGGAAGACGCCGACCATCGGACGCAACCCCTTATCGTCCTCCTGGACGAAACGGTACTTGAAGCCAAGTTCGGTGTCGCCATAGCCGAACTGCGATGGCCCACCGGAGGGACTGTCGAATGCGAGCGGTGCGACGATGTGGAACTGTCCGTTGGGAATGAGGCCGTAATTGAATTCCCAGGCCGGTCCCATTCCTGACGTGTCGCCGCTGATATGGGTGCCGGTGAAAAACGTGTAGAATTCGTAGTGCTGATAATCGACGGGCTCGGGATCGTCAGTGCGAAACGGCGGGCCGGCAACTGCCGCGCCCGGCATCAGGGCCATCCAGGCGAGCGCGACGGTCGCCACGCGAAGCGCGAAGAGTCGGCAGTCTGGCGCGCCAGCACCGATCACGGCGAATTGCCCCTCTGCCTACCAGCGCCCGCGGCGCGATCCTACGTTTGATCCAGCGTACTAATATACCACGACGCTGCGGATCGATTTGCCCTCGCGCATCAGCGTAAAAGCCTTGTTGATGTCGGCGAGCGGCATGGTGTGCGTGATCATCGGATCGATCTCGATCTTGCGCTCCATGTACCAGTCGACAATTTTCGGCACGTCGGTACGGCCGCGGGCGCCGCCGAAGGCGCTGCCGCGCCAGACCCGGCCGGTCACCAGCTGAAACGGCCGTGTCGCGATCTCCTGGCCCGACCCGGCGACGCCGATGATGATGCTTTGGCCCCAGCCGCGATGGCAGCTTTCAAGCGCGATGCGCATCAGGCCGACATTGCCGATGCATTCGAACGTGTAATCGGCGCCCCCGATCTGGTCGGCGCCACTTTTGGTCATGCCCACGAGGTGCGCCACGAGGTCGCCGCCGATCTCTTTCGGATTGACGAAATGCGTCATGCCGAAACGCTCGCCCCAGGCCTTTTTCTCGGGGTTGACGTCGACGCCGATGATCATGTCGGCGCCAACCATGCGCAGGCCTTGAATCACATTGAGCCCAATGCCGCCAAGCCCGAACACGATGCATTTGGCGCCCGGCTCGACCTTCGCGGTATTGATCACCGCGCCGATACCGGTGGTGACGCCGCAGCCGATATAGCAAACCTTGTCGAACGGCGCGTCGTCGCGAATTTTTGCCACCGCGATCTCCGGCAGCACGGTGAAATTGGCAAACGTCGAGCAGCCCATATAGTGATGGATCGTCTTGCCCCCGATGGAGAAGCGCGAGGTGCCGTCGGGCATGACGCCCTGGCCCTGGGTGGCGCGGATGGCGGTGCACAGATTGGTCTTGCGCGACAGGCACGACGGGCAGGTCCGGCATTCCGGGGTGTAGAGCGGAATGACGTGGTCGCCCTTTTTGACCGAAGCGACGCCGGGCCCAACGTCGACAATAACGCCGGCGCCCTCGTGACCGAGGATGGCGGGAAACAAGCCCTCCGGGTCGGCGCCCGAGAGCGTAAATTCGTCGGTGTGGCAAATGCCGGTCGCTTTGATCTCGACCAAAACTTCGCCGGCGCGCGGGCCGTCGAGTTGCACCGTCGTTACTTCCAGCGGCTTGCCGGGCGCGTAGGCCACGGCGGCGCGAACATCCATGCTATCCTCGCTCGCTTTTGCAAACGATGACATTGTGAGGCGTGGATGGCAAACCCAGAACCGGCGCGGCCGGAACTCCCAGTGCCGGGATTGGAGTTCATCTTTGCTGCGCGCGTCGCGGTCGATACCCCACTTGACCTCGGCGATGTCGGCAAAGGCGGCCGGCGCATCGTCCCGATCACCGGCGGAGAGTTTTCCGGGCCGCGTTTGCGCGGTGTGGTGCTCTCAGGCGGTGCGGATTGGCAGGTGCTGCGCAGCGATGGCGTTGCCGAATTGGAAGCGCGTTATACGCTTCGCACCGATGACGGCGCGCTGATCTACGTCCGCAATCACGCGCTGCGCCACGGTCCTGCCGAGGTCATGGCGGCATTGGCGGCGGGCCAGCCGGTCGAGCCCAGCGCCTATTATTTTCGCGGCGCGGCTTTTTTCGAGACGGGCGCACCGCCCTATGCCTGGATTGGCAAGCACATCGTCGTCTGCACGGGCGCGCGCGAGCAGGCGAGGGTGAATCTTGGATTCTACCAGCTGCTGTGACCGCTAATTTTTTTCCGGCAACATGACGATCTGCGTCTGGATCACCAGCGCGCACAGCCGGCCATCGCCCCTGGTGATCCGCGTCTGCCAGACCATCGTCGAGCGGCCACGATGCAGCGGCGTGCATTCGGCGTAAGCGGTGTCGCCGACCGGAATGGCGGTGAAAAAATTGGTCTTGCTTTCGATCGTTGCCGTTCTGCCGCCGGGCGGCAGGTTTGCCACCGTGGCTGTGCCGCCGAGATTGTCGGCGAGCGCCATGACGGCGCCGCCGTGCAGCGTGCCGAAGCGGTTGTTGTGCTCTTCGCGCACCGGCATCTCGGCCACGACCTTGTCCTTAGAGACGTGGGTGATTTTCATGCCCATGTATGCGGCAAACGGCGGCTGAAGTTTGGCGTCGGGATTCATAATGGTCCTCAAGACAAAGGCGCGGCCGATGCGGCCACGCCTTTGTCATCAAACCAGAGAGTTGAACCTGTGGCTACCGCGGCTGCGGTACCACGCGGATATACGGCTTCGGCGTCTTCCAGCCGCCCGGGTAGAGCTTCTTGGCCTCTTCGTCGCTCACGGCGCCGGTGAGAATGACGTCCTCGCCTTGTTTCCAGTTCGCCGGCGTGGCCACGCGATGCTTGGCATTGAGTTGCAATGAATCGATCACACGCAGCACCTCGTCGAAATTGCGGCCCGTCGTCATCGGATAGACCAGCACCAGCTTAATCTTCTTGTCCGGGCCGATGACGAAGACGTTGCGCACCGTCTGATTGTCGGCAGGAGTGCGGCCCTCCGAGCTTCCGTTCGTCGACGCCGGCAGCATCCCATAGAGCTTGGAAACCTTCAGATCGGTGTCGCCGATCATCGGGTAATTGGGGGCAAAGCCGACCACGTCCTTGATGTCGCTTGCCCACTTCGCATGATTGTCGACCGGATCGACCGACAGGCCGATGATCTTGACGCCGCGTTTGTCGAATTCCGGCTTGAGCCGCGCCATGGTGCCGAGTTCGGTCGTGCACACCGGCGTAAAATCCTTGGGGTGCGAAAACAGCACTGCCCAATTGTTGCCGATCCAGTCGTGGAAACGGATTTTGCCTTCGGTCGTTTCGGCTTCGAAATCCGGGGCGGTATCGCCAATCGCAAGTGCCATGAAAATCCTCCGTCGCGTGGCTCGATCGTGATGCGGGTGATCCGAAGTTCGGAAATTATTCGCGCATCTTATGTACGGGCCATGCGGTCTAATTGCCAGCCTTGGCGGATAATATTCCTTTGAACCGAAAGTATTATTTCCTTTGAGCCGGGATCAAAGAGCGAAGATTCATCTGCGCGGCAGGCGCATCCGGAAAGTTCATTTTTAACGGCAATTCTCGATCTTCCGGGACCCTTTGACGCGCATGAGCCACATTGCCCGAACATGCTGCCAAAACATTGCGCGGGACTGCCGCGAGATTGCCGTACTGCCGCCCTTTACGGGCCACCCTGGCATTGAAGTTTGAACCCGTCGCGCAGGACGCGCGACGCATGGAACAAGGGTCGAGCGGGCGGGTTTGCATCAGTAGGGCCGGAGGCGGCAGTGGCAGTTCCGAGAATGCAATATACCGATCTCGATACGCTCAGTGCCGTGATTGCGCGCTCGCAAATCGTCGTCGCCCGGCCGCCTTGTCGGCGGTTGCCCGCCGGATTCGATGACGTGGACATCGCGATCCTCAACTGGATCGCAGCCGAGGGCCGCCGCGCCCGCAGCCTGGTGCAAATGTAGGCCGCCGCCGCAGCCGTCCGTCCGCGATCGATGCTATTTCCTGCTATAACCGTCGACCAGCGTATTGAGGAAAGCGATGATGTCGTCCTCGTCCGCATCGGTCATCGCCGGCGGATCGCCCGCCTTGCGGTCGAAGGGCGGATCGCTGACGTCGACATTGACCCGATAGGCCAGCGGCAGGTCGTTGAATTTCTCAACCGTGCCGGCCGCGCCGCGCGGATAAATCCGTTGCGGCTCGATGTCGCGGAAGTCGTAAAAATCCAGAACTTGTCTGAGCGTTGGAAAAACGCCGTTGTGAAAGAACGCGTGCCGTGTCGCGGCATTGCGCAACGTCGGCGTCATGAACAGACCGCAATACTGGGTGTCGGCTGCCATATCGCGGCGATAGGGCCCGCAAATGCCGAGATCGAAAAATCCGGGGTCGGCGTTGACGGCCAGGACCGCATTGCGCGGCGCTCCCAGAGCTTCGAATTGATGATCGGTGAACAAGGGCGGCAGGCCGTCTCGCGTCGGCTGATCGGCGTGGCAGCCGGCGCAATTGGCCTTGGCCGCATCGTTGAACAGCGCGTAACCGCGCGCTTCGCTCTCGGTAAAGCGCGCTTTGCCTTCCAGCCAGAAATCGAACTTGCTGGTATAGGGGTGAAAGCTCACGTCCTCGATCTGATAACGCGCCACGGCGAAAAGAGCCTCGCTCACCGCAAGGCGCGGCTCGGACCACACAGAGCTGCCAAAAAGCTGGGCAAAACGCGCCGCGTTGGCCGAGCGCTGCAATTTTGCGGCGACGATGTTGATCGAGCCGCCGTCCATCTCGCGCGGATCGAGCAGCGGCGAAAGCGCCTGATCTTGCAGCGTGTCGGCACGGCCGTCCCAGAACAGGCCGCCTTGCGGCACCATATTGCTCGCCGAGCGGCTCGCTTGCGGCGCGGTTTTTTGCACGCGCACAGCGTCCCGGCTCAAGGTGACGAGCTGCGCGATGCTGACATTTTCGCTTTCTTCGTTGTCGGGGCCGATGGCAAAGCTTGGCTGCCGCTCCAGATAGGTCAGCGACGGCACGGCGCGCGCGCCGGGGCGCGACAATTGCGGACCGCCGCGCATCACCGGCAGATCCCCCGGGGGGCCATAAGCAAGTTGCGGACTATGGCACGAGGCGCACGACAGCCGGCCGGAGGAGGACAGGCTTGCATCGAAGAAAATCAGCCGGCCGAGCTCGGCCATGGCCGACAGCGGTCCGCTCGGTGGACGCACAAGCGCGATCGGGTGCGGGTTCTCGCCGGTCGTCTGCGACGAAGAATTGGCCGCCGCGCCCGGGAGCGCGGCGGCACAGAACAGGCTTGCGATGACAAGCCATCTTTGTTGCGCTCCGGTCTTCAGTGAGCGTCTCCCGATGGCGGCGGCGCTTTGAGCGGCGTGCCGTTCGTCGGATCGAGATAGAGCGCCGCGGTCTTGCCGGACCCGGAGAAGTCGAACAGGCCGTTGATCGATCCCGCGGTGGCGTCGAACGAGCCGCCGCCGAGGCGTTGACCGTGCAGCCAGTTGTCTTCGATGAAGCGAACCACGGAGGTGAGCGAAATCTGCCCATGGCCGACATAGTTTTGCTTCGCCCAGGGCGAAATCACGAAGAACGGGATTCGCGTGCCGGGTCCGCAGCGGCCGTTGACCGGTTTGCCGCCGGCGCCAGGCAGCGCCGTACCGGTGCCGCACTTGCCGGGGCCATTGAGCTGATCCGCCTCGGCGTCGAAGGACGGGCTCGTCACTTTGGTGAAGACGTGATCGTACCAGCCGTCGGAATCATCCCAGGTGATGACGACCGCGGTATTCTTCCAATCCGGCTGCTGTTCGAGAAAATTGATCAGCATCACCGTGCCGTTCTGCTCATCGAGCGGGTCCGAATAGGCGGCATGACCGTCCTGATAGGCCGGCATCTTGACATACGACACCGCTGGAAAATTTCCAGCCTTCACCGCATCGTAGAAATCGGTTAGGTCGTAATTGTGATTGGCCGGGTCGTGCGTCGTGCCGTCGTGCTCGAGACTATAACCGATCGCAGCGAGCGCGCTCGGCCGCTCGTGCTTCGGATTGGCGGTCGACGCGTAATATTGAAACCAAGCGTGATGCGGAATGTAGTCGACGACGTCGGCGCCGACGACGGTCGAATGCGTCGCGCGCTTGCAGCCGGTCGAGCCGTTGGCGTTGGTTGTGTCTAGTCGGAAGCCGCCCATGAACGAGCCCCAGGTGATGCCGGCGCCGTTGAGCAGGTCGCCGATGGTTTTACCGGACATCATCGCCTGGTCTTTCGGATTCGAGCAGACATCGTAGCCGGGATCGACGTCATTGATCATGGTCAGGCCGCCTTGCCCGTCATTGATGTAATAGGAAACGGTGGTGACGGTTGATGGCTGTTTGGTGGTGGCCACGATGGTCATGCCGTTGGTCTGGCCGGAGGAGACATTGAGCATTCCCGGCGTTGACGGGCCGTAGGTATCGCCAAAGGCATTGTCGCTCATGGCGAAATGCTGCGCATAGTTCCACATCGCGGCAACCGTGTTGCCATCGTAATAGCCCATCACTTGGCCTTTGGTGCCAAAGGCGCCGGCGCCGCCGCTGGTCGCTTTGCCGGTAAATTTGGGGAACAGGTCGGCGTTGCCGCCGTCATAGGCCTGTTGTTCGGCGGTATAGGCGTGATTTTGATCGGCAGTGAATGCCTGGCTGCGATCGAGCCGGAACGGCTCCGCGGCATTGCTGCCGTTGGCTTTGTTGGTGAAATTCGCATTGTTGGTCAACAGATGCGCGTTGGCCAGACTGTTGACTTTCGGGGTGCCAGGCTTGGCGGTGAATGCCGGCTCGCCCGGCGGATTGGTCGCCTTGGGGTAGGTCGCGAAATAATGGTCGAACGAAACGTTCTCGTTGAAGATGATCACCAAGTGCTTGATTGGCGTCGCGGTCGGTGCGGCGTCCTGCGGGCCGGGAGCCGACGTGCCTTCCGGCGCGATCGATTCCGCGGCATTGGCGAGGTTGAGTGGGATAAAAACCGAACCTAGCGCCGCTAACGCGCAGAACGCGACGCTCGAAATGAGCTTGCTGGTCATAGGATCCCCCAAATTGTGCTGGCGTTCGGGGGGAAGCTAGTCCGCGATATATGACCTGCACGTGACAATCCGTGCGCTGGCAGGGGATTAGCGGGCTAGGGGCGGAAATGGTGGGCTAGCGCGAAGCGCCGCGTCCCATAAAAAAAGCGGCCCCTTTTGGGGCCGCCATGGGTCCGCGCAACTGAAGGAGAGGCGCGGACCCTGACTTGCGAGCGGCCATCGTGCCCGCAAGGGAAGTGGAGTGGGGAGTTATTCGCCCTCCACGCCGATCGCATAAGCGGTCTCGCCGTGCACCGCGTCGTCGCCCACCTTCAGGGTGGCTTCGTCCATACGCAGGCTGACGAAGATCGAGATCACCTTGAGGATGATGAAGGTCAAGATGACGTTGTACACGATGATGAAGGCAGCGCCTTCGGCTTGCAGCAGCAGCTGATTGGCATTGCCATACATCAGACCGGTGATGCTCACGCCGGGCGCGTCCTTGTCGGTGCCGATATACTGCAGCATCGCTGGGTTCGCCAGGATGCCCGTCAGCAGACCGCCCATCAGTCCAGCCACGCCGTGGGTCGAAAACACGCCGAGCGTATCGTCGACCTTTTGCATGAAGCCAAGCTTCTGGAATTTGTTCATGCTGAGCCACGGGATGATGCCCGCGCAGACACCAACGATGATCGCGCCCCAGCCGTCGACATAACCGGCGCAGGGCGTGATGCCGACCAGGCCGGCGATCATGCCGTTGACGGCACCAAGAACCGACGGCTTGCCGTAGGCCATCTTGTCCATCAGCGTCCAAACGAGGAGGCCGACCGCAGTCGCAGTGTTGGTGTTGAGCACAGCCGCGCCGGCGTCAGCATTGGCGAAGTACGGGTCGCCGCCGTTGAAGCCGTTCCAGCCGATCCACAGGATGCCGGCGCCGACCAGGGTCACCAGCAAGCTGTTCGGCGGGAAGTGGTCGCGGTCAGCCTGAAGACGGGGGCCGAGAAC
>Ga0210390_10003466_pt1 | contig 13529 bp, 11 predicted proteins | sample IncBWH11OmetaG_FD_161050 | JGI IMG/M metagenome (GOLD analysis project Ga0210390, IMG submission 161050) | Forest soil microbial communities from Barre Woods Harvard Forest LTER site, Petersham, Massachusetts, United States - Inc-BW-H-11-O ...
ACGAGCGGCGTGTCGCCGGCGTCGACGTTCATCGCCACAGCGCCGCCACGACTGGAGCCGACAATCACATCGGGACGATGTTGGTCGCAGGCGGCCTGCGCAATCCGCACGGCCTCGGGAAAATCCCCATCGGGCAACGCCGGATTAATCACCTCGTGCCCGTGGCTGGCGAGATAACTCGGCTTCACGCCGCCTGGAACCGACTGCCAGCCGTGGAGGAAGAGGATTTTGATCCGGCCACCCTGCCCAGGCTAGGGTTTGGAGGTCAGCAGTTTTTCGACCAGCGGCACGACTTCGCGCTCGTAGGTCAGCTCGGGCGTTTTTGGAGTCTGGCTGTTGTCGAAACGATGGACCAGCTTTCCGCTTTGATCGTAAACGAACACCGCCGGCGGACCGCCGAGATGGATCTTGTTGAAGAAATCCTCGCTGGCGTCGCTCGAAATCACGTTGAGCAATTCGTTCGCGGCGTGCTTGGAGAGAAAGTCGAGCACCGGCTTGCGGAACGACTCGGGAGGCTCGCGCACGGCTCCCGAGTAATCCGTGTCGAACGAGATGCAGCGAACTTTGTCCCCAAAGTGCTTTTGCAGCGTGACCAGGTTGGGGAATTCGCGGACGCAGGGGTCGCAATAGGTCGACCAGACGTCGAGCACCACGACCTTGCCGCGAAATCCTTCGCGCCGTTTTTGAGTCTGATCCCAGCTCAGGATTTCGACAGCCGGCGGCTTCGTTGGGACCGAAGTAGCAGGCGACGCGGGGACGGAGTCGCCTCGTGGATTCGGTGCTGGCGCCGTCTGCGCGCAGCCGCCGACCCAGACCAGAGCCAGGATCGTGCCGGCAGAAAGTAACCGCGGGCGCACTCCGCTTGCCGCCAACTAGTTCGCCATCGCCAGGCGTTCTTCTTTTTCCGCACGGCGACGGGCGATGACGTCGTCCTGCAGGCTGTTGGGGACCTGCTTGTAGCGGAAAAACTCCATGCTGAAGGAGCCCTTGCCCTGCGTCATCGAACGCAGTTCGTTGGCGTAGTCGAACATCGTGGCCAGCGGGACCTCGGCCAGGATCACGCTGACGGCGTTGCGGACTTCCGTCTGCGTGATGATGCCCCGCTTGCTGGAGATGTGGCCCGTGACCGGTCCCTGAAATTCCTCGGGGACCTCGACCTCGAGCTTCATGATCGGCTCCTGCAAGGCGAGCTTGGCTTTCTTGAGCGTGTCCCGCATGCAGTTGAAGCCGCAGATGTTGAACGCCATTTCGGACGAGTCGACGTCGTGGTAGGTGCCGTCCTGCAGGATGGCCCGCACGCCGACGACCGGGCATTCGCAGAGCGGACCTTTGTCGAGGGCCCGCTTGAATCCCTCGTCGACCGGCTTGATGTACTCCTTCGGAACGCGGCCCTGCGTGACCTCATTGACGAACTCGTACGGCTCGGCGGCGTCATCGGGGAGCGGTTCGATCTGCCCGACTATGTGCGCGTACTGGCCGGAGCCGCCGGTCTGCTTCTTGTGCTTGAAGTTGAACTCGGCGACTTTCGTCGGGCACTCGCGATAGGCGACTTTCGGCTCGCCGATCAGCGTTTCGCACTTGTATTCGCGGCGAATCCGCTCGACATAGACTTCCAGATGCAGCTGGCCCATGCCGGCGATCAGCGTCTGACCGGATTCCTGATCGGTCATCACGCGGAAGGTGGGATCCTCACGGCGGAAACGCTCGAGGGCCTTCGACAGCCGGTCGGCACCGTCGCGCTTCAAAGGTTCAATCGACAGGCGGATGACGGGCTCGGGCACGAAGATGCTCTCCAGAGCCACATCGACGCCCGGGCCGCAGAACGTATCGCCCGAGGCGCAGTCGACGCCGACGACGGCGACGATGTCGCCCGCTTCGGCCACGTCAACGTCTTCGCGCTGGTCGGCGTGCATCCGGACCAGTCGTCCGAACCGCATTTTCTTGCCGGTGCGCTGGTTGGTGTAGCTTTCGCCTTTTTGAATCTTGCCCTGATAGACGCGGAAATAGGTGAGCTGTCCGAACGTCTCGACGACGGTTTTGAACGCCATGGCCACGAGCGGATCGTCGGGCGAACTGGTCAGTGGCTTCTTCACTGACTTGGCTCCGTGAGCCGTCGAAACGGCCGCTTCGCCGGCTTCGGGCTTGGCCGTGAGGTCGATCGCCTCGATCTTGCGGTCCTGCGGGTTGGGCAAGTAGGCGATCACCGCGTCGAGCAGTTCCTGCACGCCCTTGTTGCGGAAGGCCGTCCCCATCATCACGGGAGTTAGCTCTTGCGAGAGGGTGGCTTCGCGAATGATTGGACGAATTTCGGCGGTGGTGACCGGCCGTTCTTCCAACAGGGCGACCATCAGGTCGTCGCTGTACAGCGACAGCGTTTCCAACATGTGGGCCCGGGCTTTGGCCGCTTCCTCGGCGTACTCCGCCGGAATCGCTTCGCGGCGGATATCTTCGCCCTGCTCGCCGTCGAAATAGACGGCCTGCATCTCGACCAGGTCGATGACCCCGGCGAACTCCGAGCTGAGGCCCATGGGGATCTGCAGCGCGAGGGGCGTTACGCCGAGCTTCTTTTGAATTTGATCGATGACCGACGCCGGGTTGGCACCAATGCGGTCCACCTTGTTGATGAAGGCGATGCGGGGGACGCCGTACCGCTTCATCTGGCGATCGACGGTGAGCGACTGGCTCTGCACACCACCGACGGCGCACAGCACGAGTACGGCGCCGTCGAGAACCCGCAGGCTGCGCTCGACCTCGACCGTGAAGTCGACGTGGCCAGGCGTATCGATGACGTTAATCGAGTGGTCTTCCCATTCGACCTGGGTCGAGGCGGAGGTGATGGTAATTCCCCGCTCGCGCTCGAGGTCCATGTAGTCCATGGTCGCGCCGCCGTCGCCTCCCTTGACCTCCTGCATCCGATGGATCCGGCCGCAGTAGTAGAGAATCCGCTCCGTCAGGGTGGTCTTCCCCGAGTCGATATGGGCGGAGATTCCGATGTTGCGATGGTGATCTAGGCTTTTCATGGAAAACAACTTACGTCAAAAACCACTCAACCGGGCAACGTTGCCGTAGCCACCGATGGCTGCGGGATCTGCCCAGAAAACTGAAACTGGAAGGGCCCCGATTGCAAAAATCGAGTCACGGACGGCCCACAACACGCCCTAAAACGGCCGCGGTAGCGACGTCGTCGCCAGCCACACAGGCGAGTTGACCGCACCGCGACCTTCACCACTCAACGAACGGGCGAACGGTTCTGGCGGGTCAGGGTGAACGTAACATCCTATCCGGTTAGGTGATCTGCGGGAAGGGGAATTAGCCCGATCGACCACCCACCACCGCTGAATTCATAGGTTTTTTATAGTTTGTTCGCAAGGTTGCCGAGACCGGACTCACCTCGACCCGAGCCTTGGCATTCCGCGGAATGGCCCGTCCGGTCGCGGTTTTGTCCGGACAGCCGCCTCGGTCGGCCCGAACCACCCCACCGATCGGCCCGAAACGACATTGCTGCAATCCGAGCCGCGACATACATTTCGCCCGCTAACCGCGTCCCGGTCGCCGCACGGGATGGCTTTCGATCAGCCTTGCGATCACCGGCTTTAGCTTCGTTTTGCTTCGCAGGCCGCGACCCGCGATCCCGCCTCGCGGCCCGACGCTCTCGCATAACGGGTGCGATCTCCGTGACTGATATCGGCAATCGGCGAACAAGGATTGCAGCGGCAGCGCTCATTGCCGTAACGGTCGGGGTCGGGGCAGCCGGCTGCCTGGGCCTGGACGTCGGCGGCACGTTTCGCTGGCCCGGCACGAAGACCGACCAGCAGCAGGCGGCCGCGATGGCGGTTGCCTGGCAGAACGACGTGCAAAAGAGAAACGGCAAGAATCTGATGCGCGGCTTTCAAGGCAAGGTGCAATTCTTTGCCGCCGTCCCCAAGCCGACCGGGAAAGATACCGACAAGCAGCCACTACCGCCGCCAAAGGCGGTCCCTGTCGACGGAACTCTTACGGTCTACGCATTCGAAGAGAGAGCTGACGGAAAAGAAGGGGCTGGCCCCCCGAAGAAATATGTCTTCGCGGGCAAAGATCTCAAACGCGTGCATCGGGAAGGCCCACAAGGGCCCGAATACAATGTCTGGCTCGCCTGGGACAAAGCGGGCGGGCCGGAACGACACATTCGCCTGCTGATGCGGTTCGATCCGGCCGGCGGCGGACAACCTGTCATGTCCGATAACTCGCGGGAAGTGCTGCCCGGCATCACCGTGCAGTTTGCCGGCCCGGCGCCGGCAACGCGGAAAGCTCCGGCCGATTCGTCCGGACGTCCCGTTACCGATCCCGACTTCCCCGGCGAAGCCAACGCGAGTCGCGATGCGAAGCCGCCGGAATCCCCGGCGACCGCTCCGCGGCTCGACGACACTCACTAGATCGCGCAGCGACGCGATCCTTGTGCTGTGCGTTTCTGCCTGGCCGCCTCGTCGCGCCGAGTCATCTGCTCATTACTGCTTCGCTAATGGTTTGGTTTGCCCGGTGCCTGACTTGATCAGCGCCGTTCGCGTCCGCAAGCGGGGCGGCGCCAGGATCAATGTCAACACGACCAACGCACCAAACGCGCTATAGATCCACGTAAAAACCCCGGGCTCCGCGCGATAGAACAGGACCTGATGCACCCACCTGGCGATGAAGTCGCCTTGTTCCACGGATTGTCCCGCCTGTTCCCGCAACCAGTTTTCCCAGGTCGTCAGCGGGCAGACGATGCCTGACCACGACTCGAACACGACCACGCCGATCGCTGCGAGGTGGAGCAGGCGAAAGGTCCGATTACGAACCCAGTCCCACTTGAACAGGATGCCGAGCATCACCGCCAGTTCGCCTAGGATCACGAAGGCGACGTAGCCAACGTGCAGCACCACGACCAAGTCGGCCAGGGCGACGTACAGAGACTCCATACAAATGAGAAGCCTCTGACGGCCAGTTTATTCCCGCCATTTTTTTCGCGGCGTGCAGCCACCTACGGCGGAACGACCGCGCAAACAGCCGGCCTCGACAATTCGGTCAGCCGGTAGCCAGACCAATCGCCGCCACCGTCAGCGCAACTTTTGGAGCTGCTGCTTCACGTCGCGAGCGCGACGGGCGGACTCGCTCTGCGGGTCGAGGGCGATGGCCTGATCGAGCAGCTTGGCGGACTTCTGCCGATCGTTGAGACCACAATAGGCCTGACCCTTGAAAGCCAGCAGCCGTTGCAGCTGGTCGCGCGACGGTTTTGCTTCGGCCATGAGCAAGTCAAGCCGCGCCAAGGCCGCCTGGTACTGGCGCCGATCCATCAGTGGCGAGACTTCAGCCTGGATCGCGCAATCGATCTTACGATGGAGGACGGCCGCGTCGTACTTCGCCCGCAGCCCGGCCTTGTTCTGCGGATCGAGTTCGGTGACGCGCAGCTGCAGATCGGCATACTCCGCGTCGGCCAGAGGACCGACGGCTTTCAGAACGGCGTCCAAGTGCCGTGCGCACTCGGTGCCCGTTGTCACGGCGGCGAGTGTCAATTCGCGGTCGCGCCGCACATGCATCTGCCGCAACCGGTCGAACTCGCGCCGATACCCCGACACGCGCTGCGTGATCAGCTCGGAACTCGCATAGGGAATGCCCTTGGAATCCAACAACGCAAACGTCGGAAACCGGGTGACAGCCATCCGCGTGAGCACACGACTCACCCACGCGACCGTCCTGTCGGGCATCCGAGTCGACACCGTCAGCCGCAGCAGCACGAACGCAGTCCCCTCGCGATTGAGGAACAGCTCGCTGTCGACCAACGTCGCCGAGGGCGCTGCGGCGGTTTCCGGATCGCTCTCAGCGACGGGTCGAGCGAATTCGAGCAGGATGTCTTTGTGTTCGGCTTTGGCGACGGCTTTGGCGGCTCGCAGATCGTCAAGCCATTTGGGCAGAGCGGGAGAGTCGGTTCGCTTAGGCGAGGCGGGCGTTAGCGAGGCGGTTTTGGGCGGGGCGGGAGGACGATGCGGTTTGAGCACAAAATCGAAGACCACTGCGCCCATCGCGCAGAATGCCAATAGGCCCAGACCGCGCAGAATCGGTGCCAGAGTTCTGATGCCAGGGTCCTTTGCTCTTCATGGAGGCGACTCCGAAGTTGCCGTACAGCACGGCGAAACGGACACGCTTGGAATACCGACAGTGGACAATGCAAACCTGGTGCCGCTTCGCCCAATCGTCGACGCTCCGCGCTGCATCGTTTGCCGGCTCAAGTGCTTAGGCTCGGGTACCAGTTTGCCCGATCGCGGGCGTGCTGAATTTATTGTGGGCAGATACGCCACGACCGTAGGCAGAATTCGTTGCGAAAGGCGCGTTTTTCAGCGGAAAAGGCGCGTCGGAATGCGGCGAATGCTCTTGGAGAGCCGCGACACGCGAATCGCCGGACGCTGCGTTTCGTCCTGCTTGATGCGCCGCCGGTAGGTCGAAAGGATGTCGCTTCGCGTCACGATGCCGATGAGCTGCGTCGGTTGCTCGCGCCGCACCACGGGCAAACGGCCGATGTTATGGTTGACCATGTGGTCGGCGGCCTGGCGCACCGTGCAATCGTCGTAGACAAATTTCAGCGGCCGCGTCAGCAGTTCACGCAGAGGCGTCCCATCCTGCGCGGTTTCCGCCTGGAGATCTCGGCGGGTCAGCACTCCAACCAGATATCCACGCGCGTCGACAAGCGGAAAGCCCTGATGCCGCGCGGCTTCGACGTTAGAAGCCAACCAGGTGCGGGCGGTCGTCACGCTGTCGTCGGCCTGCAGTGTGACCACCGGCTGCGAAGCGATTTCGGCGACGGTGACTTGCTCGAGCGGATCGGGAACGTAGTCGGCCGGAGTGCGAATCCCGCGGCGCGCAATCTTTTCGGTCATGATCGAATGCTTGCTCACCAGACTGGCGACGAGATAGCTGGCCGCACAACCCGCCAACAAGGGCAGCAGCCCGTGCGGTTGACACGTCGTCTCGTACGCAAACACGGCCGAGGCCAGAAAGGCCCGCGACGCGCCGGCGAAAGTGGCCGCCATTCCCACGAGCGCCGCCAGTCGCAGGTCGATGCCGGCAAAGGGGAGGCACCACATCGCCGCCGCTCCCAGCACTTGCCCGCACCCCGCGCCGATCGTGAGCAACGGAGCCAGCGTCCCCCCCGAAGTTCCGCTGCCCAGCGAGATCGACCACGACAGAAACTTCATCAGGCACAGCATGATCACGACGCGGAGCGCCAGATTCTGGTCGAGGATCGAGCGGATGTTGTAGTAACCGACGCCCAAAGTGTCCGGATAGAAATAGCCGATGACGCCGACGGCCACCGCCCCCAACGCCGGCCACCACATCCAATGGATGGGCAGGTGATCGAACGTGTCCTCAATCGAATAAACGATTCGGTTGATGCCCGCCGCGACCAGGCCCAGCACCAGTCCCAGGACGGCGTAAAACGCCAGGGCCGACAGCGGCACGGGCGAGAGATCGCTCATGGCGAAGACCGGGTCGTGACCAAAGATCAAGAGTCGCACGCCGGCCGCCGTCGCGCTGGCCAGCGCGACAGGAATGATCGAGCGCGCACGAAACTCGAAGAGCAACAATTCGAGCGCCAGGAGGACCGCCGACACGGGGCTGCCGAAAGTCCCCGCCATGCCCGCGGCCGCTCCGGCAGCAAGCAGCGTTTTGCGTTCCGACGGCGTCGTATAAGTGAGCTGACCGAACAGCGATCCCAAGGCGCCGCCCGTGGCGATGATCGGACCCTCCGCCCCGAACGGACCGCCGGTGCCGATCGAAACGGCCGCCGACAACGGCTTCAAAAATGTAACGCGGGCCGGGATGCGGCTGTCCTTGGTGAGCACGCCCTCCATCGCTTCGGGAATTCCATGGCCGCGGATGGCTTTCGATCCGAATCGCGCCATCAAACCGACGATCAGCCCGCCCACGATCGGCACGCCGATCGCCCAGATGCCCAGTGTGTTACCAGCCGGGCTCACCGCATCCGCAGAGACGCGATGGTAGTAGGCGAGGTTCGTGATGAAGTCGATCAGCAGAATCAGGACCTTCGCCACGAAGGCCGCCAGCGCGCCCAGCGCGATGGCCACGACACAGAGCTTCACTGTGCGGCGATCGACGACGGACGCTTCCGGTGGAACGTGCTCGGCTTCGCTCACCAGGTCGAGCGAGGGAGAGATGGTCAGCCCGTCCGTGGTCGCGGAATGGGCGTTCTCTTTCTTGATCATTCAAAATGCCTCTCACCGTGGAAACGGTCAGACATCTGTTCGGCAGGGTATGCAGGCGGGGCATTGCAGCGAGATCACCAACGACCGGCGCGGATTCGGAATCCCCCAGCGCGGTGGGTACTCAATGTTCGGCTTAGCAAAAAAACCGAAATCGCTCAACGCGGAGCGACGAAGAAAGCGAGACCGATAGCGCTACGGGCTAACGATCGTCCCGGTCTCGGGGCTGCTGGCCGTCGCATACAGCTTTTTGGGAATGCGCCCCGCGAGCCAGGCTTTGCGGCCGGCAATGCAGGCCAGCCGCATCGCCGTTGCCATGGTGAGGGGATCGCGCGCGCTGGCGATGCCCGTATTGAGCAGCACTCCGTCGCAGCCAAGTTCCATCGCTACGCTGACGTCGCTGGCCGTGCCGACGCCCGCGTCGATGATCACGGGATAATTCTTGTCGTTCTCTTTGAGCGACTCGAGGCAGATGCGGATGTTATTGGGATTGAGCACGCCCTGGCCGCTGCCAATCGGGCTGCCGGCCGGCATCACCGACGTCGCGCCCGCCTCCTTAAGTCGCCGCGCCGAGATCGGATCGTCGGTCGTGTAGCAGAGGACCTGGAAGCCTTCCTTGACCAAGATCTCCGTCGCCCGCAGCGTGGCCACCGTATCGGGCAAGAGCGTCCGCTTGTCGCCGAGCACTTCGAGCTTGACCCAATCCGCCCCCGGATTCTCGAGGCCCAGCAGAATCTCGCGGCCGAGGCGAGCCACGCGGACGGCGTCCTCGGCCGTGAAGCAACCGGCCGTGTTCGGCAGGATCGTGAATCGCGAGAGGTCGATGAAGTCGAGGATGCTGCGACCCTGCGCGTCGATCAGCCGTTCGCGCCGCACGGCCACCGTCACAACCTCGGCACCACTGGCGTCGAGGCAGTCTCGCATCAATTCGTAGGTGGCGTATTTGCCGGTGCCGACAATCAGCCGCGACTCGAATGTGTGCGAGCCGAGGACGAGCGGCGATTCACAATGAGTGGCGGTCACGGTTGATCTCGGAGATGTCTGCACTCGACTGTATGAACACGTCTCGACTGCATGGTCACGCGCCCACATCTTTCACTGATTTCGGCGTCATGATTTCGGCATCATAGTTGATGGCCAACTCAGCCGCCCCCCACCAGCGTGACAATCTCGATGTGATCGCCGGGCTCGAGCATACAGGCGGCATGCTGGCCGCGCGGAACCAGATCGCGATTCCGTTCGACGGCCACCAGACGCGGCTGCATCTTGAGCTGCACCAAGAGCCCGGCGACGGTCGTGTCCGGCGGGACCTCGTGCGGCTCTCCGTTGACGATCAGTTGGATCATGATGGCGATTCGGTTGTCGGCGTAACGCGGGCTCGTGGTCTTTCCCCGCAATCGGCCCCCCATTTGCGTCTACTGGGAGACTGCCGGCTAACGGGCTGGCATTTTCGCCAGGAAAACACTGATTCTCGCACAGTTCGCCCAATTTGGGGAGCGCGCGGCCTCTGACAGGAATGACCGCGCCGGGAGTTACTGCGCGATTTGTGGGCACGCTGTGCCAACGGGCGGCGCGGCTGTCGTCAAAAGAGATTGCACTCTCGCCTGGATCGGTTAAGCTCGAATTTGCGCGCTCGCGAGATGAGGTCGTGTGCAGCGCGTCCCAGGCTACACTGCAGGCCGCGCACAAAGGCTGCCAGCCATGTCGACCGCCAAGACACTCGACGGCAATCGCGTGCTGATCTTCGTTGCCGACGAGTACGAAGACCTCGAGCTGTGGTATCCCAAGCTGCGACTCGAAGAAGCGGGCGTCCATGTCACGGTCGCCGGCCCCGAGGCGGGCAAGACGTACCGCGGCAAGCATGGCTATCCCTGCGTGGCCGATGCGGCCATCGGCGACATGGAAGCGACGGACTTCCAAGGAGTTCTCTGTCCAGGCGGTTGGATGCCGGATAAGATTCGGCGAGACCCCCGCGTGCTGGCGCTCGTCCGCGAGTGCTCCGAAGCGGGCAAGCTGGTGGCGGCCATCTGTCACGGTGGTTGGATCCCGATTTCGGCTGGAATTTACCGCGGGGTCAAGGTGACCGGTTCGCCGGGTATCAAGGACGATCTCGTGAATGCCGGCGCGATTTGGCACGACGCCCCGCTCGTAGTCGACCGGCACTTCGTGTCGAGTCGCAAGCCGGCCGACCTGCCGGATTTCATGACGGGCGTGCTGCGCGTTTTGTCGCACTCGGCCAAGGCGGTCGCGCGATGAAGGTGCCCGCCCGGATCGCCTGCCTGCTCTTTGCGGCCGCGCTCGGCTCGCTGGCCTGCCTCACGTCTCGGAGCGACGCCGTGGAATTTATCGGCCATCGCGGGGCATCGCACGATGCTCCCGAGAACACGCTCGCCTCGATCCGCCTGGCGTGGAAGCAGAACGCCGACGCGTCCGAAACCGACGTGCACCTCACAAAAGATGGTCAGATCGTGGTGATTCATGACTTCACGACCCGCCGGGTCGGCGGCCGCAATAAAAAGGTCGTCGACCAGACGCTGGCGGAACTCAAAGAGCTCGACATCGGCCGCTGGAAGGGCGAGCAGTTTGCCGGCGAGCGGATCCCCACTTTGTCCGAATACCTCGACGCCATTCCCAAGGGGAAGCGGCTGTTCATCGAGATCAAATGCGGCCCGGAGATCGTGCCGCCGCTGGGCGCCGTCCTACGTGCCGCCCACAAGCGGCCCGAGCAAACGTGCCTGATTGGCTTCTCGTACGACGTCATGAAAGCCGCCAAGCGCGAACTCCCCGAGCTAAAATGCTATTGGATCGTCGAATTGCGGAAGAACCGGGAAACGGGCCGGTGGACCCCGCAATTGGCAACCCTGATCAAAAAGGCCAAAGACGCCGGCTTGGACGGAATCGATTTTGGCGACGCGCCCGTGCTGGATCGCGAATTTATCAGCAAGGTGAAGCAAGCGGGGCTCGGCGTTTATACCTGGACGGTCGATTCCGTACAGGAGGCAATGCGTTTGCAACAGGCCGGCGTCGATGGGATTACCACCAATCGGCCCGGCTTCCTGAAGGAGTCGCTGATGAGCCATCCCTGAACCCAGGGGTGCGGGTCTTCGCTGTCCCGGCACCGGTCTTGCCATGAGATCGGCGCTGGATGGGGCCAGCGATTCACGGAATGATTCCTGTCGGAGTCTGATCGAATGCGGATCCACCAGATTTTGCTTGGAGCCAGCACGGCTGCGGCCTCCCTTCTGTTTTCGCCCCGCGGAGCCGGATGCTGCTCGGCGGGAAGCGCGGCGGACACGCCGACACGGCAAGTCGCCTCGGTCGATCGAGCCGTCCTTCGCGACGCCATCAGCGAGGCGACCCAGCGACTTAACAGTCCGCAGTTTGCCGAACGCGAAGCGGCCTCGAGAGAGTTGATCGACACCGGGGCGCCGGCCGTGGCCGCCCTGCGGGAAGTGGCTCTGCAAGGCAGCCTGGAAGCGTCGGTCCGTGCTGTCAGCATTCTGGAAGCGATCTACGTTGCCTCGGGCGACTTCGAAGAAGCCGCCACGGAGGACTTCTGGTCCGAGTTCAATGATGTGCTTCGCGCTTACATCTGGGTCGATCTGAGCGAAGCGCAGACCACGGCCGACGCGGCCGAATCCGCGCTGGACGAACTGGAGCGCATCGGCCGCCCCGCCGTTGCCGAACGCGCCGAGATGGCGTTGGAATCGCACTACGATATCCGCGAGCGCCGCGCTCTCTGCGAAATCGAGCGACTGCACGGGAAGGCTATTTTTGGCGGCCTGCCCGCGACCGTCTTTTGGAACCCGCGGATCAATCCGGCCCCCTTGCCGAACGAGTTGCAGCGCGAAGGAAACAAGGGCCGCGGCGAATTGACGATGGTGATCATTGGGCCAAAATGGACCGGAGGCGACGAAGGGCTCAAGCAGGTCGCCCGTCTCAAGAAACTTCATAGCCTGTACCGCATCGAAGGCCAGCAGGTGACCGACGACGGCGTCCTGCGGTTGCGTGCCGCGCTCCCGGGGCTCGAGATCCAGGTCCGTGCCGCCGCCAAGCTGGGCATCGAGCACCGTCCCGACGTGATCGGCTTCGGCGTCGAACAGGGCTGCAAGATCGAAGCGGTCAAGCCGGGCGAAGCGGCGGCCAACGCCGGCCTGCGGACGAGCGATGTGATCCTCCAGTTCGCGGGACAAACGGTCAACAACTTCGATTCGCTGGTCGAGATCTTGCGTCACTACAATCCGGGCGACAACGTCGACGCGACGGTTTACCGCGACGGCGAAGTCCGCACGTACCACCTGACGCTGACCGGCTGGGATTAACCCAGGCGAGGTTCGACTGGCCCGGTTGAATCGGTCCGCCCTAGCCGTGCGACTATTCCGGTGTTGCTTGCCGGGTGTGCTGCCCGTGCTTTTCACCCGAGGCCCTTGCTGGCCCCACTGCTGCGCCCCTTCGCTTCCGAGGGTTTTGCGCGCCTTTGCGGCCTGATTGCTCCCGTCCGCAAGGTCGCTACTGGCGGAAACCGACGCCCGTGTTGCCCGTGTTGATTTTCCGCAACTGTTTCGCTTTTTCCGCGCGCCTGCGGAATCGTGAGCTACGTTTTTCTTGTCAAAGCGGCCGGAAAGGGCCGGCGCCGCGCCTCGCGCGCCGACTGCGGGGCCCGCAGGCATCGAATCGCATCGAAACAGGGAGTAAGGGATCCGATGGTCAACGCCAAGTTCGTTCCGCCTCGTCCGGGCCGTCCCACCGCCGAGCAAGGACAGACCGATTTCGACGAGTTGAAGCGGCTGATCCACGGCAAGCTGGTCGACAAACTCGATCTGACCCGCCTGGGTGATCTCGAAGGCGACACGCTGCGGCGCGAGATCCGTCTCGTCGTCGAGCACTTGTGCGATACCGAAAATCCGCTGCTCAACCGCTCCGAGCGCGAAAAACTCATTGAGGAAGTACTCGACGAGACGTTCGGCTTCGGGCCGCTCGAGGCGCTGCTCAAGGAAGACGGCGTCGCCGATATCATGATCAACGGCCCCAAGAACATCTTCTTGGAAAAGAACGGCCGGATTCAGCGCTCGAAGATCACGTTCCGCGATAACGAACACCTGATGCAGATCCTGGACCGCATCGTGTCCAAGGTCGGTCGGCGTATCGACGAAACGTCTCCGATGTGCGATGCCCGTCTTCCGGACGGCTCCCGTGTTAATGCGATCATCCCCCCGCTGGCCCTCGACGGCCCGGCCATCACCATCCGGCGCTTCGGCGCCAATCCGCTCACGCTCGAGGACCTGTTGCGGTTCGGTG
>Ga0210390_10003467_pt1 | contig 13527 bp, 9 predicted proteins | sample IncBWH11OmetaG_FD_161050 | JGI IMG/M metagenome (GOLD analysis project Ga0210390, IMG submission 161050) | Forest soil microbial communities from Barre Woods Harvard Forest LTER site, Petersham, Massachusetts, United States - Inc-BW-H-11-O ...
TCGGCCTGAATCGCGACTTCTACCGCAATCTCGACCTTCACGTGCACGTTCCCGAAGGCGCAATCCCCAAAGACGGCCCGTCCGCCGGCATCACCATCGCCACAGCCATATCGAGCGCACTGAGCAAAATTCCCGTCCGCCGCGACCTGGCCATGACCGGGGAAATCACGCTGCGCGGAAAAGTTCTCCCCATCGGCGGCCTCAAAGAAAAATTACTGGCCGCCCACCGCGCCGGACTCTTCGAAGTCATCCTGCCCAAAGACAACGAAAAAGACGTGGCCGAAGTCCCAGAAAATCTGCGCAACGCCATGAAACTCCATTTCGTCGACACCATGGACCAGGTCCTGGCCATCGCCCTGGAATCCCCGCTGCCGGCACTCAGCGAAGTCGAAACCACGCAGCCCATCGCGCCTCTGACCTCGGCCACGACCGAAGCTCCCACCGCGCATCAGTAAGTTCGGTTGACTTCTGTCGTTCGCCTTCGTAAAGTGATGCTAAATTTCTCCAGCCCAACCGGCGGCCAGATTTCCGCCTGCCATTTTCCAGCCTCGCGGCAGTCTGCGACTGTTACTCCAGCCTTTATGAATATGAAATAATCGAGAGCGCGTCGCATCGCGGAAGCGATGAGAAGTACGGGGAATCCTGAAATGGAAACATCGAACCAAAGTCAGATTGCTTTCCTGAACCAGCCCGAGTCGCCCGCGGAGGGCGCTCCACCGCGGATTGCGGGCATCCTTCCATCGCAAGAAATCAACAGTCTGATCGCGCGCGGACACATCCGCGCCACTCCCGCCGTCAACCCCGAGCATGTTCAACCGGCGAGTCTTGACATGCGCCTCGGAGACATGGCCCACCGCGTGCGAGCCAGCTTTCTGCCAGGACCCAATTCCACGGTCGCAGACAAAATCAAAGAACTGCGCATGGCTCGTATCGATCTCACCGGCGCCCCGGTTTTCGAAAAAGACTGCGTTTACATCATTCCTCTCGTTGAGGAACTGAGTTTACCGGACAACATTTCCGGGCGCGCTAATCCCAAAAGCACAACCGGCCGGCTCGATATCTTCACTCGCCTGATCACCGATTACGGCACCGAGTTCGACAGCGTACCCCAGGGATACAAAGGCAAGCTGTACGCCGAAGTTGTCTCCCGCACGTTCACCGTGTCGATTCGGGCGGGCATGAGGCTCAGTCAGCTGCGTTTCGTGCAAGGCAGCCCTCGCTCCGGTGATCGCACGATTAAGGATCTGGATCAGGAAGAACCGCTCGTTTACATGGACGAAGGGATCCGCGGCAAGGCCCAACTCCAGCGCGGTCTGCGCATTACCGTCAACCTCGAAGCCGCGGAACCCGGCGAGGTCATTGCCTACAAAGCCAAGCGATATGCTCCCGTGATCGAACTCGACCGCGTCGGCTTTTATCCAAGCGAGGAGTTCTGGGAAGTTCGCCATCAGAATGCGAGCAAGAATCTGATTCTTGAGCCGGGTGATTTTTATATTCTGGCGTCCCGGGAGCGAGTACGCGTTCCACCCGAATTCGCCGCCGAAATGGTTCCCTTCGATCCGGCCGACGGTGAATTTCGCATTCACTACGCCGGCTTCTTCGACCCCGGCTTCGGCTACGGCTCCAGCGAAATCAAAGGAACTCGCGCCGTGCTCGAAGTGCGGGCCCACGAAGTTCCCTTCCTCATGGAGCACGGACAACTCGTCGGCCGCCTGAACTATATGCACCTGCTCTCGCGCCCGGAAAAAATCTATGGCACGAACATAGGATCGTCCTACCAGCATCAGGCCCTCACCCTGAGCAAACAGTTTCGCCGCGAGTGACGAGTCGCGAGTCATGAGTGATGAGTGACGACTGATGAGCCAGCACAGCAGCACCGTTGAGGGGAATGTACCGGCCCTACCCCGGCGCTTGCCAACCAACCTCCCCTCGTTGCAAACTTGAGCATGAGGGTTCTCTCCCGGTTTCTCGCGTCGGCCACCGATGCCGCGCAATTCCCCGTTCCCAGCCTGCCGGAGATCGCCTTCCTCGGCCGCTCCAACGTCGGCAAATCGAGCGTCATCAACTCCCTGGTCGGCGACAAAGTTGCCCGCACCAGCTCCACTCCCGGCCGCACCCGCGCGATTAACTTCTTCGAAATCCGCTGGCCCGGAAAGCCGCGCCCCGAGCTGATTTTCGCCGATCTCCCCGGCTACGGCTACGCCAAGATTTCCCGCGAGATTTCCCAGGAATGGCCAAAATTCATCGAGCCCTATCTCAACGATCGCCCCACGCTCGGCCTGTGCGTCGTGCTGATCGACGCCAACGTTCCTCCCCAGCAAAGTGACCGCCAGCTCTTGGACTTTCTCTCCGCCTCTGACCGCGAATTCCTGGTGGTCGCAACCAAAAGCGACAAACTCTCCAACAATCAACTGAACGGCGCTCTGCGCACCCTCACTCAGGAATATCCCTCCGCTCCCCTGCTTCCCTTCTCGGCCAAGACCGGCGCCGGACGCGACGACCTCTGGGCGCGGATCCGGCAAGCGGCTCAACAAATGGCCGCCGCCGAAGCCTCCACGGACGCACCCCTTCGTTAGGTCTTAATTAAAAGATTCTTAACGCAACGTTTCCCTCCCTCGCTAATGTCGCGCCCAGTTTCTTCCGATAGAGGAAAGAGAAATCAGAATTCCCGGAACTGTCTCCACTTCTGAGACCGCTCGCCGGGGATAACCTTCGATCAGAGCGGACGCGATTGGTCCGCAACCGGGGACGCTATGGCAGAAGAAATCGACGAGGGCGTGGCTTATCTGAGAGCCCTGAAACAGACATCCAGTCCATTCACCGCAAGTGCTGCGGCCTCGGCTCCCGCGAGAAGCGCCGACGGAACTCCCGCCTCGAATCTCGCCTCGAACCTCGCGGCCGCGAGTTCCGGCATCCAGGTCAAAGGCTCGGAAAAACGCCGCAGCCCCCGCTACAAGTGCGAAGGCAGCGTCCAGATCCGCGAACAGGGTTGTGACGTGCACACCTGGGCCACATTCACTGACGTCAGTCTGCACGGCTGTTACGTGGAAACACAGGCCACATATCCGGTAGCGACGGTTCTGCACCTGAAGTTAGACGCTAACGGCGAACGCGTCGAGACCAAGGGCAGCGTTCGCGTCAGCTACCCCTACCTTGGCATGGGCATCGCCTTCACCGAAATGTCAGACGAGAATCGGCTGCGCCTGCGCGCCATGCTGGCCACGGTCTCAAAACCGTTTCTGACCATGGGGCCGGGCATCGCTTCCTCACTTCCCGCCGTCGCCCCGCTGGAGGCTCTGCCCCCGATCTCCGATCCGGTCGCGGCGCTGAAGGCGCTGATGGCTTTCTTTGAAAGCCGCCAGATGCTCATGCGCGAAGATTTCGTCCGCGTCCTCCGCAAGAGTCAGGGCGCCGGCGATAAATTCTAGGAAACGTCGGCACCCTCGCCCTCTCGCGTTTCTAGCCCGGAGCCCGCCTTGTCACCCTCTCGTCACTTCCCTCCTCCACCTTCCGCACGAAATCTCTCTCATTCGTTATGATTGAAGAGGCATGGCTCTCTATCTGATCACGGGCATTGGCGGCTTCATCGGATCGTCGCTGGCGCGGGCTCTTCTGGCTCGCGGCGAGCAGGTACGCGGCGTCGACAACTTCTCCACCGGCAACCGGAAAAATATTGCCGAACTTCTGGATCGCATCGACTTTCGCGACACCGACATCCTCGACCTCGACGCCATGCACAACGCCTGCGCCGGAGTCGACTACGTCCTGCATCAGGCGGCAATCCCGTCCGTGCCGAAATCCGTCCTCGACCCGCTGGCCAGCAATCGCGCCAATCTCGACGGCACGGTCAACGTGCTCGTGGCAGCGCGCGATGCCAAGGTAAAGCGCGTAGTCTTCGCCGCCTCATCCTCTGTCTACGGCGAAACTCCCACCCTGCCCAAGCGCGAATCCATGACCCCAGACCCCATCTCGCCCTACGCCGTGGCCAAGCTAGCCAGCGAGCACTACCTGATTTCTTTTTACCGCTGCTATCAGCTCGAAACCGTAGCCCTGCGCTACTTCAACATTTTCGGCCCGCGCCAGGATCCTTCATCTCCCTACTCCGGAGTGCTGGCCAAATTCATCACCATCATGCTGCGCGGCGAGCAGCCCGCCATCTACGGCGACGGCGAACAGAGCCGCGACTTCACCTACATCGACAACGCCGTCGAAGCCAACCTGCTGGCCTGCCAAGCTCCCGCAGCGAAAGCCGCCGGACAAGTATTCAACGTCGCCACCGGACGCCGCGTCAGCCTCAATGAAACTTTCAAACTGCTGCAGCCTCTGACCTCGTACTCCGGTCAACCCAAATACGAAGCCGAGCGTGGTGGCGACATCAAACACTCCCTCGCCGACATCTCCAAAGCCGAAGCCGCTCTCGGCTACAAACCCAAAGTAGATTTCGAAGAAGGATTACGCCGCACGGTCGAGTGGTACCGGGGGAAGTGAGTGGGATCACCCGAGCCCCGCTGTGAGTGTTTTGGGGATGTTACGCCAACCGAGGCCATAACCAATCGCATTACAATTGTCTGGCACCGACGAGGAGCAAACATGAAGCACCTGAATCTAACCGGGCCGCGTCTGCGATTCGGTTTAATGGTAGCGATTTCAACGGTATGCTTGGGGTTGGCTGATGCTCAAACTGCGGAGTCCGCGACGCGGAAGCTAGTGCTCGAAGTCATCAATCGGCACTTCACGGTAGGTAAGAAAATTCCGTCCGTCTACCTGCGAGTGTTTTCCGATGGGACTGCCGAGTGTCACACTGAGCGATATTGGAGCGAACCCGATGTTGTGAAACAGAAGAAACTTCCCGCTCAGGAGTATGACGCCCTTAAAACCATCCTCGAAAACAGCGACCTGCTAGCCGTCAAGCACAGATATGAACTGATGTACTGGGTCGTTGATTCATGGATCGAATGGGAGATCAAAGTAAAACATGCAACCAGCGAGCAGACATTCTACGTGGCGGGATTTTCTCCTAGTTCAGCGAGCGCAAGCGGACGACCGTATCCAGCAGTGCTGACACAACTGGGTTGCTCAATCTGGCAGATACGGCGAGAAGTTTACGAAGACAAGGCAGGGAGGCCGAACGATAGTGAAGATTGCAAGAATGCGATTGAAACTCCGTGATGCAGACACCTGCTCATTTTGGAAGGCGAGGTCAGACTAACTGCTGAAACCAAGGCCATTACACTCAAAACCCGACGAGCCGTTGCCCGTTCGCGGATAGCGCTGGCGGCAGCCAAACGCCACCCTCGTTACGTTGGTTATCTACGGCAACATTACCCGCACCGCTAGAGTTGAACCCATGACACTTTCCTCGATGGTGGTTTCGCGCGATTGGCAGGAAGTCAGTGTTCTGGAATGCATCCTCGGCGGTCTTCACATGGACGTCTCCGTCGAAAACAATCCGCAGCGAGCGTTGGCCCGGCTCAGCAAATCAAAAATCGACGCCCTCATCGTGGACTGCGATTTGAACGGCAGCGCGCAATTCCTCCGCGAACTGCAAAGCGCGGACACGCCGAAAGCCGTGCCCCTCGTCATCATGGGCGGTCCACAGTGCACCCAAAGTCTCGATCAGACCGGCGCGCTCTTCGCCTTCGAAAAACCAATCTCGGTCGAGCAAGCCGTGCGCACGCTCTCGGCGGCGCGCAGCATGATTCTCGACGGCCGCCTGCGCTATCATCGCGCCGGCCTCGAAGTCCCCGTGTCACTGAACTGCAAGGGCCAGAAGCCGACCGACGCATTACTGGTCAATCTAAGTCAGGGCGGAATGCAGATTCACACCACCGATCCGGTTGAAGCGCTGAAGGGTTTGCAAGTCTCGTTCGCATTGCCCGGTGCCCGCTCGGGGTTGAAGGCTCGGGCAGAGATCGCATGGCAGGACAAGCGGGGAAATCTCGGCATCCGCTTCGTGAAGCTTGCCCGCCAACAGCAGCGCACCCTGCAACTCTGGCTGGCCCAGCAATATTTCGCGAACTAGCAAACAACTTCGAAAGAGCCTCCAGCCGCGTCAAGAAACGCGCCTTTGCGGTTTGCTGAGCGCTCGATTTTGAGTGGCGCAGCGCTTTCAGCGCTGCGATCAAGCCTCTCTTTTCTGTCGGGGCTTCAGCCCCCGCTCACTCCGCAGCCGTTCTTCAGAAACTGTTCAGCCTCTGAGGTAATACCTTCACCGGAAGCGCGCTCCTCGGAACTCCTCGTCCTCTTCGTAGTCCGATCCTACCATCCGGGCCAATCGCGCTCCCGGGCTCGCTCCGGCAAACACGTGGAAGAATCCCCAATACAATCCGGCCACACACACCGCGGCCCCGCCCATCATAGCCAGCGGCCAGCGCGGAGGTTCACCGGTTACAGAGAGAAAGACCAGCACCACCAGCAACAGAGCCGCCAGCGCCACCAGTGCGTTGATCGTCCATACCAGACTGCGGCCGGAGAGCGGCCGCGACAGCCAGTCCAATTCCGGCGACCGGTCTTCGAGCAAAACGCCTTCCGTCGAACGTCGCTCCTGCGACTGTTCTTCTGCCGACCAATCTCGCGGCAGATCGCACGCAGCGGTCTCGACCGCTTCCTCGAACATGGTTTCATCGAACACGGGCGCTTGTGGCTCCGGACGCACTGGCAACTCAATCACTTTCAGTGGAGTCGCGGAAACGATCAAGCCGTCGTCGTCGACATCACCGAAGTCCTCGTCATCCCCGACCACGTCGATCGCGGGCAGGGTCAGCGACTCCGCCAGCACCGCCTCGCCAAACGGAGTCCCGGCAAATATAGGTTCGGTCTGCCCGCCGTGCAGCGCAGCCGCTTCCAGCAGGCTGTCAAAAATCCATTCGTTGATCCGCTGCGTCACCTCCGGCGACAAATCGAGAAATCGGATGCCGCACTGGCCCGACTTCGTCGCCCACATGACTTCCCCGCGAGAGTCCACCCGCAGCCGGGGATCGCGCAACTCGAAGCGCACCCGCAACTGCTGTCGCGGACGCACTCCGGCGACCACCTGCAGTCCCACGCCTTCATGACTCAGGTTGCGCACGATGCCACCGTTGGCCTGGTCAAGCGTGACGTAGGTCAGCGTGTGCAGCTCGTGCCGGTGCTTGACCCTGGGTTGTCGCGCGGGAGATGTGCCTGCGTCCATAAATGCTGCACCGCCGAAGGACCGGGCTCCGGACCCTATCCCCCGAATCTTATCTCCGCCCGCCCGCACCGCCTTAGTAACTAGCGTGGTGCGAAGCTCCTCCGGAAATCGCTCGTCGTATCTTGCTAAGTCTCGCCTGCCGGCAATCCGGTGGCAACAACCGGAGCGGGATGCCAGCAATGTCTTCCGTCGCGTATTTCGTGAAACCATTAGAGGGCGCTTACCAAAGTACATGCCCGAGGGGTCATGTCCAGGTAATTGCAACTCCGCTGAAACCCCGATAACTTAAAAGTGAACTGTCTCTAATGGCGACTTCCACCACGAACCCGGATCGTGCAGTGACTACTCCGCTTGCCGCTGGCAGTGTACCTCCGTGGCCTCGTGAGCAATCTTCTTCCGCCGGTTCCGAACATTTTCCGAACACTCTTCCGCACGATCCAAACGATCCGCCACAAAACAAACCGTCGCAGTCCGACGCACTGCAGGCCCTGTTGGCTTTCGCCGCATTGCACGACCAGGTGCGCCGCCGCAAAGCGCTGGCCGCTCGCCGCAACAGTTTCGACGCAGAAAGTCTGCGAGCTCTGGTCGCCGAGTTCGACCCTCAGGAGCAGTTCATCCTCGACGAAGTGCTGCAGTTGGTCGCCGAGCGCGCCGTAGCTATAACCGGCGCCGACGGACTGGCCATCGCTCTCGCCGAAAATAACGAGATTGTCTTGCGCGCCGCGGCAGGCGACGTTCGCCCCGACGTCGGCGCTCGCATTGACCGCGATTCCGCCTTCTCCGGTGCCTGCTTCCGTTCCGCGCAGATCGTGATGTGCGACGACACTGAAACCGATCCTCGCGTCAACCTGCAGGCCTGCCGCAAGCTGGGCGCTCGCTCCATGGTCGCCGTGCCGCTGTGCGGGCGGCGGCGCGTGATCGGTTTGCTCGAAGCATTCTCCACCTGGCCGTTCGCCTTCAACGACAGCGACGTCCGCAATCTAAGCCTGCTCGCCGAATTAGTCTTGGGCGCGCTCAAGCCCGAAGATGAAGATCGTTTCGCCGAGTCCGCGCAAGCCGCCGCGAGCAGGCTGGGACAGCCTCCGCGTCCAGCGCCCGCGCCCGAGCCACTGAAAGTCGCGCGCGTCACACCAGCAGTCGTCGCACCTTCAGTCGTCGCATCTGCCGTTGTTGCGTCGGCCGTCGTTCCGAATGTCGTCGCTCCACCCGCCGCGGTTCGACCTGTTGCCACAGCTGCGCCAACAGTGGCAGCGCCGGTGGTCTGCGGCCCAGCAGTCGCTGCGACAGATAAGAAGCCGGTCGTTCCGCCGTTGAGTTCGGCTCCAGCCGCCGCGATCCCGAACAAAACTGCTGCACATATAACCTCGACTGCCGCGACCGCGATCCCGAAGGGAACAATTCCCGACCGGCCTGCGGAGAAGCATGCCAAGCTGGAAAAAGCCGTCGTAGCCGAAGTAGCCTCCGCGCCCGAACTCAATCTGCTGCAACCCGAGCCCGCGAGCCGTCGCCCAGTCCTGCTGATACTGCTGGCGTTCATCGCGATCTGCGCGGCGTTTGCCGGTGGAGTCTGGCTGCTGAAGACTACGCAACTGGGCAACGCGACGCTTCGCACCGAGAAAATGCCGGTCAAGCCGTCCAGCACGAGCGCGGCGAACCAGCAGCCAACTGCTCCTGTGCCAACGGTTCCCACCGCCGCTACAGGCGCCAGCGCAGACGCAGCTTCCGATGCGAGTGAACCAGACAGCGCGCCAGCGACTCCGCAGGAGTTGTCGAAGTTTCCTCGCGTCACCGGAATTCGCCACTGGTCTTCGGCCGACTCCAGCACCGTGGTCCTCGACTTGGAAGACCAGGTGCAGTATGAAGCGCATCGCCTCGCCAATCCCGATCGCATCTATTTCGATTTGCGTGACACGCAACTTGCTCCTGAGCTCATCGGCAAATCGATCGATGTGGGCGACACGTTCGTCAGCCGCATTCGCGTAGCGCAGCCCGTCGCGGGCATGACGCGCATTGTCCTGCAGACCAAATCCGACTCCACGTTTTCTGTGAGTCTCGAACCGAATCCTTACCGGCTCGTCGTCGAAGTGCGCAAGATTGGCGCGACTCCGAAAGGCGCAGTCAACCTGTTCCCGAACTCGGGCGAGGCCGAAAAGAACAAGCTGGCAATCGTCGTTCCGCCTCCGAGCAAGGAAGATTTGCAACTGCGCCCGCGCGTGCCGAAAATGCGCATCGTAGTTGACGCGGGACACGGAGGTTGGGATCTCGGCACTGTCGGCCGACGCGGGCTGCTTGAAAAAGATCTGGTGCTTGAGATTTCGCAGCGGCTGGGCATGCTGTTGCAAAGTCGGTTGGGCGTGGAAGTGATCTACACGCGGCCTGACGACAATTACATCACGCTCGACGAGCGGGCTTCGATCGCCAACCAGTCGCAGGCGGATTTATTCGTTTCGGTGCATGCCAACTACAGCGACTTGCCTTCGGCGCGCGGCGTGGAAACGTATTACACGAATTTCTTTTCGTCGCCGGGAGCGAAGGATAAAGATGTCGATACGCGCGTGGCGAAGACTGCTCCTGGTGCGAAGCCGGCTGCTGCGCCGGCGCTTTCGCCGGCCGACTTGCATGAGCGCATTGAGCAATCGCGGCGGCTGGCGACTAGCGTGCAGCGGTCTCTCTACGGGACGCTCTCGGTCCAGAATCCTGGGCTGCGCGACCGCGGGATTAAAGAAGCTGGATTCGTTGTGCTGACCGAGAGCGCGATGCCGGGAATTCTGGCGGAAGTTTCGTTTGTGTCGAGTCCGACGGACGAACAGAAATTGCGCAGCGACGGATATCGCGAGCAGATCGCCGAAGCTTTGTATCGAGGGATTGCGCGGTATGCGGCTGCTTCCCACGGTGTGAAGGTGGCGAGCGCGGGGAAGTAAGTTTCGAGGCTGCGAGTTTCGAGTTTCAAACACTGATATCCGAGAGCAAGGTAAGACCGGCCAATCCCGATCGCCCCGTGGAAGTCCCGTGGAAGAGCGGCCCTTCAGGGCCGCGATAGAGGAACCCCTCCATTGGGGCTTTAGCCCCGGTCTTGCCTCTGGCAATTCCAGAACCCCACACAGGGCCTGAAGGCCACATCATCTTCGGCACGATGTAACGCGGCCCTCAAAGGGCCGCTCTTCCACGCTCGCTCCCGCCGCCCCTCACTTACCGGAGCAGCATCTCGACCAAGGCAACTAGGAACTCGTTTTCCACAGCCTTCCACAGCCCGATCCTGTGATGAACGACCTTTACTGAGAAATCTGAAAGGCGCAAGCTCAACTCATGCGCAAGAGTTGCTCAAAACCGTCGTTCGACGATCGTCCGGCGAACCGCCCAAAGTCCAACGCTAAGTCCCTATTCCAGAAGATTTTAGCCATAAGTCGGTACGACGCAAGATTTTGCCGAGATCGTGCCGTGCCCAGCGCGGCAAGTCATTTCGAATCAGAATTTTACAGGAGAGCGCAAAAAAAATAGAGGGCATAACCCACCACACGTTTGTCATCCTGAACGAAGCGAAGAACCTATGCAACCGCCGGCAGCGCCGCGAAGGCAGCAATTTGCACAGGTCCTTCGTCGGGCAAAAAGCGCCCTCCTCCGGATGACAGGCGCTGTGGAGTTGCGATCAGTTGGCGGCGGGGAGTGAGCCGTATTTTTGCAGCCAGTTTAGTTCTTCTCTTACTTTGATTTTGCCGTGCCAGGGATTTTTGGCCAGGCCGTGGCCTTCGCCGGGGAAGATTAGGAGCTTGTTGGGGATGCCCAGGGAGTAGAGGGCGTGCTCCAGCAGATAGTCTTCGAGGACGGCGACTCTTATGTCGTCGGCGCCGGCGACCATGTGGGTGGGGGTTCTTACTTTGTCGATCTGGAAGATGGCGGCTTCGTCGTGGTAGCGCTGGGGGGCTTCCCAGGGGCGTCCGCCGAGGAAGTAGGCGTCGTCGGCGTTGGTGTCGTCGTTGCCCCAGTTGCCGATGTGCTCGACGGCGCCGGCTCCGGTGACGGCGGCTTTGAAGCGGGTGGTCTGGGTGATGAGCCAGTTGGTCATGTATCCGCCGTAGCTGTAGCCGCCGATGGTGAGGTGGTCGGGGTCGGCGATGCCGTCTTTGATGAGGGCGTCGACGCCTTCGAGGATGTCTTTGCCGGGGCGGGAGACGATTTGGGGAACGATCTGGGCGAGGAACTTGTCGCCGTATCCGGTGCTGCCGCGGTAGTTGGGCTCGAAGACCAGCCATCCGTTGGTGGCGGCGAGGGCAGACCACTGGTACCAGTCGGCCTCGAAGTGGTTGCCGTCGGCGTCGGCGGGGCCGCCGTGGATGAAGGTCAGCATGGGGAGATGCTTGGCCTCGAATTTTCCGGGAGGGTAAATGAGCATGCCTTCGATGGTGGTGCCGTCGTCGGCTTTCCACTGGTAGGGCTTGCCTTGAGGAAGGTCGCGCTCGGCGAAGAGTTGGTTGAATTGGGTGATGGGGCGGGCTTGATCGATGGCGGCGGCGCTATCGGCGAAGTAGATTTCTTCGGGCTTGGTGAGGGAAGAATAGATGAAAGCGATTTTCGGCGAGTGCTCGGCGGTCGAGATTTGGGAGTAGGTGCCGGGCCATGCGCTTATGCGATGGAGAGATTCGGCGGGCTTGGCGGCGGAATAGAGTTGGACTTCGGTGCCGATGCGGGCCGAGGCTAGTATGTTATCGGAGCTGACAACATAGTGGTCGATGGGGCCGATGAAGTCTTTGGACCACTGCTCGATTTTGCCGTTGTTGATGTCGAGGGAGTAGAGATGGGGCTGGAGGTCGCGGTAGGGGCCGGAGACGTCGCCGACTTCGACTGTGAAGAGGATGTGGCGAGAGTCGCTGGCCCAGCGCGGGTTGGTCTCGACGGCTGCGTTGTTGGTCAGCCGGCGAGAAGCGACGAAGTTCTGCACGAAAGAGGGAGCCCGCAGGTCGACGACGTAGATTTCTACATCTTCAATTTTTTCCTGACGTTGGTTGATGGAGTTGGTGAGGAATGCCAGCTTGCTACCGTCGGGAGAAGTAAATAGACGATCCACTCGCAGCGGCGAGGTAGTGACGGGCAGCGCGCCCGAGGTCAGATCCTCATCCTCTTTCGTCTCTTTGTGCACTTCAGAATCGGCCTCGGATTTGGCGGGGGCGGCGGCGTGGCGGGCAATTGCGCCGGGGACGTTGAGCGCGAAGAGGGCGTCGCCGCGCTCGGCGGTGCGGTATTGCACGACGTCTTTCCAATCTTTTTTGTAGGCGTCTTTTTGCGACTTGGTCCATGGGCGGCGAATGGCGAAATAAATGGTTTGCGAATCGGCGGACCATGCGAAGGCGTGGACTTCTTCATCGCCTTGGGTGATCGCGAAAGCTTCGCCGCCGTTGGGGGAAATGAGATAGAGCTGGCTGGTGGGGTCGTCCTTTGAGTCGGCGTCGGAATCGGAGTCGCCGGATTTCTCGGTGGAGGATTTGCGCTCGGAGAGGAAGGCGATCCAGCGGCCGTCGGGGGACCACTTGGGTTCGGAGTCGTGGCCGGATTGGGTTAGCTGGATCAGCGAGCCCGAGTTGCCGTCGCCGTTCTTGACGTCACCACGCCAGAGCCACAAGTCTTTGCGGAAGATCTGCTGGTCCCAGTCGGCGCGCTCTGTGCCGATGACGATCGAGTTGCCGTCGGGCGACATTTCTAGCGAGGTGAAGTCGACGGAGTTGAAGAATTCGTCGAGGGTGAGCTTGGGTTTTGTTTGTGCCGCGGCGGTCAGGGCAAAGGTTGCGAGCATGACAACGGCTAGGGCTATTTTGTGGATTCGCATGGGTTCCCGGCGGGAAGAAGGGTTATACAACGCGGGATTCGTTGGTGGCAAGTTTGTGACCCGGGGTTTCGGAATCTGGGGTTTCGGAATCTGCTGTTAGAAAATTTCGAAAGAGGAGCCACAGCAGCGCGGCGAAGATGGGGACGGAGAGTTGAAGGTGCGTCCAACGCGAGAGTGGGCCGAACAGGGGCAGGATGAATGCGAGATACGTTAGCAGGCGCAGCGTGGCGGAGTGCGAGTTGGTGAAAGTCCAGTCTGCGAGGAGGATGAGCGCGGGCGCGAGCGCTAGCAGGTCGTAGACGAACAGATGTGGACTAACTAGGACTGCGGCGAGGGTTAGCGCGGAGAAGCGGAGTGAGAGCGGGGCGGAAGATTTCCAGACGGCCGCGGCTAGGACGACCGTGACGATCGAGCACAGAATATAGAGTGCGAGCGCTAATTGCGGTGAAGGGATTAGGAGCGTCCAGAAGGAACGGAGGGAATGCATTTGGATGGGAGCGAGGCTGAGTTCGGATGCACCGATCACGCGGGAGATGTG
>Ga0210390_10003469_pt1 | contig 13523 bp, 7 predicted proteins | sample IncBWH11OmetaG_FD_161050 | JGI IMG/M metagenome (GOLD analysis project Ga0210390, IMG submission 161050) | Forest soil microbial communities from Barre Woods Harvard Forest LTER site, Petersham, Massachusetts, United States - Inc-BW-H-11-O ...
GGGCAGCGACATTATTACGAAGAGTGAGGAGCGGCGCCGAGACGGCGGCCGGCGGCAGGCTCAGTCCGGGCGTGTCTGCCCGGGCGGGTTAGGCGGCGGGTTAGGCGGGCGGGTTAGGCGGGCGGGCGGCAGGCTGACCAGATCGCGTCGCGGCCGGGCAGTTTCACGCGGTCGCCGCGGCCGAGGGACTTGGCCAGGTCGGCTTCCGCGGACTCGATGCGCAGCCACTCATCGTAGGAGACCGGCTGGACGCCCCGGCTGGCCAGGACCGCGGCGAGCCCCGGGCGGTCTTCGGCGCCGGGCGGGGCCGCGCCCGCCGGGGGCGGGGGCGGGGCCAGGTCCGGATCGGGGTAGCGGAGCAGTCCCGGACGCGGCAGCGCCGCGTCGTCCTCGCCAGGGCCGCCCGCCAGGTCGGCGAGCAGCGAGCGCACGGTCTGCGCGGCGTCCGCCTTGTTGGTGCCGATCACGCCGGTCGGGCCGCGCTTGAGCCAGCCGGCGACGTACTCGCCGGGCAGCGGAGCGCCGGTGGCGTCGAGGACGCGGCCGACGGCGTTCGGGACTGTGTACGAACGGGAGTCGAACGGCACGCCATCCAGCGGCACGCTCTGGTATCCCACCGAACGCAGCACAAGCTGCGCGTCCAGCGTCTCGATCTCGCCGGTGCCCTCGAACACCCCGTCGGGGGTCAGATGGGTGCGTTCCAGGCGAAGACCGGCCACCGTTCGGGACGATGATTCAAGTATTTCCACAGGGCGCAACCAGAAGCGGAGCCGCAGCTTGCGTCCGGGCTCCTGCTCCCCACCCGCGGCGGACATCCACTGCCGCATCGCGACCAGGTTGCCGCGGACGCGGCGGTCGGACTCGGCGAGCCCGGCCGACTCGCCGGAGGGGTCGAACGCGGTCAGGTCCATCTCCGCCGGGTCGACGGACACGGCGACGCCGCGCAGGTCGCCGAGTTCGCGCAGCTCCTTCGTGGTGAACTTGGCCTGCGCCGGGCCGCGGCGGCCGATCATGTGCACCTCGCGCACCTTGCTTGACCGCAGCGCGGCCAGGACCGGCTCCGGCACGTCGGTCTCGGCCAGTTCCCCGGCGTCGCGGGCGAGGATGCGGGCCACGTCCACGGCCACGTTGCCGACCCCGATCACGGCCACCGACTCGGCGTCCACCGTGAACGCGTCCATGCCAACGTCCGGGTGCCCGCAGTACCAGTTGACGAAGTCCGTGGCCGCGTAGCTGCCCGGCAGGTCCTCGCCGTCGATGCCCAGCCGCCGGTCGCGCATCGCGCCGGTCGCGTACACCACGGCGTCGTAGGCGCCCAGCAGGTCCTCGCGAGTGACATCCTCGCCGAGATGAACGCCGCCGAGGAAAGCGACGTCCGGGCTCTCCAGGACACGACGCAGGTAATTGGCTACCGACTTGATCGACTTGTGGTCCGGGGCCACACCGTAGCGGACCAGCCCGTACGGCGTCGGCAGCCGGTCCAGCACATCCACGCTCACGCGTACCGGGGACGGAAGCGCGGCCGCCTGCTTGACCAGCGCCTCGGCGGTGTATAGCCCGGCCGGACCAGAACCGACCACGGCGACTCGAAGCATTCTCACCTCAGCTACCGGCGCGTCCTTCGCGCCCCTCGGTGTGAACGCTACTCGGGAATGCGGTCTTCCGTCGAAGTCTCGCCGACAGGAGCGGGCGCGCGGCGGGCCACGGCCTCGGTGAGCCGGCGCGCCAGGTGCTGCGGGCTCAGCCCGTGCGCCTCGAGGATCTCCTCGCGCACGCCGTGGTCGAGGAACTCCTGGGGCAGGCCATAGGTCTTGACCGGGGTGTCGACGTCGTGGTCGCGCAGCAGCCGGGCCACCGCGTCGCCGAACCCGCCGGAACGGCCGTTGTCCTCCACGACCGCGACCAGCCGGTGCTGGCGGGCCGCCTCGACGACGGCCTCGTCCACCGGCTTGACCCACCGCGGGTCGACGACCGTGACGCCGATGCCATGGTCCTTGAGGCGGCCGGCGACCGCCACGCAGGTGATAGCCATCGGGCCGGCGCCGAGCAGCAGCACGTCGCGCTGGCCGGCGTCGGCGGGGACGGCCAGCACGTCCATCGTGCCGAGCTTGCCGACCGCCTCGGCCTCGGCGACCGGCGTGCCCTTGGGGTAGCGGATGACCGTCGGGCCGTCGCTGACGCGGACCGCCTCGTTCAGCAGTTCGGCGACGCGGCTGCCGTCACGCGGCGCGGCGACCTTCAGGCCCGGGACGACCTGCAGGATCGAGCCGTCCCACATGCCGTTGTGGCTGGCGCCGTCGGGCCCGGTCACGCCGGCCCGGTCGAGCACCACGGTGACCGGCAGCCGGTGCAGCGCCACGTCCATCAGCAGCTGGTCGAACGCCCGGTTAAGGAACGTCGCGTAGACCGCGACCACCGGGTGCAGGCCGCCCAGCGCGAGCCCGGCCGCGCTGGTCATCGCGTGCTGCTCGGCGATGCCGACGTCGTAGACCCGGTCCGGGTAGGCCGCCTGGAACGGCGCCAGGCCCGTCGGGTGCAGCATGGCCGCGGTGATCGCCACCACGTCGGGACGGCGGGCGCCGATCGCGACCATCTCGTGCGCGAACACGTCGGTCCAGCCCGGCTTCGGGGCGGCCGACGCGGGCTTGCGAGCGGCCGACGCGGGTTTGGGGGCGGCGGGGACCTGGTGGAGGCAGTCTTCCTCGTTCTGCTCGGCGAGCGCGTAGCCGAAGCCCTTGCGGGTGATCACGTGTACCAGGACCGGGCCGCCGTACTCGGCCGCCTTGGCCAGGGCATGCTCGACCATCAGCTCGTCGTGGCCGTCGATCGGGCCGACGTACTTGATGCCGAGGTCCTCGAACAGCACCTGCGGCTGCAGGAAGTCCTTCAGGCCCTTCTTAGCGCCGTGCAGCGCGCCGTAGAGCGGCTGGCCGACCAGCGGAGTGCGCGGCAGGGTGGTCTTGATCCGCTCAAGCACGTTCTCGTAGCGCTGGCTGACCCGGACCGTGGCGAGGTGGCTCGCGAGCCCGCCGATCGTGGGCTGGTAGGAGCGGCCGTTGTCGTTGACCACGATCACCAGCCTGGAATCGCGCGCGACGGCGATGTTGTTCAGCGCCTCCCAGGCCATGCCGCCGGTCAGCGCGCCATCACCGATCACCGCGACCACTGTGCGGTCGTACTCGCCGCGCAGCTTGTAGGCCTTGGCCAGCCCGTCGGCGTAGGACAGGCTGGTGGAGGCGTGGCTGTTCTCGACGAGATCGTGCTCGGACTCGGCCTGGCTCGGGTAGCCGGACAGGCCGCCAGGCTGGCGCAACGTGTGGAACTGCGGGTACCGGCCGGTCAGCAGCTTGTGCACGTACGACTGGTGACCGGTGTCGAAGATCAGCTTGTCCTTCGGCGAGTCGAAGACCCGGTGCAGCGCGATGGTCAGCTCCACCACGCCCAGGTTCGGCCCCAGGTGGCCGCTCGTCCTCGTTACCGTCTCCACCAGGACGTCGCGGATCTCGCTTGCCAGGACGCTGAGCTGGTCCTGGCTGAGTTCCTTGAGGTCCTCCGGGCCGTTGATGCGCTCAAGCAAGGTCACGGCGGGCTGCTCCTCGTCCGGCTTTCGAGATGGACTACCCGATAGTACGGCCGATCATCCGTGCCGGTCGCAGAGGCCGGCCGAGTTAACCGACACGCGTGTCGGTCAGGCGGGTCGTCACCGGCGGCGGCCGGCTCGTGAATGCTACCTGACTAGGGGATGAGCAGGAGCTTGCCGGTGGTGCGACGGGCGGCCAGGTCCTCGTGCGCGCGGGGGGCGTCGGCGAGCGGGTACTCGCCGCCGATCCGGACGTCAAGCTCGCCCTTGGCGATCCACTCGAACAGGTCGCCCGCGCGCCACAGCAGTTCGCCCCTGTCGGCTATGTAATGCACGAGGGTGGGGCGGGTGAGGAACAGCGAGCCGCCGGTGTTCAGCCGCTGGGGGTCGAACGGCGGGACCTGGCCGCTCGAGCCGCCGTAAAGCACCATCATGCCGCGCGGCCGCAGCGCCGCCAGGCTGGCGTCGAAGGTGGTCTTGCCCACGCTGTCGTAGACGACGTCGGCGCCGCGCTCGCCGGTGATCCGCTTGACCGCCTCGGTGAACTCGTCGTAGCTGGTGACATGGTCGGCGCCGGCCCGCTGCGCGAGCAAAGCCTTGGCCGTGGTCGACGTGGTGGCGACTATCACCCCACCGAGCCGCTTGATCATCTGGGTGAGCAGCAGCCCGACCCCGCCGGCCGCGGCGTGCACGACCGCGACGTTCCCCTCCCGCACGGGGAACGTGCTGTGGCACAGGTAGTGCGCGGTCATGCCCTGCAGCATGACGGCGGCGGCGACCTTCAGGTCGATGTGATTCGGGACCGGGACGACGCGGTCCTCGGGCACCGCGACCTGCCCGGCGTAGCTGGCACGCCCGCCGGCCCAGGCCACGTGGTCACCGGGCGCGAACTCGGTCACGCCGTCACCGACCACGGTGACGATCCCGGCGCCCTCGCCGCCGGGGGTGAAGGGAGTCGGCTGGACGTACACGCCGACCCCGGAGCGCTGGTAGATGTCCATGAAGTTGACGCCGGCCGCCACGACCTTGACGACGACCTGACCGGGGCCCGCCGTCGGGTCCTCGTGGTCCGCGATCGTCAGGACCTCGGGTCCGCCTACCTTGTCGACGACTATCGCCCGCATGTCATCACGCCCCTTCGCGCTCGGCTCAACCAAGTACCTATCACGGCCGGCGCGGCTCCGGTTCCCGGGCGGCGAAACGGCCGGCAGACGCCACGGTCCGTGCCGGGCTAGCGGCGCGGGGGGCGGCGGGAGGTTGCCTTGTAGGCGGCGGTTCGCGCCGCCTTGGCGATCTGCTTGTCCGGGTGGTGCCTGCCGACGTAGGTGAGCACGTCGGGGGCGTGCGGATGGGAGCCACGCCACATCGCCTCGAACAGCACCGTCTCCCGGCCGGGCGGAACGGCCTCGCGGAAGCTTTCCGCCAGTTCGGCCGGGTCGGGGAACTCGTCGTCACAGGCGAGTGTCAGCAGGTCGGTGGCCATCCACGCCAGCTCGTCAGTTCCCAGGTCGAGAGAGTCGGTCAGCAGCGCGATCTTCGCGTAGCCGCGCAGTTCGGGGACGTCCAGGAGGCGGCGCCAGGCCGGTTCGGCCGCCGCGCCGAGCCGCTGAACGGCGGCCACCGCGAGGAGCCGCTCCCCCGGGTCCGCGGCCGCCGCGAGCGTGAGCAGCTCGCTGGCCGCGGCCGCGGCGCCGCGGGCCGCGACCCAGGCGTCCGTCTCGGCCTCGAACTCCTCCTCGCTCACACCGGCTGCCATCGCGAGCAGTTCGGCGCCGGTCAGCTCCGCGGCGGTGGCCGGCAGCAGCGGGATGTCCACGCCAACGTCGACGAGCTGCTCATGCAGCGCCGCCAGGGCCAGCGGGGTCAGCCGGATGACATCGTCGGCCTTGGTCACCGCGTGCAGCTCGGTCAGCCTGTCCAGCAGCAGCCGGGCCGGGTCGTCGTAGTTCACGATCCATTTCTCGCGCGCCTCCGCGGCCTGCTCGGCGGGCATGTCACCGGACGCGTTCTCCCACAGCACCTCGGTGAAGTCGGTCAGGGGCAGGCCATCCCTGCGGGTCATGAACAGCAGCATGGCCAGGGCCATCGGCTGACCGTAGAAGTCGAGCTCGGCCAGGCCCATCTCGGCTAGATCGCCAGGGTTGCCCGGGCCGGACACGTCGATCGTCTCCGACAAGACGGCCGCGAGGGTCGAGGACCACGAATCGAACACCTGGTGGTCCTGCCCCGACGCCCAGTCCGCCGCCGTCTCGCCAGGGACGACCCGGTCGCCGCTGTCTTCGTCGAAGGCCAGCCAGTCGACCGCGAGCGCGTAGTCCCACAGGAACACCAGGTCCTCATCGCTATCCAGGGCCAGGGCGGTGTTGGCCGCGCGGAAGTTCTCCGAGGTCAGGTCGCCGGCCTCGTCGACCTGCCTGCCGCCGTCCCCGACCCAGCCGACAAGCGCGCTGAGCTGACGCGGCAGCGGCGCCTGGCGGGCGAGCGCGGCCAGTTCGGGCAGCGCAGGCAGCCGGATCGGCGGCAGCGAGTCGGGTAGCCCGAACGCCTCCTTGACGTTGACGTCGGCTCCATCATGGCCGCCGGCGAGTTCGTCGGGGTCGGGGTACGGGGGCATGACACCGAGCCTAGTGGCCGGTCGGACGGGCCGGGCTCGGTTCGGGGCGGGCCCCGGTCGCGGTCGCGGCGGTCCTGCTCCGCGCGGCGGCCTGCGCGGCCCGCCGGGCGTACCTGGCGACCCGCCGGTCCGGGTGGCGCCGGCCGAGCACGGTCAGCACTTGCACCACATCTGGGTGCGAACTGCGCGACATCAGGTCGAAGATCCACGACTCTTCGCCCAACGGCACCGCCTCGCGGAACTGCGCGGCCACCTGCCGCGGGTCCGGGTCCTCGTCTCCGCAGGCGAGCGCGAGCAGGTCGGTGGCCACCCAGGTCAGGTCGTCAGGCGCCGGCTCGAGGACCAGCGGCAGGGTGCTGTCCGGCCGCTCGCTGGCCGCCGCGGTCAGCGCGATCCGCGCGTAGCCGCGCAGCTCCGGGCGGCGCATCGCCTGCCGCCAGGCCGCGTGCGCGGCCACGCCGGTCCGGCGGGTGAGGTTCACCGCCGCGAGCCTTTCCCGCGCGCCGGCCGAGGCGGCGAAGGCGAGCAGCTCACGCGCCGCCTGTTCCGGGCCGCGGCCAGCCACCCAGGCGGCCGAGTCGGTCTCGAACTCGGCCTCGGTCATGCCCTCGGCCATGGCGACCAGGCCGGAGGCCGGCAGCTGCTCCAGGCTGGCCGGCAGCAGCGGGACGTCGATGCCGTCGCGCGCGAGCTGCTCGCGCAACGCCCACAGCGCCAGCGGCGTCAGGCCGACCAGGCCGGACGCGGCGTCCGGCACCGTGACGGCGCCCAGCGCGGCCAGGTCGGCCAGCAGCACCTCGGCCGGGTCGCCGTGCTGGCGCACCCACGCGTCCCAGGCCCGCAGCGCCCGCGGCGATGCCGGGTCGCCTACCGCGCCGTCCATGATCAGCTCGCTGACCTCGGCGCGGGACAGCCCGGGGCGCCTGGCCACGAACAGCAGCAGGGCGGCGGCCGCGCCCTGGCCGCGGAAGTTGAGCTTGCGTGCCGCGTCCGGGTCCGCCGCGGCGGCGACGTCGAGCCCGGCGGCGAGCACCGAGGCGAAGATCACCGCCCACACCTGCAGCGCGCCGGAATCGTCGTCGTCCGCCCAGCGCCGCGCGGTCTCGCCCGGGACCGCGCGGGCCTGCCCGTTCGCGTCCTCATCCAGCTCGAACCAGCCCGAGGTCAGCGCGTACTCCCACAGGGACGGCAGGTCGCCGCGGCCGACGCGGAGCCAGCCAGCCGCGTCGGCGGCGTCGGGGTCAGACAGTTCGTCCGCGCGGTTGACCGGCCGGCCGGCCGGGCCGAGCCAGCCCGCCAGCGCCTCGAGCCTGGCCAGCAGCGGCGCGGAACGCGCCTGTCCGGCCAGGTCGGCGGCCGGTGGCAGCCGGACGGGCGGCAGCGTGCCGGCCAGCCCGAACACCGTCTTGAGGCTGACCGGCGCGATGGCGTCGTGGGCGTGCCCCATCGACACGAACGAACTGGCCATCTCCCAGCCGCCGGGAAGCACGTCCACGTGCGCCGCCGCGGTCACCGTGGCGCGGCCCGCGAGCCAGCGTGCTATGTCACGCCGGTCATAATCCGCGAGCGCGCCACGCACGATTTCGGCGGCCAGGCCGGCCAGTTTCGCGTCGAATTCCACCCCCACCATGGGCAGAGCCTATTAGGTCGGGGGCCAGGGGGGATATGGGGGGCCAGGGGGGAATTACAGCGTCCTGAGCACGTACTGCATGATGCCGCCGTGGCGGTAGTACTCGGCTTCGCCCGGTGTGTCGATGCGGACGATCGCGGAGAATTTCTTGCCGTCGGCGGTAACTTCGACTTCGTTCGGAATAGTGCCTTTGTTTAGCTTTTCGATGCCCTCGATCGAGAAGGTTTCCTGGCCGGAAAGGCCGAGCGTCTGCGCCGACTCCCCGGGCTTGTACTGCAAGGGGAGCACTCCCATTCCGATCAGGTTGGAACGGTGAATGCGCTCGAAGGACTCGACGAGCACGGCGCGGACGCCGAGCAGCAGCGTGCCCTTCGCCGCCCAGTCGCGGGATGAGCCGGAGCCGTATTCCTTGCCGCCGAGCACGATCAGCGGCGTGCCCTCGGCGATGTACTCCCTGGACGCGTCGTAGATCGACATTTCCTTGCCGTCCTTGACGGTGACGCCGCCCTCGGTGCCGGGCGCGAGTTGGTTGCGCAGCCGGATGTTGGCGAACGTGCCGCGGATCATCACCTCATGATTGCCGCGCCGCGATCCGTAGGAGTTGAAGTCGGCGCGCTCGATGCCGTGCTCGGTCAGGTACAGCCCGGCGGGGGCGGTGGCCTTGATCGCGCCGGCCGGCGAGATGTGGTCGGTGGTGACCGAGTCGCCGAGCTTGGCGAGCACCTTCGCGCCGTGGATGTCGCCGACCGGGGCGGGCTCGGCGGGCATGCCGTCGAAGTACGGCGGCCGCCTGACGTATGTCGACGACGGGTCCCAGGTGAACGTGTCGCCGGCCGGGACCTCGAGGTTGCGCCAGTTGTCGTCGCCGGTGAACACGTCGGCGTAGTCACGGGTGAACATCTCCGCCGCGACCGCGCTGCCCACGACGGTCGCCACCTCGTCTGGCGAGGGCCAGATGTCGGCGAGGTAGACGGGCTTGCCTTCGGTGTCGGTGCCGAGGGGTTCGGTGTCCAGGTCGATGTCCATCGTCCCGGCTAGGGCGTAGGCGACGACAAGCGGCGGGGACGCGAGGTAGTTCATCTTCACGTCCGGGTTGATCCGGCCTTCGAAGTTCCGGTTCCCTGACAGCACGGACACGACGGCCAGGTCGCTGTCGTTCACAGCCGCGCTGATGGCGGGGGGCAGCGGGCCGGAGTTGCCGATGCAGGTGGTGCAGCCGTAGCCGACGAGGTTGAAGCCCAGCTTGTCCAGGTACGGCAGCAGGCCCGCGCGCTCGTAGTAGTCCATGACGACCTTGGAGCCGGGGGCGAGCGTGGTCTTCACCCAGGGCTTGCGGTTAAGCCCGCGTTCGACGGCCTTCTTGGCGAGCAGCGCGGCGCCGATCATCACGAACGGGTTGGACGTGTTCGTGCACGAGGTGATCGCGGCGATGACGACGTGCCCGTGGTCGACCTGCGTTGTCGTGCCGTCCTCGAGGGTGACGCTCACCGCGTTCGTGGCGCGGGTGTCGTCGTTCTCCACCGGGTCCGAGGCGGGGAACGTGCCGTTCAGGCCGCTACCGCCGGTGTAGGCGGGCAGCGCGTCGCGGAAGGCCGTCTTCGCGTTGGTGAGCTCGATCCGGTCTTGCGGGCGCTTCGGTCCCGCGATGCTGGGCACCACGGTTCCGAGGTCGAGCGTCAGCTCCTCGGAGAAACGCAGCTCGCGAGACGGGTCGTGCCACAGGCCCTGCTCCTTGGCGTACGTCTCGACGAGTTCGACCTGGCCGCGCGGGCGGCCGGTCAGGCGCAGGTACTCCAGCGTCGCCTCGTCGATCGGGAAGATCGCGCACGTGGAGCCGAACTCCGGCGACATGTTCCCGATCGTGGCCCTGTTGGCGACCGGGACGTGCCCCACGCCGTCGCCGACGAACTCCACGAACTTGCCGACGACGCCGTGCTTGCGCAGCATCTCCGTGATCGTCAGAACCAGGTCCGTGGCGGTCGCGGTCACCGGCAGCGCACCGGTCAGCCGGAAGCCGACGACCTTCGGGATCAGCATCGAGATCGGCTGACCGAGCATGGCCGCCTCCGCCTCGATGCCGCCGACTCCCCAGCCGAGAACGCCGAGACCGTTCTGCATGGTGGTGTGCGAGTCGGTGCCGACGCACGTGTCGGGGTAGGCGGTGGCGCGGCCGCTTGGGTCGCCGCCCGTCCCACCCTCGCCGCCCGTCATCACCACGCGGGCGAGGTACTCGATGTTCACCTGGTGCACGATGCCGGTGCCCGGCGGGACGACGCGAAAGCCGCTGAACGCGTCCTGGCCCCAGCGCAGGAACTGGAACCGCTCGCTGTTGCGCTGGAACTCGATCGCGACGTTTCTCTCGAAGGCGTCGGGGCGGCCGAAGATGTCGGCGACCACGGAGTGGTCGATCACGAGTTCGGCGGGGATGAGCGGGTTGATCTTCGTCGGGTCGCCGCCGAGAGCCCGCATCGCCTCGCGCATCGCCGCCAGGTCGACGACGGCGGGCACGCCGGTGAGGTCCTGCAGGATCACGCGGGCCGGGGTGAACTGGATCTCGGTGTCCGGTTCCTTGCGCGGATCCCAGTTCGCCAGGGCGGTGATGTGATCCGCGGTGATGTTGACGCCGTCCTCGTTGCGGAGGAGGTTTTCGAGCAGAACCTTCAGGCTGTAAGGGAGAGTCTGGCTGCCGGGGACCGCGTCCAGGCGGAAAGTTTCATACTCCGCGCCACCCGCCTTGAGTGTCGCGCGGCTGCCGAAGCTGTTCGCAGTCATGGTTCGTGAGCCTCCTCGCCCATCGTGGTGGGTCCGTCCCGCCGACCGCCGGCGGCGGCGCTTCGCGGCGCGTATGTTTCGTGTAGGCGGCGCTTATGCGGCTTACGCACGCATTGCCGGACCGTCATGGCGGCCCCTGCTGGTACAACCTACAGTATCTCGACATCAAGGTACTTCACAAGGCGGGGCGTGTTACCAGCGGGTAGCGCGGACGATTCGTACCGTGTCAGAAAGTTTCGGGAATTTTCGATAGTTTTTCCTATTGTTTCTTTCGACGCACAGAATTACGGTCCTCAGTGCTACCCCAAGTAAGGAGGCCGTCATGCCAGGTAGCGCGAGATCCGCTGTCCCGAAAGTGTTTCCGATCTTCGCAGGGGCAGCCCTGTTGACAGCGGTTTTGGTCAGTGTTGCCCGTCCCGCGCTCGCCGCCGACTCGGCGACGATCAATGGTGCTCAGACATTTCAGACGATCACGGGCTTCGGTGCCTCTGAAGGTTTCGGCCAGGCGGAGACGATCATGGGTGCGTCGTCGTCGGTCGAGACCGCGGCGCTGAACGACTTGTTCAGCCCGACAAGCGGCGCCGGCCTGACGATCCTGCGCAACGAGATCAGCGCGGACTCCGGCGACACGATCGAGCCGAACGCGCCGTCCTCCCCGACCGCGACCCCGACATACCTGCCGCTGTCGTCCATCGGCAACGACCAGGACCAGCTCACGCTGGCACAGGCGATCAAGGCAGACTACGGCGTGACGAACGTCTTCGCGGACGCGTGGAGCGCGCCGGGGTTCATGAAGACCAACGACTCCGCGATCAACGGCGGCACGGTGTGCGGTGTGACCGGCGCCACCTGCTCGAGCGGCAACTGGGTGCAGGCCTACGCCAACTACCTGGTGCAGTACGCGAAGGACTACTCGGCCGCCGGCGTCCCGCTGACCTACATCGGCCCGGAGAACGAGGCGAACATCAATAATCCGCCTCCGAGCTACGACGGCATGGTGATAAGCCCGTCGCAGACGGCCCAGATCCTCGACGTGCTCGGACCCACCCTGGCGTCCTCCGGCCTGTCGACCCAGATGGAATGCTGCGCGACCGAAGGCTGGGACTTCGCCCAGCAGTACGCCGCGGCGATCGAGGCGGACTCCACGGCCAACGCCGACACCGCGGTCTTCACGTCGCACGGCTACACCGAGGCGCCGACCACGCCGCTGTCCGGCTGGACCAAACCCGCGTGGGAGACAGAGTGGTCCACGTTCGAGAGCTGGGACCCGGCCTGGGACGACGGCAGCGACGCGTCGGGCCTGACCTGGGCGCAGCACATCTTCTCCGGTCTTGACAGCGCGAACCTGAACGCGTTCCTGTACTGGTGGGGCTCGTCGACTCCTTCGGGTAACGGCGACAACGAGAGCCTGATCCAGATCAATGGCTCGAACGTCGCCACGTCCGGCCGGCTCTGGGCCTTCGCCGGCTGGAGCGACTACGTCCGCCCTGGCGCGGTTCGCATCGGCACCAGCACCTCTGACGGCAACCTCACCCTGGATGCCTTCAAGAACACCAACGGGACGATCGCCATCGTGGCGCTCAACACGGGCACCAGCAGCGACACCGTCAACTTCGCGCTGTCCGGCACCGGGGTCGCGAACGGCGCCACGGTGAAATCGTGGCTGACGGACTCCTCGAGCAGCAACGCGTCGCAGCCGACGACGACCGTGTCGAGTGGCGCGTTCACCTCGACGCTGCCGGCTCGCTCGCTGGTCACCTTCACGATGCCGTCGGGCGGGACGACGGGCAACACCGTCACGGTGACCAACCCCGGGTCGCAGACCGGCAAGGTCGGCACGGCGGCTTCGCTGCAGGTCCAGGCGTCCGACTCCGGTTTGGGCCAGACCCTGAGCTACTCGGCCAGCGGCCTGCCCGCGGGTCTGTCGATCAACTCCTCCACCGGCCTGATCAGCGGCACGCCCACCACGGCCGGGACATCCTCGGTCACGGTGACCGCCACGGACGGCACCGGCGCGTCCGGGTCCGCCTCGTTCAGCTGGACGATCAGTTCCAGCGGCACGACTAATACCGTCACGGTGACCAACCCCGGTTCGCAATCGGGCACGGTCGGGACGGCGGCTTCGCTGCAGGTCCAGGCGTCCGACTCCGCCTCCGGACAGACGCTGACCTACTCGGCCAGCGGCCTTCCGGCGGGCCTGTCGATCAACTCCTCCACCGGCCTGATCAGCGGCACGCCCACCACGGCCGGGACATCCTCGGTCACGGTGACCGCGACCGATACCACCGGCGCCTCCGGGTCCGCCTCGTTCACCTGGACGATTAGTTCGTCGGGCACCAGCAGCAGTTGCAAGGTGGTCTACACGAACAACAGCCAGTGGCCAGGCGGCTGGACCTCGCAGGTCGTGATCACCAACACCGGCACCTCGACCATCAACGGCTGGAGCCTGGCCTTCACCTTCCCCGGTGACCAGAAGGTCACCCAGAACTACAACGGCGGGTTCAGCCAGTCCGGCGAGGCCGTGACACTGACGAACGCCAGTTACAACGGCACCATCGCCGCGGGCGGGTCCGTGACGGACGGGTTCCAGGGGACCTGGACCAACAGCAATGCTTCGCCGACCAGCTTCACGGTCAACGGCAGCACCTGCACCACCTGACCATTCTCCCGGATGACGTGGGGCGCCGGCCTTCGTGGCCGGCGCCCCACGCCTACGTTTGGCTGGCTTTTGGCTGGCCCCCAGGCATGCCTTCGGCATGCCTGGCCGGCATGCCGAAGGCAGGTGAATGGCCCGTTCATCTTGCTATCGGGCCTGTTGCGAAACGTCAGTGCTGTCGGTGTTCGGCCTGGTTTCTTTTCCGGGCGGTGCGGCGACTGTGCGCGGGATGACCGTTTTACCGTGGCTGCGGGTGTTTCCGGGCGTGCCG
>Ga0210390_10003470_pt1 | contig 13523 bp, 10 predicted proteins | sample IncBWH11OmetaG_FD_161050 | JGI IMG/M metagenome (GOLD analysis project Ga0210390, IMG submission 161050) | Forest soil microbial communities from Barre Woods Harvard Forest LTER site, Petersham, Massachusetts, United States - Inc-BW-H-11-O ...
GGGCAGGCCGCCGACGTTGTGGTGCGACTTGATGTTCGCTGCGGTGTCGCTCCCCGACTCGATCACGTCGGGGTACAGCGTCCCCTGGACCAAGAAGCGCGGACCCTCGCCGTGTGCGGCGCCGTCTCCCTCGTCCGGGCCACCGCCGTCGGAACCCGACCCGCCCGCCCCCAGGTCGCGGGCCACCTCCTCGAAGATGCGGATGAACAGCTCGCCGATGATCTTGCGCTTGCGCTCCGGATCAGTCACACCCGACAACGCCGAGAAGTACCGGTCCGCCGCCTTCACGTGAACCAGGTCCACTTTGAACTGGCGCCGGAACGTGTCCTCGACCTGGTCCGCCTCGCCGGCCCGCATCAAGCCGGTGTCGACGAACACGCACGTCAGCTGCGAACCGATCGCCTTGTGCACCAACGCCGCCGCCACCGCGGAGTCCACCCCGCCCGACAGCGCGCACAGGACACGATCACCACCCACCTGTGCCCGGATCGCTTCCACCTGCTGCTCGATGATGGACACATGCGTCCACTCCGGTGCACACCCGCACACGTCGATCAAGAAGTGGTCGAACACCTCCCCACCCCGGTCCGTGTGCACCACCTCGGGGTGGAACTGCAGACCGAAGAGCCGGCGCTCGACGTCGTGCATCGCGGCCACCGGCGCCCCGCCCGACGACGCCGTCGCCACGAACCCCGGCGGTACCTCGGTGATCGCGTCACCGTGGCTCATCCACACCGACGACGTCGCCGGCCAGTCCGGGAACAGCGGCGACTTCCCGCCCCGGCCCGAGCCCGAGCCCGAGCCCGACAACGACAACGCCGTGCGCCCGTACTCCCCTGCTCCCGTGCGCGACACGGTCCCGCCGAGCTGCAGGGCCATGAGCTGCGCGCCGTAACACAAACCCAAAATGGGGATCCCCAGCTCGTAGATGCCCGGGTCGATCGTCGGCGCCGGCGTCTCGTACACCGACTTGGGCCCCCCGGAGAAGATGATCGCCTTCGGCGCCCGCGCCCGTATCTCGTCGACGGAGATAGAAGCGGGGACGATCTCGGAATAAACGTGGGCCTCGCGCACCCGGCGGGCGATCAGCCGGGCGTATTGGGCCCCGAAGTCGACGACGAGGACGGTGTCGGTCACCGATCGGGCCGGGCGCTGCCGCTCGACAGCATGCTCAGTGCCCCATTCCCACGCCCTGCGAGCGCTGCAGCTGCTTGCCCTCGGTCTGCAGGGCGGGGGCGATCATGACCTCGGCCTTCTGGAACTCCTTGACCGTCTCGTAGCCGCAGGTCGCCATCGCGGTCCGCAAGGCGCCGAACAGGTTCATGCGGCCGTCGTTCTCGTGGGCCGGGCCCAGCAGGATCTCGCGCAGCGACCCGCGCACGCCGGTGCGCACCCGGGCCCCACGTGGCAGCGTCGGGTGGAAGGTGGCCATGCCCCAGTGGAACCCACGGGCCGGCGCCTCGAATGCAGAGGACAGCGGCGACCCCAGCATGACGGCGTCGGCACCACAGGTGATCGCCTTGGCGACGTCGCCGCCCTTGGACATACCACCGTCCGCAATTACATGGACGTACACGCCTGTCTCGTCGAGGTGCCGCATCCGGGCCCCCGCCACGTCGGCGATCGCCGTCGCCTGTGGCACACCCAGGCCGAGCACCCCGCGGGTCGTGCACGCGTTGCCGGGACCGACCCCGACCAGCACGCCGACCGCACCGGTGCGCATGAGGTGGAGCCCCGCCTGATAGGACGCGCACCCCCCGACGATGACCGGGATGTCGAACTCACGGATGAAGCGCTTCAGGTTCAACGGCTCCACGGTCTTCGACACGTGCTCGGCCGACACGACCGTCCCCTGAATCACCAGGACATCGAGCTCCCCCGCCAAAATTGCGGGCGCCAGCTGCTCCGTGCGCTGCGGCGTCACCGAGGCGGCCGTCGTGATACCCGCCTCCTTCATTTCGCGGATGCGCGCTGACACGAGTTCGGGGATGATCGGCTCCTGGTACATCTGCTGCATCCGAGATGTGGCCTTCTCGTCGTCGAGCTCTTGGATCTCGTCGAACAGCGGGGTCGGGTCCTCGTAGCGGGTCCAGAGCCCCTCGAGGTTGAGCACGCCCAGACCGCCCAGCCTCCCAAGCTCGATAGCGGTGGCCGGGCTCATCACCCCGTCCATCGCCGCGCCGAGCAACGGCAGCTCGAACCTGTAGGCGTCGATCTCCCAGGAGATGTCGACGTCCTCGGGATCCCGGGTCCGCCGGCTGGGGACGATCGCGATGTCGTCGAACCCGTAGGCCCTGCGTCCTGACTTGAAGATGCCGATCTCGATGTCTGCCACTTGGTCGCCCTCCGGCATTCGTGGGGCCGGTACGGCTCCACCACCACACCGGCATGTCTAACGACTCAATTGCGAACGCCGGGCCGACACGCCGACGATCCTTCATCCTACTCTGCCGGTGCCACTCCCCCGGCTCTTCCAGCACCTCGATGCGGCCCTTCTTTTCGCCGACCGCGCCCCGACGCCGGCGGCGTCCCGGCGGCACCGACCTGGCCGCCGATTGGCAGGGCGCCACCAGGTCTAGCCTGCCCTCCACATGGTGCTGTCACCCCGGACCTCGTGACGTTGGCCTTGTTGGCCGGCCACTCCGCCGAACCGACAGCACTGGCGGTCGTCTTCATCGTCCTGGCCGTCGGTCTCAGGTTCCTGCGCTTCCGGACTCGAGGGGGCCGGCGGAGAGGCGGACCGTGGGGTGGCGGGCAGACGGGCGGCGGCGGCACGGGCGGGGACCAACCGGTGCAGTGGGACATCCGCAAGACGCCCGAGCCGGAGCCGACGCCGGACGCTGTAAGCGAGGAACAGAACCCGCCGAGCGACCTCTAATTGGACATCACGGGTTGGCCCGTTAATTGGACATCACGGGTTGGCCGGTCCTCGTCGACGCGCTCGGCGCGAGACTTCCCCCGTGCCCGGTCCCGACGCCTCCTCCTCCGTCGGGCGCGGGATGCAGACCCTGCTCGCCCGTCGCGCCGACGACCTGGCGGGTGGTGCCACCGGGGTGGGCTGGAAGATCGGCTTCGACACGCCGGCGATCCAGGAGCATTTCGGCCTTCGCAACGCCGTCGTCGGGTACCTGACCGACACCCGCGTGGTTGAGCCAGGCGCGACCGTGTCGCTCGCCGGCTGGGTCGCGCCGGCGGTCGAGGTCGAGCTGGCGGTCCGCGTGGGAGTCGACGGCGGCATCGTCGGGATCGGGCCTGCACTCGAACTTGTCGACCTCGACATCTCCTTCGACGACATCGAGCCGGTGCTCGCCGGGAACATCTGCCACCGCGGCGTGATCTTCGGCGCGGAGGTGCCGGGCGCGGACCCCATGGCCATGGCGACGAAGGTGACCAAGCACGGCGCGCTTGTCGCCGAGGGCAAGCTGACGAAAGACCCTGCGGTTACGGTCGCTTTCGTAGGCGCATACCTGTCCGCGCACGGGAGCGCTCTCGAACCGGGCCAGCGCATCATCTGTGGCTCAGTCGTGCCGCCGGTGTCGGTCGCACCGGGGGACGTGCTCGACGTGTCGTTCGGCCCCCTCGGCACGCTGCGTGTCGGCTTCGCGCCGTAGCAGCTCGCAGGGCGGATGGTGAGGCCGCGGGCCGAAGTGGGTATCTACTGGACAGGCTGAGAGGAGGCACACATGGATCTCGACCTGTTGGACCTGTACGCACAAGCCAGCGAGTGGACCGGTGCGAAGGTTCGCGGCGCGTCCACGGAACTGGAAGCTCCCACCAATTGCGACGGGTGGAACGTCCGGACCCTTATGAACCACATGCTCGAGACGCAGCGGTACTTCGCCGGGTCGGCGCGCGGAGAAGACGTAAAGCTCTCCCCGGACCCCCCTGATCTGCTCAGCGGTGATCCGGGGACCGACTTCGAGCGGGCCCGGGCCGACACGCTGCGTACTTTTGGCGAGCCCGGAACGATCGAGAAGACGGGCCCTGCCCTCGGTATCGCGTTCAGCGACCAGCTGCTCCACGGCTGGGACCTGGCGGTATCGACGGGACAGGATTCGACGATGCCGCAGGGCCTGCCCGACGCCGCCTACGAAATGATTCACGGCCGCTTCACCGACGAGCAGCGCAAGGGCGTGTTCAAGCCCGAGGTCGGCATCGGCGAGAACGCCTCCGCCCAAGCGAAGCTTCTTGCTTACACCGGGCGCGACCCCGGCCAGGGAGCCTGACGGAGAGCGACGCCCGTGCGCCGGTGACGCTCAGATTTCGTCCGGCCCCATCAACACCACGCGCAACAGCTCGTAGAGCATGCGCGCCGTCGCGCCCCAGATCAGCTCGCCCGACACCTCGAAGAACCATATGGGGAAGGAGTTGTCGTCCGAACCGGCGATCGCGCGGCCCGGGATGCGCCAGCGCTCCTCGTGGAAGATCACTGGATCGGCCAGCTCGGCCAGCGACACGTCGAAGATCCGTTCGACCTCACTCGGGTTCGCCACCAGGCGGGGGCGCCCGTCGACCGTCCCGAGCACCGGCAGGATGAACGATGACGAAACCATGGTGAGCACCGGGTGGAGCCAGCCGACCGTCGTGACCAGACAGGGATCGAGGTCGACCTCCTCGAACGCCTCGCGCAGGGCGGCGGCGACGGCGTCCTCGCCCTCTTCGAGCCGGCCCCCGGGGAAGCTGACCTGGCCTTGGTGCGTCCTCAGTCCGCTGGAGCGTCTGGTGAGAACGAGCCGCGCCTCGCCGTCCTCCTCGAAGAACGCGGCGAGCACACCGGCGTTGACGTCGCGCGGGGGTGCCGGTGCCTCGCCCACGACCGGTGCCTCGAAGATCGCGTCCTTGCCGACGTCGGCCGGCACCGCGCCGGCCTGTCCGGCGGCGCCGAGCGCGGCCAACACCCGGTCGAGGCCGATGGGAGCCAGCTGCTCCGGCGGGAGGTCGCCCCAGGGCGGGGGGCCACCCGGCCGCCAATCGGCAGGACGCGGGATCACCTGGGGAGGGAGGGGGCGGGCCACGAGGTCAACTTAGGGCTAACGCAGCGCTGGCTACGCTCTCGGCCGTGACGACAGCGGAAGAGTTGCAGGCACAGGCCGACGCGTTCGGGTGGTACCACACGATCGACCTGGGCAACGGCGTGGTCACGAAGGGCATCAGCGTCCAGGAGACCTCGGCCGGCGTCATCCCCGACGTGGCGGGCCGCAGCGTCCTCGACATCGGGGCGTGGGACGGCAAGTTCTCCTTCGCCGCCGAGCAGGCGGGGGCGAGCCGGGTCGTGGCGCTCGACCACTACGCCTGGGGAGTCGACTTCGTGGCGCGTGGGGCGTACTGGGCCGAGTGCATCGCCAACGGCACCTTGCCGGACCAGTCGAGAGACGAGACCGACTTCTGGCGGCCGGACCTGCCGGGTCAACGGGGATTCAACTTCGCCAAGGCTGCGCTCGATTCCAAGGTCGAGCCGGTGGTGGGCGACTTCCAGAAGGTCGACCTCGACACGCTCGGGCAGTTCGACGTGGTGTTGTATCTCGGGGTGCTGTACCACATGAAGGAGCCACTCACCTGTCTCGAACGCTTGCGCGCCGTCACCAAAGAGGTGGCGGTGATCGAGACGGAGGCGGTGCACATCCAGGGCTTCGACCGCGAGGTACTGATGCAGTTCCACGCGGGGAGCGACCTGCGCGTCGACTTCGGAAACTGGTACGTGCCCACGATCGAGGCGTTGCACAACCTCTGCCGGGCGGCCGGGTTCAGCGAGGTGCGCACCGTGATCGGTCCGCCACCACCACCGGTGGGTTCGGAGACCGGGCCTTCGTTACGCCAGAAGGTGGGGTCTCGGGTCGGTGGCCTGCCGATCCCGCCGGCGTCGGCGCCGAGCGTCAACTACCGCGCCGTCGTGCACGCCTTTTCGTAGCGGCCACCACGGGACTCGGGGAAGGATCGTTTCTGCCTGTATACGAATTCGGACAGCGTGTCCGAATTCATACACAGCGTGTTCGAATTCATATACAGCGAGAGTAAAAGCTCGGGGGCTTAGGGTCAGCCCACGTTCTCGCTGCGCCGGGGTAGCACCCAGCCCGGACGCGGGAAATGGCAGGTGTACCCGTTGGGGTAGCGCTCCAGGTAGTCCTGGTGCTCGGGCTCGGCCTCCCAGAACGGGCCCGCCGGGGCGACCTCGGTGACGACCTTGCCGGGCCAGAGCCCCGACGCCTCGACATCGGCGATGGTGTCCTCGGCGACACGGCGCTGTTCGTCGTTCACGTAGAAGATCGCCGAGCGGTAGCTCGTGCCCCTGTCATTGCCCTGCCGGTTGAGCGTCGTCGGGTCGTGGATCTGGAAGAAGAACTCGAGGATGTCGCGAAAGGAGACCTGCTCGGGGTCGAACACGATCTCGATCGCCTCGGCGTGTCCCTCGTGGTTCCGGTAGGTGGCGTTCTCGACGTCGCCGCCGGTGTAGCCGACCCGCGTCGCGAGCACGCCGGGGCGCTTGCGGATCAGGTCCTGCATGCCCCAGAAGCAACCACCGGCGAGGATCGCCTTCTCGGTCCGCTCGCTCTGGCTCATCGGTCGGCCTCCTTCTGTTGTGCAAGCTCGGCGAAACGCGCCTTGTACTGCCCGTAGCCCTCTTTGTCGAGGTCCTCATAAGGGATGAACCGTAGGGCGGCAGAATTGATGCAGTAGCGCAGCCCGCCCTGGTCCCGTGGGCCGTCGTTGAACACATGACCGAGGTGGCTGTCGCCGTGGACCGAGCGGACTTCGGTCCGGATCATCCCGTGGCTCTGGTCCACGTGTTCGACCACGTTGTCCGGTTCGAGCGGGATGGTGAAGCTGGGCCAGCCACAGCCGCTGTCGAACTTCTGCAGGGAGGCGAACAGCGGCTCGCCCGAGACGATGTCGACGTAGATCCCTGCTTCCTTCTTGTCCCAGAACTCGTTGTCGAAGGCCGGCTCGGTTGCGCTCTCCTGGGTGACGGCATATTGGCGTGGATTCAACTGGGCGACGGCTGCGTCGTCCTTGCGGTACTCGTCGGTCATGGGTCACCTCCGCGCCAGCGTCTCGCTTGCCGGCGTCTTAACGACTTATCGACCCATTGACTCTATGTGTTCGCCTGTGCGGACCTTCCGGCGCGGTTCGTGAATCCGGTCGTCCTTCCGGACCGCAGCGAGCCCCTAGGAAGGTGACTGCCCGGCTGGGCCTTCGTCGGTCCCTTGCTCGGCGGGCGCCGGCGGCATCGATTGGGGCGAAGCCGGCGACCCGGCCGGCGGTGCCCAGCCCGGCGGAGACTGGGACGGAGCCGGTACCGGCGGGGGCGGGTAGCCCGCGGGGGGCGGTGGCTGGTAGCCCTGCGGGTACCCCCCCGTAGCGCCATACGCGCCGCCGCGGCGACGGATGCTTCCCTTGGTCGTGAAGTGTGCGATCAGGTAGACGAGCATCCCGATCAGGCCGATCACGAACCCGATGACGAACCAGCCCCACGGGGGGATGCTCCAGGGGGGACGGCCCCACTCCTGTCGGAACGAACTCGAAAGTTTATAGAGGGCAAACCCGAAGATGACCCCGAAGACCAGTTCGGTGATGTAGGTGGTCGAGCTGAGCGCAGCAATCATTGCCACGTCCTTTCGCGTCTACCCCCCGAAGCCAGGCGGCAGTTGGCGAAAGCGTAACGATGGGAGGCCTGCCGCGGTTGGATCGGACAGGAGAGGCGGCTACGACGGACAATTTTGAGGACGATCCAGGGTGTGCATCAAAGCTCGAACGTGTCGACACCATCTCTGCTGCTCAGACCTGCGACGATCGCAGCCTGGGACGCCTCAGTGATGCAAATGATGCGGTCAGCCGGCCAGGCCGACGGAGGCTGCGACGTAGAAGCCGCTCTGGGTGGAGTCGTTGACGACGACGTCACACGTCCCGCCCGGGTTGCACATTCCGCCGGCGGTGTCCGAGTAGGCACTCCCGACGAGAATCTTGACCCCGGCTGCATTGAAGGTGACCTTGCCGTTGGCGGCCACGGTCCCGCTGATCGAGGTGGAGCTGTCGCAGTTGGTGGCCACGTTGGCGGAAGTCACACCCGCATCGCATTCCTGGGCGGTGACCGTGTCACCGATGGGGAAGTTCCCGGCCTTGACGTTGTCCACGTAGTTGGCCGCGACACCCACCGTCTTCTTCAAGATGGCGAGCGGGGTCGCAAAGGTGACCGACGTCTGGAGGCCGATGGCCGGGTTCTGCTCGTCGGTGACGACGATGTCGCAGGTCCCACCGGCTGTGCACGTCCCAGCGGCACTGTCGGCGTAGCCACTTCCGGCCCGCAGTGTCACACCGGGGCTGAAGATCACTCCTCCGGTCGCCGACGCCGTCCCGGTCACCTGGGTTGCGGCATCGCAGTTGGTCGAGTCCGTGCTCGGGACCGAGACGCTGGCATCACATTCCTGGACGAGGACGGTGTCGCCGATGGGGAAGCCACCAGCCTTGAGCGGATCGGCGTAGTTGCCGAGCACCTCGGCCGTGCGCTTCACCACGAACCTGGGGGCCGAGAAGCCGAGCGCCGCACTGGCGGTGGAGTCCCCGCTTTGGTTTCCGACGACGACGACGTAGCACGTCGTCGAGCCCGCAACACCGCAGGTGTCACCGTTGGTGTCGATCGCACCCACGGCCAGGTGAATCAGGTCGTTCTTGAAGGTACCTGCCGTCCGGCCGGTTCCGAGGGTCACGCTCACCTTGTTCGCCGCGTCGCAGGTGTTCGACCCGTACGCAGGCGTCGCGCATTCGTTGAGTGTGACCGTCGTGTCATGGGTCCAACCCGTGCCCGACACCTTTTCGGGGTAGTTCCCGATCAGGTCGGTCGTCTTGCCGAGAGTGATCGCACCTCCGGCCGTCGAAGTGTTGTAGGTGTAGGCGTTGGCCAGGGGGGTGGAGGACCCGCCGGACGTGGTCGTCACGGTCACTGGGACCGTGCCGGTCCCGGCCGGGACGACCACGGTGAGGCTGGTGGCGCTGCTCACGCTGACGCCCGTGCCCGCGGTCGAGCCGAAGTCGGCCGTGGTCGAACCCGAGACGAAGCCGGTGCCGGTGAGCGTGACCGTGTTGCCTCCGGCCGGCGGGCCATGGTTGGGATTGACCGCGGTGACCGTCGGCGGTGTCCCGCTCGCCACGGCCCGCAGCACGAAGTTGGAGAAGTCCGCGATCATCAGCGTGCCGTTCGGGGCGAGTGCGACCGCGCTCGGAGCGTCGAGCTCGGCGAGACCGGACGGCCCGGTGTCGCCGGAATACCCGGCGATGCCGTCCCCCGCCACCGTGTACATGTCCCCCGCAGTCATCGGGATCCCGTAGTAGGTCGCGCTCGAAGAAGGGATCATCCTGATCCGGTTGTTCGACGTGTCCGCGACGTAGAGGTCGCCCAGGCTGTCGAAGCCGACTCCCTGAGGCCCGTTCAGCTCGGCGGACGTTGCCGGACCACCGTCGCCGCCGAAGCCGGCATTGGACGGTCCCGTCCCGGCGATCGTGTAGATGTCGCCGGCGGACATGCTCGTGCCGTATCGGCTGTTCGGCGTGTTCGCGACCACGCGGATCGCGTTGTTGGAGTAGTCGGCGATCACGGCGTTGCCCGCCGCATCCACCGCCACGTCCAGCGGGAGGTTGACGGTGGCCGCCGACGCCGAGCCGCCGTCGCCGGTGTCGCCGGGGGCGCCGCCCGAGTCGACGATCGTGTAGATGTCGTCCGCCGTCGCCAGGTCGGTGCCGTAGAAGGTGCCGGTCCTGTTCGCGACGATCCAGACCGTGTTGTTCAGGGCGTCGGTGATGAGCAGGTTGCCCGCCGCATCGACGGCCACCCCGCTCGGGTATTCGAACTCGGCCGAGGTCGCCGGTCCGCTGGTTCCGCTGAAGCCGAAGGCACCGCTGCCCGCGACGGCGTAGATGTCACCGGCGGCCATGGACTGGCCGAAGTCCGGACCCCCCGAGTTGGCGACGACGAAGACTCGCTCCAGGCCGGCATCGGCGATCACGAGGTTGCCCGCCTTGTCGATCGTCACGCCGACGGGCGTGCTCAGCCCGAAGGTCGCGGCCGGCCCACCGAGCGTGGTGGACGGTCCGCCGCCGACCAGCAGGTAGACCTGGCCGGCCGTCATCGAGATCCCGTAGAAGGTGCCGGTCGAGCCCGCGACGACATCGACCTGGGAGTTGAAGGTGTCGGTGAAGATCGTGTTGCCGTAGCTGTCGACGGTCACCGCGTCCGGCTGGCCGACGGCGGTCGACGTGGGCGACGATCCCGTCGTCGTCGTGGCCGTGATGCCGCTCGCGCTCTGGACGCCGGCCGCCGTGTTGATGATGCTCGTTGCGTACGGCTCGACTTGGATCGAGAACGGCGCTGTGGCGGTCTGCGCGCCCGCGGGGTCCGAGTCGGTCACTTGGACAGTGAACGAGTAGGTGCCCTGCGCCGTCGGCGTCCCGGACCAGGAGCCGTCTGCGTTCAGGTTGATGCCCGGGGGCGTGGCTCCCGAGATGACGGACCAGCTGAGCGGTGAATATCCGTTGCTCGCGGTCAGTGCAGGAGAGCTGTAGGCAGCGTTGACGAACCCCTCGTTGGGCGTCGTCGAGTTGATCGTGAGGCCTTGCACGGTGATCGACAGCGGCGCGCTCACCGACTGGGGCGGGCTGTCGGAGTCGGTGGCTTGCACCGTGAAATCGAACGTGCCGCCACCGGTGGGCGTGCCCGAGATCGTGCCGTCGCTTGCGAGATTCAGGCCCGGTGGCAAAGCGCCTGCTCCGACCGACCAGGTGAACGGCGTGGGCCCGCCAGCGGCGTTCAACGACGTAGGGCCGTAGCTCTGGCTCACGAAGCCGCCCGGCAGGCTCGTCGTGGTGACGCCCAGGACGTTGCCGATGGCGAACACCCGGTTGATCTCGGGCGAGGCCACGGCGATGTCGCCCGAAGGGTCGACGGAGACACCCGCGGGCTGACACAGATCAGCGGACGTCGCAGCTCCCGATGGCGTATAGGACGAGCAGCCGGACGTGTGGCCGCCCACGTAGTAGGCCGTTCCGGCGGTCATGCTCTGTCCCCAGAACGTTCCGGAAATGGCGGGCAGTACGTAGACGCTGTCGAGCTCGTCGTCCGACACGATGACGTCGCCCCGCGCGTCGACGGTCAGCCGGTCCGGAGTGAGGCCCAGGCTCAGCGGTGCAACACCCTGGGTGAAGGCCCCCCCGCCCCCCATGATCGTGACAATTGCGCCCGCAGACTGGGTCGAACCGAAGTCCGTGCCACCCTGGGCGAAGAGGACGCGGACCCTGCCGTTCTTGCTGTCGGCGACCAGGACGTTCCCGCGGGGGTCGAGGGCCAGCCCGATGGGGTCGTTCAGTTCCGCCGTCGTGGCCGGTGACGCGTCCCCGTTGAACCCACCGGCACCGGTGCCCGCGATCGTGTAGATGTCGCCGGCCGACATCGACTGCCCGTAGAACGTGCCCGTGTGCTCGGCCAGCACCCGGACTCGGTTGTTGCCCGAGTCGGCGATGACGACGTTGCCCGAACCGTCCAGGATCGCAGTCTGTGGTGCGTTGAGCTCGGCCGCAGTCCCTGCACCCGAATCGCCTGAAGAGCCAGACGTCCCGGTGCCCGCGATCGTGTAGATGTCGCCGACAGACATCGGTTGTCCGTAAAAGCTCGCCGTTGTCTCCGCCACCACCCGGATGCGGTTCTCCTGCGTGTCTGCGATCAGGAGGTTGCCGTTGGCATCGCTCCGGACACTGCCCGGGCTGTTCAAGCTCGCCGAGGTCGCCGGGCCCCCGTCGCCACCGCCGCCACCTCCGGCGACCGTGTAGATGTCACCGGCCGTCATCGCCTGGCCGTAGGCCGGGCCGGAAGACGAAGCGACCACCCTGATCCTGCCGTTGCCGGAGTCGGCGATCAGCTCGTTCCCGTTGGCGTCGAACGACACGTCCTCGGGGATGCCGAGCTGGGCCGCCGTCTCTGACCCGCCGTCTCCGGAGTACGACATCCATCCGTTGCCCGCGACCGTGTAGATGTCACCCTGCGTCATCGATTGTCCGTAGAAGGTGCCGGTCGATCCTGCGACGACCCGGACACGCCGGTTTCCGATGTCGGAGATCACGAGGTTCCCAGACTTGTCGGCTACGACCGCGGTTGGGCCATTCAGCAAGGCGGACGTCGCCACACCGCCATCGCCACCGAACAAACCCAGGCCTCCGGAGCCGGCGACGCTGTAGATGTCTCCGTACGTCATATTGATCCCGTAGAACATCCCGCTGGAGCCGGCGATGACCCGCACCCGGTTGTTGAACGTGTCGGCGATGAGGAGGTTGCCGTGACTGTCGACCGACAGGCCGTGCGGCGATCCCACCAAGGCCGAGATGGCCGGCCCGTTGTCGCCTCCGTAGGCTGACATGCAGCAAGCCCCGTTCCCCGCGATCCGGGTGAAGATGCCGGCCGTCATGGACTGTCCGTAGAAGCTGCCGGTCACCGCCGGCAGCACGTCGATGCTGTCGGCCGCGTCCGAGACGATGAGGTTGTTGCTCTGGTCGATGGCGACGGCCCACGGGTCGTCGTGTGGGATGTTGATCTTGGACACGGACCCCGCGGTAAGACTGACGCCCCACAGGGTGCCCGTGTGGTTGGCGTAGACCTTCACGTCGCTCCCGGAGAACTCCGGATAGACGACGTCACCGTACGAGTCCACGGCGGCATCGCCTCCGTCGCCCACGCCACCCGACTGGTTGCTCGTCACTTGCGCCAGCGACCCCGCACCCGGACCGCTCGGAGGCGTATAGCGGGCGACGACACCCAGCCAAGGCTCGTCGAAGACCAGTGAACCGTTGGTCGGGTCGATCGACATGCCGGTGGGGTCGTAGAGCGCGCCATGGAGCGAGTCCACCGACGGATTGATGTGCACGCCGAGATTGGAGGCACCGTCGCCGGCCACGGTCTGCTCGTTGCCGGTCGACGGGTCGAGACGGCGGATGACCGAGTCGCCGTCCGTGTTCCCCGCACCCGGCGAGAACGCCCCGGGATCCGAGAAGTCCGAGACGTACACGCCCCCGTCGGACGCGACGGCGAGGCCGTACGGCTGCTGCGCGATGTTTGTTCCCAGCCCGTTCCCGGTGTCCCCCGCCGTCACCGCGATCTGGCCGTTCGCCGGTCCGGCCGCCGACGCGGACCCGGCGCCGACCAATTGGATGGTCGCCTGGATGCCGGCGAGGGCCAGGCACGAAGCGCTGACGAGCGCGGTCAGCCGGGCGCTCCAGCCACGACGTGGAGCGGCGCGACGTCGCCTGGCACCACCCCCGTGGTGCCGCCCTGCCCCGAGATACCGCCCGATCGCTGTTGCCATGACTCGCCCTGTCCGGCCGTAGAAGTGCTGTACAGACGAGCCCGGCCCCCTCGTCGACGACCCCGCCGACTCCGGCCTCGGAGCGATGGTTGCACCAGGCCGCAGGGGTGTCAACGGTGTTTTTACGTAGGTGCGGGTGTGGCCAGCACCACCCGTCCGGCCCGGGTGGCCCCGAGTTGTGAGGGC
>Ga0210390_10003472_pt1 | contig 13519 bp, 13 predicted proteins | sample IncBWH11OmetaG_FD_161050 | JGI IMG/M metagenome (GOLD analysis project Ga0210390, IMG submission 161050) | Forest soil microbial communities from Barre Woods Harvard Forest LTER site, Petersham, Massachusetts, United States - Inc-BW-H-11-O ...
AAAGCCACATATATATCAGCAGTATCTATTACGTTAAGCGATATAAAATTGGCACTTTTAGTAGAAATAACGCCCTTAGCGGCACTTGGCCCTAAAAACTTCCAGCCTGCTTTGTAATAAAGTACAGTGGCATTATTGGCATTAGCAGAATCCCGGTAAGCAACATAGGGGAAACCCGTAGTTGTATCTACCTGTAATGAAATAGAAGTGGCTGCACCTGCTGAAAAACCTGCGGAACCGACCTGTGTCCAGCTACCCCCGGTATAAAACTTCATTACACTTAATTTGTTCTTGTTCGCACTTAAGCCATCACGGTATGCTATGTACAGCGTATCCGCTTTCGCAGTCATTTTCGCGTTTATAGCTAAAGAAACATAAGAAGCTGTTCCCGGAGAGGGAATTGAGCCTACCTGTACCCATGTTGAGCCGTTATAAGACATAACAATAACCTTGTTAGCATAAAATGCATCCTGGTAAGCTATGTACGGAGTATTGGTCCGCTTACTATAAACAATAGATGTGAATTGGACCTGCCCTTTAGAAAAGCCTTGTGGGCCAAGGTATGCCCATTTGCTGGTACCACCATAAATTGGGTAGATAACAGAAGCTTTTCCGCCGGCCATTCCGTCAGAATAGGCCATGTAGTTATAGGGCGGTAAAAAAATTGACTTGGTAGGAACTGATGTTGCTGCAACCGAAATATAACTGGCGCTGCCAAAAGAAGCCTGTATAGTGTCATCAATACCAAGGGGCACCCATGTATTGCACTGGGCATGGCTTTTACCTGCAAAAAGTGTAAGTAATAATATAGGAAGGTATATATACTTCTTCATTAATGGAGTGCAAGGGTTAAAAAGCCAGTACTATCGCTCCATACAAATATAAGTCTTTTCATTAAAAAATGAAATTATATGTTAATAATTAATGATAAACAGGGGTTCCCTCTAAAAGCCAATGAACACGATGCCCGAGCATTATACGTGATTGAAAGGGAAAGGTTACAAATATCTTAAGTAAACTATGGTTTTTTTAGAACCCTAAAGTTATACCAACCTGAACATTGGTAGATGCCCAACCTACTTCAGCAAAAAGGCCAAAGTGTTCTTTAACCATATAACGGGCACCAAAGGTAACCTGGTAATCGAAAATAACCGACTGGGTATTAAAGTCATTACTGGTGCTTTTTGGGTTATTATCGGTGCTCTTATCAATAGTAAGCAAATAGCCTAGGCCCACACCGCCAAAAACATCAAATTTGTCTCCAATAGGGTAATGACCATTTAACCGGGCGTAAAACCCCATAACGGTACCATTTACATTAACCTGGTAATTAGTATCCGTTTTAAATACCCTTGCTACTGCATATTTATACGTAACATTCGCGCCAGAATATTCTAAATTAAGGCCTACTCCAAAATATTTAGATAAGCCGTGCTCATATTTTAAAACTACGGTACCGTAGTTCTTGTAATTATAATCGTTATAGTTTTGGTATTGGGTTAAACTTTCGGTTATCCTGGCGGTAGGAGGGAACCCAAAACCTACCGAAACGAGGTTTTTTCCATCATCGAAAGCCTGTGCCGAAACAAGGCTTGAAACAAGTATTGCTGATAATAATAAAGTGAGATTTTTTATCTTTTTCATAGCAAGGGTGTATGACATTAGGCTGCAAATATAAAAATCTGCCCATGTAAATTGCAAACCTAAAACTGTTTAACGCAAAAGAATTTAATGGGAAAACAGGTTGAAGAAGTCAAGTATCTCATCTGCTGCACTAAAGTCTTTGCAGGTATTGCCAATGGCAAATACAGGCAGGTACTGAAAACCTCCGGCCCATGTATGTCCTCCGCCAATGATCTTAATAAACTCTACCGGGGCTGCATCGTTTTTGTAGAAGTATTTAATGGCTTTGCATCCATCACTTGGGTCAGTATCCGGTATATTTGTAATTGTTACAGTGCTGTCACAATGGTTAAGGTTTACCAGTTTGTTTACCAGTTCTTCGGTAGGTAGCATATAAAACCCGGGGCCAGTATGCTGACCTGTGTTCAACCTTCCATAGCCACCTTTATAGCTTACAAGAGGGTCTTCAGTGCCATTGATAAGTAAAACAGGCATAGGCTTATTAAAATGATAATTGTCTTCCATATAATTAGGAATGCTAGCGCAAACGGGTGCAACAGCTTTGATCTTGCTATTAAGCTTATCGGCTAAATACAACGAAAACTTCCCGCCCCTTGATAAACCTGTAACAAATACTCTTGTACTGTCGCCTTTATAAAATCTGATAACGGAATCAATAAGCGATGATATAAAGTGAGTGTCGTCAGCAGTACTGTCTATTTGCCCGTAAGCTGAAATACCGGGTATGTTCCAGTTTCTATAAATAGCCTGTGGATAAACTACAATGTATCCATATTTATCTGCCGGGGCATCTAGCCGGTACAATCTTTGCGTGTTCTCATCCCTTCCGCCGCTGCCATGAAGGGCAACAAGTATGGGTGGTTTGCTTAATGCCTGATAGTTTTTGGGCAAGTGAATGATATAGTCTCTTCTTTTACCATCGACCATAATGGTTTTATCTAAATTGGTTTGGGCAAAAACTGAAAAGCCGAAAAGATACAATATGAAAAAAGAGAAAAAGTGTTTCATGTCACAAAATTAGCTATAAACTGATACTCAGTTGAACACCCATATCTAATCAGATTTATTACATATATTTGGCATACCAAAACACACCTTATAATGAAATTGAAATTTATTACGGCTTTAAGCCTATTGCCGTTTATAGCTTTTGCAGGAGGTTTCCAGATTCCGCAGCAATCTATAAAAGGAACAGGGATGGGCGGGGCTTTTACCGGTGTTTGCACCGATGCAGGATCTGTATTTTACAACCCGGGTGGAATGACAAACTTATTCGGACAGAATTTAACCTTTGCAAGCATAGGGCTGTTTCCTTCGGTATCGGTATTAACCCCCGATAATGTAAACACCAATCAAACCACTTCAGTATATACTCCAATTGAATTTTATTATTCAGCACAGGTGTGTAAAAATCTTTGGCTTGGGCTTTCTGTGAATAACCAGTTTGGTGCGGCTGCTTCATATCCTAATAATTGGGAGGGTGAAGAAATTGTACAAACCATTAAGCTGCAAACATTTATGTTTCAGCCGACCATTGCTTACAAGATTTGCGATAAGCTAGGCATAGGGGCAGGCTTTGTGTATACACTGGGTACCTTTGGCGGTACAAAGGCTTTGCCGCTTACCGGTGCTACAACAAGTGGTGATACTACCAATAATGGCGAAGTAAATCTTAATGGCACAGGCCATGCTTTTGGATATAACATAGGTGTGTTCTCTAAAATATTTGAAAAGAAAGCCGATAGCAATTCATGGGGAGAACTTGTAACCCTGGGCGTAAGTTACCGTTCGGCATTGGCATTTAGTGTGCCCAATGGTACAGCAAACTTTACTCAGATACCTGCTTCATTAGCTACCCAGTTCCCTTCATCTGAAGGTGTTTCTACCAGTGTTAGTCTGCCTGGAGTTTTATCTGCCGGTATAGCCATTAAGTTTTCGAAAGGAGATAAATGGGATTTTATGCTGGCCTACGATTTTAATCTTACTTACTGGACAAGTTACGACTCATTGCATTTCAATTTTGCAGATCCTAATACTCCTTATGCCAGTTACCAATATAGCTGGAAGAATGCCACAGCACACCGAATGGGCATTGAGGCTACTTATATGAAGAAATACAGTTTGCGCTTAGGTTATTATATCGATAACTCTCCTGCGCAAGATGGTGCAGTTACCCCCGAAGTAGTTGACGCTAATAATTCAGGTTTTTCAATGGGGGCAAGTTATAAATTCAATTGCGGTCTATCTGTAGATTTTGCTTACCTCAATTCCGATTTCATTCGCAATAATGCCACATGGACCTCAGAGAATTTCACGGCATCGTATCATCGTGTTGTAAATGTATTTGGCTTGGGTATTAACTACAGTTTCAATTGCAATTGCAAAAAATCATCTAACTAGTACTAAGGTTCTGTTTCAAACATATAGTCATGAAAAAAATATTCACAGTTTCCATCTTAGCAGTAACAGTATTAGCCTGCAAGAAGACTGATTTTAAAACTAAAACAGTTTCAGCAGGCAGTGCTAATTTCACAACCTTCGTATCGGTAGGTAACTCACTTACACAAGGGTATATGGATGCCGGTGTATATGAATATGGCCAGGATAACTCATACCCAAATACCCTTGCTAAGCAAATGAAATTAGCTTTGCCATCCATGAATTATGTGCAGGCCATGACCATTGGTAATGGTAGTGGCCATATGCATTTGGCGTATGTTAACGGACAATTAGATCCTATAACTGCTACTGATTCATCACATACAAATCCTACCGGCCCTGATCCGTCTTGGACGAACTGGGGTGCAAACTACCAGGGTACCCTTGTGAATAATATGGGTATTTCAGGTATAAGGCTTACCGATTGTGTTGCTATACCTTCTGCATCCTTGCCTTCATTATACCAGGCAAAACAGGTTAACTGGGTGGTAATGGATCAAAATCCGTATGCGCGATTTATGAAAATAGGTACACTAGCAGCTCCTGTTCAGTATATTGATAATATACGTGCAAGTAAAGCAACCTTTTTTACCTGCTGGCTGGGTGATAATGATGTGTTGGGATATGCACTTAGCGGCGGTGTTTCATCAACACCATATAACCATATTACTATAGATAATATTACACCGCCTGATGTTTTTGCCCAGAAGTATGATTCTATTCTTACAGCGTTTAGCAACATGGGTGCTCAGGGAGTATGTATGACCATACCGAATGTTACGTCAATACCTTATTTCAATACTGTGCCTACTCATATACTTGTAAATGGGGTGAAGCAATATTTTTACATAACCCAGTGGGATGGTACCGTGCGTCTTGCAACCGATAAGGATTATATTCTGTTACCTGCTTATGATTCCATATCGCAAGGTGAAGGTACTTCAATGGCCAGGGCGATTCCAAACAACCAAGTACTTGATTCAGTAGAGGCAGATTCGGTTTTAAGTGCCACCATACAATATAACAACGCAATATATAGCCTTGCTAAACAATTTAATTTCGCTGTTGTTGATATAAATGCCATATTAAAACAGTTCCAGGTTAGTTATACCATTGATGGTATTTCTTTCTCACGTACCTTCATACAAGGTGGCATGTTCGGGCTTGATGGTATACATCCTAACGCACGTGGATATGCTGTTGTGGCTAATTATATAATTGATGAGATAAATACAAAATATGGTTCAAGTCTCCCTGATGTAGATATAACTAAATTTAAAGGAATAATCTTCCCGAATTTTTAATGAGAAAGATAAAGTCAGTAATTGTCCTTTCTTTCGTTTTTGTGGTTCTTACCGCATTGACCGGTGCTGAAGTTCAAATTTCGGGCAAAGTTTTTTCAAGTAAGCCTGAAATAGCAAAATGTATAATGCTTGTTAAGGTTGTTGCCAGGAAGGGCGGCAAAGTATTAGCCGTAGGGCACGATCTGTTAGATACTACCGGAGCCTACAAGCTGGTTATTAAAAATGTTTCCCCGCCAACTCAGCAATCGCCTGTAGATATTTATGTGGCGGGATTGGGTATTGATACTATGTATGTAAAATCATTCTATTCATTTGAGAGTAGCAATATTGCTTTGAATATTGAAATTCCGAATGTTTACAATAAAGATGCTACTGGTGCCGTGGTTTGTCCTAAATGCGGTAACTCGGCCGATATTCTGCCCATAAAGTATGGGGCACATCACCGGATAAAGAGAATAATACATAATGGCGATACTACTTATGTTCCTTTAGATCATAACATACCCAGCGAAATGTATTCGGAGCTTCATCCATACTGGTATTGCAATAAATGCAAGATTCAGTTCTAATACCCGTTGCGCAGATTTTAGGTAAATTCGCGCCTTAAATTTATAATGTGATGAAAATTCGTGTTCTGTTCCCCTGTCTGCTTATAGCTGTGTTTTTTTCTTCCTGCGATAATTGGTCCAACGTTATTCCTAAGAGCACTTACGATGCTCCATTCCCTAAGAAGAATAGAGATCTCACGGAGCTTTTGGGTAACAAGCTTTATATAAAAAGGGGTAAGGATACTACCATGTTCAATGTTACTTATCTTGATAAACGCAACCTGATAACCGAAAAGAATGGCGATACTATTTTTTACGGTACAGTATCAAAGTTCAGGGGACTCTATTATTTTAGCCAGCAATTGAATGATACATCTTATCTCATTTATGCTGTAACCATAAAGGGGAATTACCTGTATGGGCTTAATGCTCCATGGTATGAAGGTATTGTAATTGATCATCATGTGTTGAAAGGAGAATATAAAGGGCTTGTAAAAAAGATTAGCGCTGACGGTAAGGTGATACGCCTGCACCCGGATAAAAAAGAAATGAAAAAAATGTATGCAATGATAATGGATAGCCTGCCACCCGATACATTAATTTTTGTTGCTCAAAAAAATATTACTCCGGCTAAAATTGATACCGCTTCTATTACCCGATCAATAGACCCGGATGATTTTGAAATATTCTCGAAAGTTTATCCAAACCCGGCTACAACTGAAGTGAATGTTGAACTTCAACAAAGGTTGGATGTGAAATATTCATTATCTGATATTACCGGTAAAGCTTTGAGTAATGGTGAATTGCATGACTCGATAAACAAGGTTGATGTAAGTAGTTTAAAGGACGGTATCTATATTCTCACCTTGGCAAAAGCTGATGGTAAGGGTGAAGAATCGGTAAAGATCATTAAGCGTTAAGCAATAAAGTACCGGTGGAAAAGATATACCTCATCGGCGGGCTGGGAGTAGACGAGAGGGTATTCACCCATATTCATTTTAAGAATTACGAAAAGCATATAGTAAAGTGGATAGAGCCATTGCCCAAAGAATCACTTGCGGGATATTGCAAAAGGTTATTGGTGCAAATTGATTCGCCTAACCCTGTAATTGCAGGAGTTTCTTTTGGTGGAGTAGTAGCCAATGAAATTTCCAAACTCATTCCTGTAAGTAAGATCATCCTCATATCCAGTATCCGTTCATGGAGAGAAATGCCATGGTATTTTAGACTATCAGGTAAACTAGGGGTGCACAAATTAATTCTGTTGAAAATAGCCAAACGTGCTAATCGCATTATACGGTGGTTTTTTATAGGGAACGACCCAACACACAGACAATTATTGATGGAGATTGCTCAAGGTACAAGCCCTACTTATCTTAAATGGGCCATTGATGCAATAGTAAAGTGGAAAGGTGAAGAAGTGCCGGGCGCTTTGCAGATACATAGTGATAAGGATAGGACGTTCCCAATACGTAACATAAAACGCCCTGATAAGGTCATTAACGGAGTAGGGCACTTTATGGTTGTGCAGCGAGCAAAAGAAGTAGGCGAGTTTATTGACAGTACTGCCGGAACAAATACTTAAAATGCAGGTACCGGTGCCCAAGGCGCCATCGCTTCATTCTCAGTAACTATCTTTTCAACGAGCATTGATGTGTTGTCAATATAATCTACTTGTATGTTCCAAGGGGCGTTTATCCAATTCTCCAGCTTGGCTGTGAGGGTTTCATCGGCATCATACACTACCGGTACGCCAAGCTTATCAAGCGCTGCTCCGTTACAATATTGTTCATATTGCCGTATAATTGGTATGCAGAATAACTTCTTTCCCAAATAAAGGGTCTCGGCAGGAGTTTCGAAACCTGCACCAGTGAGTAAGCCTTTGCAACTGGCAACACTGTTCAGGAACCCATCGTTACTTGCCGGAAAGAAAGTTACATTATTACGGGTGTATTTCTCTTTTGCACGTATGGAGAATACTTCCCACTTCGCATCAATCTTGCTTAGGTGGTTGTATAATTCTTCATCTCCAAAAGAAGAAAGATAAACGGTGTAATGCTCTCCATCGGTAACGTTCAAATTACGTACCTGCGAACGGATTATCGGGGTATAAATAAAATCATCGTACCTCTCAAAGTGCAGGCCAATAGGGTTCGATTGCTTGATGTGATGCTTTAATATCAGGTTTCCTGCAATGCTTTGTTTTGCAGGCATAGGGGTTTTAGGTGATAAGAACGAAGGCTGGTGCCCGAACGATACAAACCTTTTATTGGCCAGCCATGCAGCCCATGAACTGATGAACTCATAATCGTTAATTATAAGGTCGTACTTCTGTATAGGGAATGCTAAAAGCTCTTTAATGATCTTTACCGGGGTGAACTTCTTGATGGATTGCGTAAAATCTATTTTACCATTGGTTCCATAGTGATAACTTATGCCTGTGCTGCGGTATTTAATTTCGTAAGGCAGGTCCAAATGCACATTGTTTCCACTCAGTAAAATATCAACATCGCCATAGCGCTTCAGGTAAGGTATAATTTCCCTGGCGCGGCTCACGTGGCCATTACCTGTTCCCTGGATAGCATACAAGATCTTCATAGGTTAGTGTTTATTTGGTTTTGGATTGAAGCTAAATGAAAATCCCTCTTTAGTGGAGACGAAAGAGGGATTGAAAACATCACGAATAATATGTTTCGTCTTTGTCTCATGATGCTTTCTCAAGATTGTGCATTATTTTTTGCAGCGACACTATCATTTTCTGTCCATCGCGTGTTTCGAGCCTTGCCCAGGCATCTATGGTCGGTTCTGTATCTTCTATTGACCAGGCGAATGAAAATGTATCAACAATGCGGTAGCTGCTTGTATTGAATTTATTATCCTTAGCGGAAAGAGAAATGATCTCCACTTCTTTACCAATAAATCTCTCCGATTTATCTAATAACTCTTTTGCCTTTTCTATTGTCATGATCTCCTGGTGGTTCATTATACAAGGTCGTGAAGCTCCCAACCGTAATATTTCTGTGTCTGGGTTTCTTCCAATTTATTGTTCCTCATCTTTTCAAGCTCTTGAAGCCTTTTGCTGAGTCTCATATCGCTCGAAAGAAAGTAATAAGCCAGAAGGCAAACTAAACCGGTCAGGGGGATGAATAGTTGTATCATGGTCTTTGTTTTATTACAATACAAAGTTCCTCCTCTTGTATTACTAAAAGGTAAACCGCTGGTGAATAAATGGTTAAGTTAAAGAGAATTTATCGTCTCTTCTTTGCTTTGTATTTCTGGTACAAACCTCTTACAATGCCATCAGATAGGCCTATTTCAGGCACCATTATGTTTTTTATGTCGGCACATTTCATAATAGTGAGCAATATTTTGGCGGCAGGTACAATTACGTCAGCCCTATCAGGATTAAGTCCTAATATTTTCACCCTGTCTTTCGGTGAATATGATTCTATTTTAGCGGCTAATAGTTTTAACTTTTTATAAGGTAAAGGCTCGCTGCCCTTCTTTTCAGACATCTTATAGAGCTTGTTAATATTACCACCCGAACCTATGGCAGTAATACTTCCTTTGCCCTGTGCTGACTTGCGAACCCATTCTTTAAATTCAAACCAGGTCTCTTTATCAACCTTATCGTAAAGCAGGAGTATGGTGCCTATATTGAATGATTTAGATGCAACTGTTTTACCATTACTAATTAGTGTCAACTCGGTGCTACCGCCGCCAATATCAATATATAAGTATGATGAATTTTTATCTAACAGGTCGGCTGCGTGGTTTGAATAAATTATACTGGCTTCAGTTTTTCCATCAATAACTTCAACTCTTATTCCTGCTTCAATGCGTATGCGCTTTACAATATCATCGCGGTTTTGTGCAGCACGAAGGGCTGCCGTGGCGCAGGCTTTATAGTCAATTACCTCATGCACCATTATCAGATGCTTAAAAGCTTTCATAGTTGTGACCAGCCTGTTTGCTTTTTGTTGTGTAATACGCTTGCGTAAAAAAGCATCTTCACCTAAACGAAGTGGTATACGTATTAACTCCGATTTTTTAAAAGAGGTCTTCCCTTTGTCTACAATTACGTTGCAAAATAGAAGGCGTACCGCGTTCGAACCTATATCTATTGATGCGAATTTCAAGGGTTATTTGGTGTTTGTAAGGCGGCTTTTAAAGTAATTGTAAATTTCGTTTTGTGCCCTCACTTTTTTTGCTCCGGGCAGGGCAAATTTATACATGTTGTTTTGGTCAGCATCAAGTATCCTTGCCTTGGTATTATCGCTAAACTGTATGGCAAGTATATTCTTCAGGTCCTTCCTTATATTCTCATCGTATATTGGTACGGCTATTTCATTACGCAGGTCAAAATTACGATACATCCAGTCGGCAGATGTGATATATATCTTCTCATCGCCTTCGTTGCAGAATATTAAAACGCGGGCGTGTTCCAGATATTTATCTACAATACTTATCGCTTCAATGTTTTCACTTAAACCTTTAATGCCGGGCATTAGGGTACAACTTCCACGTATAATAAGTTTTATTTTAACTCCCGCCTGGCTGGCCTTATACAGTTTCTCGGCCACTTCGCCATCCACAAGCGAATTGAGTTTAAGTATAATATAGGCTTCTTTCCCTGCTTTTGCATTTTTCATTTCCCGGCCAATGTACTTCAGCAGTTTTTCGCGCATGGTAAACGGAGAAACAAGCAAGTGTTTGTATGCGCCAATATGAAAGTTGTTGTGATAAAAATGGAACACTTTTCCTACCTCTTCTGTAATTCTTTCATCTGATGTGAGCAGGCTGTGGTCACAATACATGGCTGCGGTATTTTCATTGAAATTACCCGTGCCAATATGTACATAATCTATAAAGTCGTTTTCTTCTTTACGCGTAATGAGTAATAGTTTCGAGTGGACCTTTAACCCGGCAATGCCGTATATAACTTCAGCGCCTTCTTCTTTCAATTGATTTGCCCAATATAAGTTCGATTCCTCATCGAACCTGGCCTGGAGTTCAACTACTACACTAACGGCTTTGCCATTTTTCAATGCATTAATAAGCGTAGAGCATATATTCGAATTTTCAGCTACTCGGTACAGTGTCATTTTTATAGACGTAACTTTCGGGTCGATGCTGGCCTCCCGAAGCATATCTATTATATAATTGAACGACTGGTAAGGGTAGCTTAATAGAACATCCTTTTTTCTGATAACACTGAAAATACTTTTAACATTTTGCAGATCAGGATGCGGTAATGGCGATGAATGATGATATAGCATATCACTATGCCCAACATTCGGAAACTTCATAAAGTCTCTGAAATTATGATAGCGCCCTCCGGGAATAAGCGTGAGCGATTTTTTTGCCTTTATTTTTTTTGTTACAAACTGTAAAAGATCAATAGGTATTTCTCTGTCATATACCAAACGAACAGGGTCACCTGTCTTTCGTTGCTTTACACTGGCCTGTATTTTTTCAACTATACTTTTTGAGAAATCCTGGTCAATATCAAGTTCAGCATCGCGTGTAAGTTTAATGGTATAGGCGCTTGCTTCATCAATACTCAGTACCGAAAATACTTCCTTCAGGCAAAAGCGTATAATGTCATCAAGTAAAATAATATACCTGTTCTCTGATCGTAGTTTTTTTGGTAATACAATAAAGCGCGGAAGAAGGTGCGTTGGAATTTGAATTAAAGCATACTTAATTCCCTTGGGGTTCTTTTCTTTTTTTGAAAGTTTAATGGCAAAGTAAATAGCCTTATCGCTCAAAAAAGGAAACTTGGGTATAGCATCGATCATTATCGGCGCGAGGGTAGGCAGCACTTTGTCGTGAAAGTATTTTTCTACAAAACTCTGTTGGTCCTGGGTCAGTTTCTTTTCGTTAATTATAAATATCTTCTGATCCTCCAGTTCTTTTACTAATGCAGTATATACCTCGTCTACTTTCTTTTGTTGCTCTATAACTGTTTTATGTATCAGCTTCAAAAGTTTCCTTGGGTTTTCACCCATTACTTCTTTGGCATTCTTTTTAACCTCTAAAAGGCGTTTAAGTGTAGCCACACGAACCCTGAAAAACTCATCGAGGTTACTGGAGAAAATACCAAGGAATTTTATACGCTCAATAAGCGGTACTGTTTTATCTGTAGCTTCCTGAAATACACGCTCATTAAATGAGAGCCAACTTATATCTCGCGGTATATAATAATTTTTCATAAGAATGAATACAAATATAAAAGTATTGAGGAATGGAGATAGTCCTGCACTTTATTTGCCGGGCTCAATAAACAGGGTTTTACCAACTGAGCTTCCCAGGGTTTTCCAGTTCTTTATATTGAATTGAATACCTGCAGTGGATGCAGTAGAAAGTTTAAGGAGTAATTTCCGTGTAAGCATATTGTACAATTCGGTTATTGATGGATCGTGGCCAAAAAGCATTATCGTATCATGTTTGTCGTCTTGTTTCCGTAGCATATCTAATATATCGATGGCTCTTTTTTCATAAATGTTAGGGTTAACTTCTATAAAGGTAGCCGGGTAACGCAGATCCATAGCAAAAATAACAGCAGTGTTAAGCGCCCTGAAGGCATAACTCGATATGATCTTATCGGGTTTTATCTTCTTCGATTTTAAAAGCTTGGCAACCTTATGGGCTCTTTCAACACCTGCTTGTGTTAGTGGGCGTTCCCAGTCGCTTACATGCTCATCCCATGAGGCTTTAGCATGACGAACGAGGTATAGTGTTTTCATATGTTTTCAAAATTACTGAAAAGCACGGGCATACAATATTAACACAATGTTAATTTTCGATTAATACTCTGCTTGAATATCAGGTGTAAATATAAGATATTCAGATAGATATATCTGACTAAGTTCCTGTCAAATCAATTCATTTATATTTGCTTCTCAAAAATCAAAGGACTATGGAAAAACTTATTGAATGTGTTCCTAATTTTAGCGAAGGTGTTGATCTTTCAATAATAAAGCAAATAACCGACCAGATAGAAAGTGTTAATGGAATAAAACTGCTGGATGTAGACCCGGGTAAAGCTACCAATCGTACAGTGGTTACTTTTGTTGGAAATCCACAAGCAATTGTAGAAGCTGCGTTTTTAGGAATAAAAAAGGCGTCAGAGCTTATAGATATGACCAGGCATAAGGGAGAGCACCCTCGTATGGGTGCTACCGATGTTTGCCCGCTTATACCTCTTTCAAATATTACTGTTGAAGAAACCGTGAAATATGCTAACCAGCTTGCTGCCCGTGTTGGTAAAGAGTTGAACATCCCTGTATATTTATATGAACATGCCCAACCCGATACGAAGAGGAATAATCTTTCTGTAATCAGGGAAGGGGAGTATGAAGGTTTTTTCAAGAAGATAAAGAAAAAGGAATGGAAGCCTGATTTCGGGCCTGATGAGTTCTCAGTTCGCTCAGGTGGAACAGTTATTGGTGTAAGAGATTTTTTAGTCGCATATAACGTAAACCTCAATACTACTTCTGTTCGCAGAGCTAACTCTATTGCTTTTGATGTGCGTGAACGCGGCAGAGAATCAGTGGACGAAAAAGGAAATAAAAAAGTTGT
>Ga0210390_10003473_pt1 | contig 13518 bp, 11 predicted proteins | sample IncBWH11OmetaG_FD_161050 | JGI IMG/M metagenome (GOLD analysis project Ga0210390, IMG submission 161050) | Forest soil microbial communities from Barre Woods Harvard Forest LTER site, Petersham, Massachusetts, United States - Inc-BW-H-11-O ...
GAACCCTCGCTCTCGGCGGAGTCTACGTAGCAGGCGGTATTGCACCCAAAATTCTGCCGAAGCTTCGTGACGGCGGCTTTCTGCGAGCTTTTTGCGGAAAGAGCAAGTTCGCGCCGGTGCTGGCGCGAGTTCCAATTTCGGTGGTCGTGAACGAGGATGCTCCGGTCTGGGGAGCGGCTTACCAGGCGCTCAGTGGGAGCGACTCAGGAAGATCAAGTCTAACGGAACCTTCGGACTAACAAATTGTACCGGTCTGATCGATACAGGCCCAACACATACAGCGTCGCTTTTCCCTGACTTGAGTAAATAACCTGGCGGATCCGAAGCAGAGGATGCCCGCGCGGAACCTGGAGAAGATTCGCTGTCGTGGACTCGGCGGCCGCCGCGTCAGCTTCTTCATCGGCGTACGCCAACTGAATACCGTAATCGTGCTCCAGAATAGAAAACAGAGATCCGCGAGCAAATGAAGCGCGAGTGAGACGGTTGAACTCCTGGGCGGGCCAGTAGCAGGTCTCAAGAGCAAATGGTTGGTCAGCGCCCAGCCGTAGCCGTGACAGCTTGCTCAATGCTGTGTTATCCGCCAAGCCCAGGCGCGCGGCCACTGCCTGTTCATTATCGACCACGCTGAACGACAGGACTCTTGAGCAAGCGCTCAGATTTCGACCCGCCATCAATTCGGTGAAGCCCATCAATTTGTTGAAGTGGATCTTGGGAGGCGCTACAAAGGTTCCGGAGCCGCGCCGCCGTTGCACTACACCCTCGCGTTCGAGCGCAGTCAAGGCATGGCGCGCGGTCATAAGACTCACGTGGTGGATCTTCGCGAGTTCGCGCTCGGACTCGACGGCATCCCCTGCTTTTAAATGCCCGCTTTCGATCCGCTTCAGTATGGTCGCCTGAATTTTCTTGTAGGCAGGCGTTCCGTTCTGGTGGTTGTCTGTCATGAATGCTCTCCGGAGTCATTCGGCTGAGAAATCATGGAATTTATAGCACCGTTGTGCTGTAGGCGAACGAAAACTTCGAACTCTCTCGTACTGACATCTGCTATAGAGCTTGGGCAATCAACAGGGATGTCCCTTCCGAAACGCCACTGTCCCGATCCTCTGTTCCGTGCTATAGAGCTTATCTCCACATGCTATAGAGCGGAGGCGCTTCTTCACAAAGACTCCCCACCTTAGCCCCTTCTGGGAATATTGTAAAGATTCAGGCGAGACATCATACCGCAAAGGCCTATTTCTAGCGACAAAATATTCCATTTTGTGTATGCTTCAGATTCTTGGTTTTTCCACAGGGATTGCCATCCGCTATCCCGCTACACCGATTCTTGGATATTACGTGCTATAGATAAATCAGATTATTGACAATGCCAAAAAAATTAACATTCCTTTCATTTTTCGCTTGACGATGACGCGCCATCTACTATATAGCATTGCGTGTCCCCTATTTTGTGGCGCGGTGTGTCGTTAGGTTCTCCGGGGCGGTATTTGAACTGAAGATGTTCTCCTGTGGAGGTGTGGTGATGCGTAAGTCAATGAGAGTTGGACTTGCCCTTTTGTTATCGATCGGGCTCTTTGGGGCGCTCCAGACAGCGTGGGGCCAGGAAGTGACCGCGGCAATTGTGGGCTCGGTCGAAGACCCGAGTGGTGCGCCGATAAAGGGTGCTGCGGTCGTCGCAAGAGACACCGACCACGGCGTTCTCTACACTGCGCAGACGAACGACTCTGGCGCCTTCAACCTGCAGCACCTTCCCATCGGAACTTACGAGGTGAAGGCAACCGCCCCGGGATTTGACACTGCCGTTCACGCGCCCTTTACCCTGGTGCTCAACCAAACAGCGCGTCTCAGCTTTCAAATGAAGATTGGCAAAGTCTCGGAGACCCTTGAAGTCGCTGGTTCCGCGCCAGTACTGCAGACGGAAAATGCCCAGGTTAACACTATCATCGACTCCAGAACGGCCGACAATCTGCCGCTGGAGACCCGCAACTATGTGCAGTTGACCTTGCTCTCTCCTGGCGCCGTCTCGGTGGATCCCAAGAGCATGAATCTCGGATCCAACACCGCCGAGGAAAGCGGTCGTCCCTACATCAACGGCAATCGCGAGCAGGCCAACAACTTCCTGTTAGACGGCATCGACAATAACCAGGCGTCAGATAACCTTCTCGGTTTCACGCCCTCCCCTGATGCCATCGGCGAGTTCAATATCATTACTCAAAACGCTTCCGCGGAGTTTGGCAACTACAACGGCGGAATCGTCAATGCGACGATCAAGTCGGGTACCAACGCCTATCACGGGGATGTGTTTGAGTTCTTCCGTAACAACATCTTCAATGCCAACCAGTGGGAGAACGGCTTGACGGCAGGCACCCCGGTCGGTGTCCTGCCCACTCCGAAGTTGCGCTGGAATATGTTCGGCGGCACCTTCGGCGGTCCCATCATAAAGAACAAGCTGTTCTTCTTCGTTGACTACCAGGGCGGACGTCTGGACCATCCGGCGTCCTCTAGTACCATCACCGTCCTCACGCCCGCTGAGATCGGGGGCGATTTCAGTGCTCTGAGTACACAGCTTTACAATCCGTGCGCGGCCGGGACGGGTGGAACCTCCGGCACCGCCTGCTCGGTTCTGGCTCCTGGGTCAAGGCCAGCTTTCGCGGGCAACATTATTCCCAAGAATATGCTGAACCCTGCCTTCACATCCCTGGTTACGAATCCGCTGTATCCAGTCTCGGTGGCAACTCTCCCCAATGGCTTTGGACAAGCGGTGAACGTCATCGACCAGCAATACAATTCGGATCAGGGTGACATCAAGGTTGACTATAACCCGCGGGATAAAGACCACCTTTCTTTCCGGTATTCGAAGGGCGATCAAAATGATCCCTTGGTCAACTCCCAGGCTCTGTTGGGCAATACGGTCAACCAGGCTTATCTGCAGAGTGGAGCTGCAAGCTGGAACCATACGTTCTCGCCAAATCTGCTTAACGAAATGCGCTTCGGGATGAACTACGTTAAGCTGCCGCATGGGCTGACCACGTTCGACCCCGCAGTGGGAAACTTAGCGAATACGATCGGGATCGAAAATGGCAATCCGGCCGGAGTCGATGGTCTTCCGCAGCTTGGCTTTGCCGGCGGTTCGATCACTAACATTCCCCAGGGGACGCTAACCAATCTGGGTGCCGCAAGCGTTCTCGAGAAGTTTTCCTCCACCGTAACCCAATTTGACGATGTACTGATTTACACGCATGGCCGGCACATCATCAAGACGGGTTATCAGATGAATCGTTACAACATCAATGTGTTCTATAGCGGCAATGCTGGCGAACTCGGTGCCTTGCTTTACGGAAATGCCCCTGGTGGCAACTATTCCGGGAACGGCACCAGCACCGTTAGCGGCGACGCCTCTGCCGATTGGGCCCTGGGCCTCCCAGAGGACGTCGGCCGCGGCGTAAGCGCGGGAGGAGCATGGCACCAGCGTGACTGGCTTTTCGCGGGCTTTGCTCAAGACGACTGGAGGGTTACGAGTAAACTCACCTTGAACATTGGTCTTCGCTATGAAGCCCGTACGCCCTGGGTTGAAACCAACAATCGCCAGGTCGGGGTCAATATCAACACCGGCGCCTTGGAATTTATCGGCAATACCCCTGTTCCCGCCGGGGTTGTCGGAACCAACGGATTCAGCCGTGGTCTGTACAACAGCACCTACGGTAAACCGGACTTCCAGCCACGCATCGGCTTCGCCTGGAGCCCGGGGGAATCAAACAAAACGGTAATTCGTGGCGCTTATTCCGTCTCGTCTTATCTCGAAGGCACAGGGACCAACCTTCGCCTTCCACAGAATCCGCCTTACACGCCCCCGCAGGTGGAAGCAAACAACGTGGCGACGGGCACGGCGTACAGCACCGAGACAGGATTCACCACGGCGTCGCCGTCGGCCGACCCCTTCATCGGAGCCACGATGCTAGCTTGGAGCGGCAAGGTCCAGCCGGCGGTCGCAAACCAGTGGAACATCTCCGTCCAGCGTGAGCTTGCCAACAATACGACTCTGCAGGTGGGCTATGTTGGCCAGAGCACGACCCACCTGATGGTTCCTGAGTGGTTAGGACAAGGTTATCTGCAACCAAATGGCACAGTCACGTATCCCTTGATCGGCGGACAAAATCCAACTGGAACCGTCATCGACGGGATCACTACTACCACGCCCACGTTTGGTCCCAACGGATTCGGCAATGTGAAGAACACTGCCTCCGTCGGCAACATGAACTATAACGCGCTGCAGGTCGTACTGCAGAAGCGATATAGCCACGGACTCGAGGGCCAGGTTTCGTATACCTACGAGAAGTGCATGACCAACGACGACGGTTATTACGGTACCTGGGGCAGCACCACTCAGGCCGCACCCTCTGGTAACTACTGGCAAAACCTCTATAACCCCGCTGGCGATTACGCACGATGCTATTGGGATTCGACCCACATCATCAGTGCATACGCTGTATATGAGCTGCCCTTTGGCAAGGGCAAACAATTTGGGCACGACATGCCGGGAGCCGCGAACGCCGTTGTCGGCAACTGGTCGGTCAACCCGATTGTTTCCTGGCACAGCGGTTTCCCGCTTACTGCCTCTGGAAGCAACACCTCCGGAACCGGCACTCCCGAAACTCGTCCGAACTGTAATGGTCCTGTCAGCTATCCCAAGACGGTCAGCGTACAGGGTCTGCAGTGGTTTAGCCCGAGTGCATTCTCTACCCCTGCTAACGGCACGTTTGGAGATTGTCCGGCACAAGGCCCGGCCATTGGGCCCGGATACGTCGATGTTGACTTGAGCCTGCAAAAGAACTTCCCGATTACAGAAACCATGAAAATCCAGTTTCGTACTGACTTCTTGAACGCGTTTAACCATCCGAACTTCGCGACGCCGAACTTTAGCTTCGGAACCCCGACTTTCGGGGTCATCAACTCGAGCCAGGATGCACGAGAGATACAGTTCGCTCTGAAGTTCTACTTCTGAGCCTGGCGTTGTACCATTGGGCAGGCGTCTCCCCCGCGCCTGCCCTCTTTATGTTTAGACCTCGCCATAGCATTTTCGTTCTGATCTTGCTCTGGGGATCCACTGCGACCCTGTCAGCGGCCCAGGCTGCCAAGAAGCTCGCTGCAACGGATGCCACCTCCTCTGCTCAACGAGCTGTGAGCCTCGCCCAGTCCGGTAACTGCAAAGAAGCTTTGCCTCTTTTGAAGCAAGCTATGCCGCACGCCGCGGACAAGGATCTTAAGCGCAATGTCGGCTTTGCGGGCGTGCGTTGCGCGATGTTTGCCGATCAGCCGGATGTGGCAGAGGACTTTCTACGGTTCTTGAATCGCGAATTCCCGCGCGATCCTGATGTTCTCTACCTTTCCGTCCATACCTACTCGGATCTATCGACCAGAGCAGCGGCGGAACTGGCCACCACTGCGCCCAAGTCTCCTCAGGCACTCGAACTCGACGCTGAGGCCCTCGAAGCACAAGGGAAATGGGATGAGGCCGCCAAGAAATATCGCCTGATATTGCAGCAGAATCCGCGCATGCCTGGCATCCATTTCCGCCTCGGCAGGCTCTTGCTATCCAAACCTAATCCCCCCACGACCGTCGCCGAGGAAGCGAAGAAAGAAATGCAACAGGAACTCGAAATCGATCCTTCGAATGCGGGCGCCGAGTACGTCCTGGGCGCGCTGGCGCAACAGAACCAGCTATGGGACGAGGCCATCGGGCACTTCTCCCGCGCAGCCAAGCTGGATCCAACCTTCGGCGACGCCTTTGTTGGACTTGGAGCTTGTCTGGGGTCGGCCAAGCGGTACTCAGACGCGATCGCGCCTTTGGAGAATGCCATCAAACTTGAGCCGGAGAATCCGGCTCCGCATTATTTGCTCGCAATCGCATACAGCCGCACCGGCCGCAAGGAAGACGGCGACAAACAATTTGCCATTCAAAGACAGTTGACCCAGAAGGGTGCCGCGGGAGAAGACAATCCTCAGTCACAGGCAAAGCCGAACTAGCCTAGGGTCGCGAATACGCTGTCATCCTGAGCGCACCGGCCGTCACCATGAGGGAAGCGAAGGATCTCTGCATTTGCCTGCACTACCAAGCTTTACGCGTTGCATGGAGTGACGGAGCGACAGGCGCAAACGAATGCCACACATTTCGGGCACACCACACTAGAATAGCTGCATCCAAATACTAAACCGTGACTCTGTTGCCGAATCCAAGAACATTCCTTTTCTCTAGACGGCGCTTTCTACGCGGCCTTGCAAGCAGCCTCGTTCTCCCATCTTTCTCTCGACTCGCACGCGCGTTGCCTGAAAGCGTTTATCCCTTCGAGGAAATTTCTCCTGCCGCGAGCGGGATTACCTGGAAGCACACCGCCGGGAAGTCTCCTCAAAAATACTTGCCAGAGACCACGGGCGCAGGGTGCGCCTTCCTCGATTACGACAACGACGGTTGGATGGACATTTACCTGGTCAACAGTGGGCAATGCGATTTCTTCAACCCGAATCCGCCTCTCCGTAATGCTCTCTATCGAAACAATCGCGACGGAACTTTTACCGACGTAACTGAGAAGGCCGGGGTGATTGCCGGCGGTTACGGCCAAGGCGTGGCAGTGGGCGACTACGATGGAGACGGTTTCCCCGACCTGTACGTGACCCAATATGGCAAAAGCATTCTGTATCACAACAATGGAGACGGCACTTTCACCGATGTAACCGAGAAAGCCGGCGTCGTCGCTCCAGGATGGTCCGCAAGCGCTGTGTGGTTTGACTATGACAACGACGGCCGCCTCGACCTGTTTGTCTGCCGGTTTGTCGACTTCGACAAATCGAAGAGCTTGCCCTGTGCAGCTGGCGACAGCCCCGGATATTGCGTTCCGCGCCTGTACAAGCCGATGGCAAGTTGGCTGTTTCACAACAATGGAGACGGAACATTTACCGACGTCAGCAAGACTTCCGGCATCGGTAATCATCTGGGCAAGGCGTGGGGAGTGGTTGCAACCGACATTAACAACGACGGCCTGATTGACCTGTTTGTTGCCAACGATACCGTGCAAAACTTTCTGTACCTCAACCATGGCGGCGGAAAGTTCGAGGAAATCGGCGCGCAAGCCGGAGTCGCATACAGCGAGGCTGGCCGCCCACGGTCCGGCATGGGCCTCGATTCAGCTGATTTCAACGAGGACGGTTGGATGGATCTCTTCGTTGCCAACATCGACCACGAGATGTATTCGTTGTACAAAAATAACGGCGATGAGACTTTTGATGATCAAGCTGGAACTACCGGGATCGCCTCCGCTACTCGGCTGATGAGCGGCTGGGGGCTGAAGTTTTTCGACTATGACAACGACGGCAATCTTGACCTGTTTCTGTGCAACGGCAATCCTGACGACCTGATTCAAGTCGTTCGCAAAGATGTCGGTTACGAAGAGCCGATGCTCTTGTTCCATAACAATGGCAAAAGCTTTCAGAACGTGAGCGCGGAGAGCGGGCCGGTTTTCGCGAGACCGCTGTCAGCACGCGGAATGGCGATCGGCGACTTTGACAACGACGGCGCAGTCGATGTGCTGGTGTCCGTCAACGATGGCGCGCCGCTTCTCCTGCGGAACCATGCGGCCAAGCAACGCCATTGGCTGGGCATCAATCTGGTTGGCACAAAATCGAACCGTGATGCGATTGGCGCACGCATCACCTATCAGGCTGGGGATCTAAAGCGCCACCGAATGAAAATTGGAGGTGGCAGCTTCCTTTCTTCTCACGACCCTCGCATCGTGCTCGGCTTGGGCGAGCGAACGAAGATCGACTGGCTGGAAATCAAGTGGCCCCTGCCCAGCGGCGCGACCGAACGCTTCGCTGATCTTCCCATTGACCGCTACATCACGATCGTGGAGGGCCAGCAGAAATGGAGGTAATAACAAACGCGTCCCGGCCATGAGATGAATTTCGATCCCAGACTTATCGTGATTGTCACCCTCCTTCTAGTCGCGGAAGTTGCGAGTCAGAATCGTAGTCCGGGGATGAAATCGCCGCCGAGTCAAGCCCCAACTCAGACGATACCGCCTCGGGAAGCATCTGCAGGAAACACGAAGCCGAACCCTCGCGACAACTACGTTGGTGATGAGGCGTGTCGCAGCTGTCATCAAGACAAGGTAGAAACCTTCCACCGAACCGCGCACTACTTGACGTCCAGGCTTCCTGCCAAAGATTCGATTCTTGGCGACTTCAACACGGACGCAAATGTTCTCAAAACTTCAAACCCCGATCTGTATTTTCGAATGGAAGCAAAGGATGGCGGCTTTTTTCAGACGGCAGTGCAGGGACAGCTACCTTACACAACATCCCGCACCGAGCGCTTCGGTCTGGTAGTTGGCTCGGGGGGCAAGGGACAAACATTTTTGTTCTGGAAAGGCGATCTGCTTTTTCAGTTGCCTGTGTCCTACTGGAAGGAAATTGGCTGGGTGAACAGCCCAGGATATCGCGATGGCGTTGCGTATTTCGATCGACCGGTGATTCCGCGCTGCCTTGAATGCCACGGAACTTACTTCGAGTCGCTCGCACCACCCCAGAATCATTACAGCCAGACCGGTTTTGTAGTTGGTATCACCTGCGAAAAGTGTCATGGACCTGGACGAGGACACGTTCAGATTTTCAGTTCGAAATCCGCGAAGACTTCATCCGACCCGGCTATCCTCAATCCCGCACGATTCTCACGAGACCAGCAGATGGATGTTTGCGCCTGGTGCCACGCCGGCCACGGCGTACCGCTCCTCGCCACGTTTTCCTACATCCCGGGCGAGCCCCTGGAAAAGTACGTAGAACTGCCAGAACCAGACCCGAACGCGCCGGTCGATGTCCACGGAAGCCAGGTTGAACTGCTCAAGAAAAGCCGCTGCTTCCAGTCATCGACCATGACTTGTCTGACCTGCCACGATGTTCATACCACCCAGAAGGACCCAGCGGCATTCTCCGGGCATTGCCTCAACTGCCATAAAGTCGAGACCCATCCAAAGATAGGACAGCCGATTACTAGCAACTGCGTTGATTGCCATATGCCGAAGCAGCAGACGAACCTCATCGTCTTTAACTGGAATGGCCGAAAAGTAAGCCCTGAGGTGCGTAATCATTGGATCAAGGTTTATCCAGAAACCAGCGCTCCGGCACCTATACAACAAAGCGAAAAACCGTAACCGCCGATGCGAGACAACTGCCGATGCTCTCAAGCGGCGTCAGGTTAGGTCTTCAAATAAGCGAGCACAAACAGGATGCCAAGCACGAAGTCGCTTCCGACAAAGACGAGATCTGACGGGTGCATGCGCCCCTGTAAAACCAGAACGACCACAGGCGCGACGTAACTGACTTTTTCAAGTACCGAAGGAATCATTAACGGTCGATAGCGCACCGGGTCCATCGCGATAACGAAAAATACGATCTGCCATGCCAACCCCGCACCCACGAATCCGTAGAAGAATCCCGGATGCGTGATGGGTGGCGGATCATTCCGGCTGATCAAATCAAACATGAAGTACAGCGGGGTGAGAACTAGCACACCCCAAATGGCGGCGATCCAAAACACAATCTTCGCAAATCTCATGATTGCCCCTCGAATTGTCCGGAATTCTATCGCAGGAGTCGACCACGAAACCAATTCACTCCATTTGGATACAATAGAAAGCATGACAGACCCTTTGATCATCGCTGGCCGCCAATTCCGTTCCCGGCTCATTGTAGGCACGGGAAAATACAAGTCGTTTCCGGAAACCGCACGGGCGCTGGAAGCCAGCGGCGCGGAGATGGTAACGGTGGCCGTGCGCCGGGTGAACCTTGACCGCAGCAAGGAATCGCTGCTCGATCACATCGACTCCAAGAAATATTTCCTGTTACCCAACACTGCGGGTTGCTACAACGCCGACGAGGCCATTCGCGCGGCGCGTCTGGGACGCGAGGTCGGTCTGTCCGATTGGGTCAAACTCGAAGTGATCGGCGATCAGGCCACACTCTATCCCGATGTGCAGGCGACGCTCGAAGCCACCCAGGTTTTGGTGAAGGAAGGTTTCACAGTTCTGCCTTACACTTCGGATGACATCGTGTTCGCCAAGCGCCTGCTCGATGCCGGCGCCAGCGCGATTATGCCCTTGGGAGCGCCCATCGGCAGCGGCCTGGGGATACAGAACGAAGCCCATATCCGAATCCTCCGCGAGATGATTACAGGTGTGCCGTTGATCCTCGATGCCGGTGTGGGCACGGCTTCGGATGCCGTGATCGCGATGGAACTGGGAGCTGACGCAGTTTTGATGAACACCGGAATCGCTGGCGCTCAGGACGCGGTGCTCATGGCGGAAGCCATGAAACACGCTCTGCTCGCGGGACGCCAAGCCTATCTTGCCGGACGCATGCCTAAGAAGTTATACGCGACCGCAAGCTCGCCCTTGGAAGGCGTGGTCCGTTAATTCTGCCCAAAAGAAAAAAGGGCGACATTTAAGCCGCCCTTTCGCGTCTGTTTCCACAAATCAGAGCATCTTCACGCTGTCTACGTGAATGGAATCTCCAGTCATTGCACCCGTGACCGACACGTGATGTCCTTCATGTCCTTTGAGCACATCCGGATTCGAGACATTCACTACCTTCTGGTCACCATCGGTGACAATGACCGCCGTCGCACCCTTTCCCAGGCACTTCGTCATACAAGCTGCGTGGCTCGCGTTCGCGCCTTTAGCGCCGCACATGGAATCGCTGACGTACCCATTCACGGTCGCGGTCTGGTCAGCCGCTGAGGCTATAGCAACGATGAAGAACAAAACCGAGACGGCAGCACAGCTCATCAGTATTTTTTTCATCCCAACTTTTTTCATAGCACACCTCTTCTAGCGGTCAACCCGCCGATTTTTGAAACCGATCTCACGCTGCACGGCACGCTGCGTACGTGCAGGTCACAAACAAGGTGGAAAATGTTGCCCGCCTTGCGCTTCTCAATGGAATTGATCAGAACTATATCACAAACCAATTGCGCCGAGACTCCCGGAGGGCAAGCTATTTCTGAGCGGCGTTTGTGTCCCGTGTTGCGACATGCGGCGCTGGCGGCGCGACGTACACCACCTCGCCCGGACGCGCATAATGCAACTGCTCCCTCGCCTCTTTCTCAATCGTGTTGGGATCGGGAGCCTGCAATGCCTTCACCTGCTGCGTGTAACGGTCGTTTTCCTTTTGTAAACCGTCGATTTCCTTCTGCAGGGTCTGGTATTCGGCCTTCTTCTGCCGGTAAATCACCATGCCGTTATCGCCAAACATAACATGGGCAAACAGCCATACTGTCAGCACTGCTACCGCAGCTGTGGCCAACCGCCGTCGCAAGCCATAGAGCAAAGTCAACGTCGGACGAAGTTTTGCCATCGTGCGATCGGCCCAGGCTTCGGCCTGCGGAGCCCGCTCGACCAGCGTGCGCAGGCGACCTTCCGGCCTTGGCAAAACCCGGATTTTACGGAAACGTCCCATTCGAAGTTGCATGGCGTGGCTGCTGCGGCCGAAAAAGTCGCGAGAATTCCCCCAGTTTTCCAGTGGACGTCTCTCCCCCGTCCGCCGTCAAGCGGAAGTTCTCTCACCCATGCTGAAAGGAACCAACTTTGACAAATCGCATGGTTGCCCGCCGCATCCCTCCCGCGACCTTTCGAAAGTGGTAGTCTTTGATGCCGTAAACTAAAAGCGGAAGACTGACTTTCATATGACCGACAAAAGAATCGTCATGACTACCGCCGGCTCCGTCGATGAAGCACGCCGTATCGCCGAGTCATTGGTCGACCGCAAGCTCGCTGCCTGCGTGAATATCGTCCCCAAGGTCGTATCGATTTACCGCTGGAAAGGGAAAGTGGAAGAGGCCGAGGAATGGTTGCTGTGGGTGAAAACCGCCGCCCCTTTTGAGCACGTGCGCGACGCCATCCTCGAAATGCACTCCTACGAGTTGCCGGAATGCCTGTCGATTTCGATCGAAGCCGGCAGCCCTGCGTATTTCAAGTGGCTTGAGGAGTCTGTCGAATAACGGATACCGGGTCAGCCTCGTTGCACTTGGGCGGAAGTGGAGGGCAAACGAATCTATTTCACGCTTAGACAGCAAAGTTTACTCCAGAACCTTTGCCTCCAAGTTGAGCCGCCAGTAATCCAGCGAGAATGGGGGATCGTCAGTCGCGGCCTGGCGCGCGAGCGCACTTACGAACGCGGCACGCAGTTCGCCGTCTGGAATCCGTTCCAGATGCTGACGCAGAATGACGGTCCCCACAAACTCTGAATACTTTGGTAGGTCCTCCAGAACGGTCAGCGCGGGTTCCAGGCTGGTCTCGACTTCCGTGAATCCTGCGCGCCGAAGCAGCGCCGCCGCCGTTTCAGCATCATTGAAGGTCCAGGGCTCACGAAAACCCACAAAGTACGGTGCATACTTCTTCGTGGCCGCCAGTTCATCAGTTCGTATGCGGAGCCGCGCCAGATTCGGGCCACCGCCACACTGTGCGTGTAACCATCCTCCGGGACGCAATGCATGGAAGAGGCTGTGAAAGAGACGGTCGTGATCCAGAACCCAGTGAAACGCAGCCGTGCTAAATATGCCGTCAAACGCTCTTTCGAAGGGCAGGTCTTGTAGATCGGCAGCCACCAGCAAGAACTTGCCGCCGAAATCGGACGCGAGATACTCCCGTGCCCCGGCCAGCATGTTTTTTGACAGATCCACACCCACAACCCGGCCTCGCGGCAGACTCTGCAACAACTCGGCCGTCAGCCGCCCGGTACCGCAACCGGCGTCCATGAGGATCTCGTCGCCGCGCAGACGAACTCTCGCCAGGACTTTTTTTCCCCAACTGACTTGTGGCCCGGAAATACGATGGTAGTCAGCGGCATTCCACTCGCGTGTTTGTGGGGGAGTCGACATGCGGCTGCTGGTTCCGCACGGGCGAGGGCGTCCGCGCCTACATTGCCGAGAGTGCCTGATCAAGATCCGTGATAATGTCTTCCACGTTCTCGATACCCACGGAAATCCTGACCATCCCGTCTGTGATGCCGATCAGTTTTCTTCCCTTTTCGCCCAAGCCAGCGTGAGTCATGGTCGCCGGATGCGAAATCAACGTTTCCACCCCACCCAGCGATTCTGCCAGTGAGCACACGCGGACTTTTCTCAGCATCTTGTTGGCATTCGAGAGCGAGCCGGTCTCAAACGAGATCATGGAGCCGAAGCCAGTCATCTGTTTCTTCGCAAGTTCGTACTGCGGATGATCAGGCAGGCCAGGATAAAAGACTTTTTTCACTTTGTTGTGTCCGGCCAGGAACTCCGCGATGACCCGCCCGCTGCGATCGTGCTGCTCCATTCGCACCGCCAGCGTCTTGACCCCGCGCAACACCAGCCAGCACTCAAACGGAGAAAGAATCGCTCCCGCCGCCTTCTGCACAAAGCCTAGCTCCTCGGCCTGTTCGGGCCGCGTACACACAACCACGCCACCGAGACCATCACTGTGCCCATTGAGAAATTTCGTGGTC
>Ga0210390_10003475_pt1 | contig 13513 bp, 13 predicted proteins | sample IncBWH11OmetaG_FD_161050 | JGI IMG/M metagenome (GOLD analysis project Ga0210390, IMG submission 161050) | Forest soil microbial communities from Barre Woods Harvard Forest LTER site, Petersham, Massachusetts, United States - Inc-BW-H-11-O ...
GCGTCCGCCGTGGATATTCGGCACCCACTCTCCCGGTTTCCGGGAATAGTCGAGGTAAAGCATTGAAGCGACCGCATCGACGCGAAGACCATCGATGTGGTATTCGTCCAGCCAAAACAGACCATTGGCGATGAGGAAATTGCGCACTTCGTTGCGACCGTAGTTAAAGATCAGCGTCCCCCAATCCCGATGTTCGCCCTGGCGCGGATCAGCATGTGCGTAAAGCTGAGTTCCGTCGAACAGAGCGAGACCATGGGCATCCTTCGGGAAGTGTCCCGGAACCCAATCGACGATGACGCCGATCCCGTTTTTGTGACAACGGTCAACAAAATTGCGAAACTCGTCGGGGTTCCCGAACCGGCTGGTAGGGGCAAAGTAGCCTGTCACCTGGTAACCCCAGGATCCGTCGAAGGGATGCTCGGCCACTGGCATCAGTTCGACATGGGTGTAACCCAAGTCCTTAACGTAAGGGATAAGGCGATCGGCTAACTCGATGTAGCTCAGAAATCGATTCCCCTCTTCAGGAACGCGGGCCCAGGATCCGAGATGAACTTCGTAGATGCTGACCGGTTCTTTATGCCATTGCTTCTTTTTCCGGGTCTGGATCCACTCGTCATCGCTCCATTTAAAGCGGTCGAGGTTGAACACCATCGAAGCGGTTTGGATTCCATGTTGCCCGTAGAAAGCGAACGGATCACTTTTCAAGACGATCTGGCCAAAGCAGTTTCGTACTTCGAGCTTATAGTGGGTCCCTTCCGCCACGCCGGGAATAAAGATTTCCCAGATCCCGGCTTCAATCCGTTTTCGCATCGCATGGCAGCGACCGTCCCAGCCGTTGAAATCGCCTACGATGCTGACGCGCTGGGCGTTGGGAGCCCAGACGGCAAAGGTCGCGCCTGCGTGCCCGTTGATTTCGGTCAGGTGAGCGCCCAACTTTTTGTAGATATCGTAATGGTTACCCTCCTTGTAGAGGTACATATCGAGCTCACCGAGGATCGGCCCATAGGAGTAAGGGTCACTTAACTGGAAGGTTTCTCCTGACCAGCTCGTCACCTGCAACAGATAGTCGAACGCTTCTGACACCCCGGTCAGTTGCGCTTCAAACAAGCCTTCGGAGGCGATACGGATCGCTGGGAAGTGGCGCTCGGAATTGTTCCGGTCGATGACCAGTAACTCCTTAGCATCAGGCCGAAAAGCCCGAACCACCCAAAGGCCATCGATCTTGTGCAAGCCGAGGACGCCGAAGGGATCATCATGTTCGGCGGTAAGGAGTCGATGAATATCGTGGGGGGCAAGCGTGGAATTCATAATGGGTTCTGGAAGATTGGGTCTATTTTTTCCGAATAGAGCCGTTCTGCAGAGTAGTGCTGCAGAAGTTGTTTTTTCCTCTTGAAAATCTGATCTTTTGCAAAGGCGTCACGAATCCTCTCCGCAATGTTTCGCGGTGCATCCCGCAGATCAAACAAAAGTGTGCCGGAAAGGGCGATCGATTTCAATGGTTCGATGTTCGAGCAAAACACTGGAAGCCGATGCGCCGCAGCCTCGAGCAGTGGCAGACCAAAACCTTCTTGCCTGGAGGGGAAAAGCATGGCGTCCGCCACCATGTAAAGGCTATGCAACTGCCGTTCGTCAACATAGAAGAGCTCGTTGACCCAACTTATTAATTCCTGAATCTGAAGATCAGCGGCCAAGAGCTTGAGGCCGGCAAAATGCTCGGCACTGGAGCGATTATGGGAATCCGGAGCGCCCGAAATCAGCAAGCGTACCTTGAGGCCGAGGTCGCGCAGGGCGCCAACGATCTGGAGAGCAAAAGCGATATTCTTGCGCGCTAAGATCCGCGTTGGATAGAACAGGATGGTAGATGCCGCCAGATCGTTATGCACGAGGTTTGCCACTTCCGGAGTAATGTTGCAGGCGCCGGCGAGATCCAGACCGTTTGGAATAATGTCATCCGGATCCGACCTCATCAGGCTTCTGAATTCTGCCGCCCGCGCTTGGGATATCGTCACATATCTGACTCCAGGTTGACGCTCGCGAATAAGGTCAAACGACCGATGAGGGGGGATCTTATAGTCTTGATTGGAGGCAGCGAGATCGTGGGTCCAGGCGATCGTCTTTTTGCCTCGTTCAGCAAGGCTGCTCAAGGCCTGAGTTCCTGCCAGATTGAATGGCATGGTGAACATGTTGTGGACGACTAAACGGTCGAATTTGTGGAAAAGGGGTTCGAACTGCTTTTGGATCGCCTCAAGCAGGCGAAAGTAGGATAGCCCGGGCCGGGCATTGAAAGCTTCCTCCTGGGCCGCTCGGACCAGGGATTCCTGGGAATGGAGTTCGCGGAAAAGGATCGTCTGGATTTGGTGATCGAAAGCGCCTCCTTCGCCGCAGACAATGGCGACCTCATGCCCGTGCCGTGACATCAGCAGCGCATGTTGACGAATCACGCTTTCTACACCGCCAATCACGGGCCATGAAGTGTAGTGAACGATGGCAATTTTCATCCCTCGAATGATACCGCGGAACCGAATCATTGAGACAGGTTTGCCTCGCGATAGGCAACCAAGAATCTGACTTGAATCCGAAGAGATGTGTCTTAGTTTGGCTGTCTTTCGGGAGCGAACTAGCGCCAGGGTAGCTCAGTGGTAGAGCAGGGGACTCATAAGCCCTTGGTCGGGAGTTCAACTCTCCCCCCTGGCATTGAAACATCCTCGTGATCGTTCTCGTAGGGGCGCGTGACCTGCCGGAGGTCAATCCCAAAATGGTTGGCCTTGATCCCAAGCGAGGAGGAGCTTAGTTTAGCAACTCCACGAATGTTATGGACTTCCTGAACCACCACTTCTACCTGGGTCTTTGTATCGGTGCTGTACTGGGCTTAATCGGCATTGCTTTTGCCGTCATGCGCCTGATGGACACAAAAGGCGAAGTCAAACGCCTCAAGCGGCATCTCTCCGACAAACTCGAGCTGGAGTCGGAGGCGACCAATCGGTTGCGCCTGGATCTTCAGGAGTTAAAACAACAAAACGAAAATCTTCGCATCAAAGTCGCTAACTTGAACCAGTACCCGGACAAACGGTTGCAACGGGAGTTGGAGATATACGCGAGAGCTGAACGGTTTATGGTCTCGAGTTCCCCCGGTTTTCCGGCAGTATGGGAAGAGGCGAAGCGCAGCGCGGTGGTCGGTCTGGAACAAGAGGAGAATGGAAGAAGCCTTCCGAAACGGGTCTTTAACGCTTTGTTAAATCGCCCGCCCGCCAAAAGTTCAAACTCCGATCATGCCGAAGGAGCAAGTTGACACTAAACCCAAAGGTGATAGCTTCTGATCCTTTTCGGAACCCGACACTATGGCGAATACACGATCCGCTTCTAAACGAGCGAGACAGACAACTCAGCGCACCCTGCGGAACAAAAGCGTTCTAACCGGATTAAAGGGTCAGCAAAAGAAACTGAGCGCTGCTGTTGCTTCCGGCGATAGTGCAAAAGCCCAGCTTGAATTAAATATTTTGGCCTCCAGGCTCGATAAAGCGGCAAAGCGAGGCATTGTGCATAAGAATCTGGCGAACCGGCGCAAGAGCAGGGCCGCCAAAGTCGTGGCAGCCGTTGGTGCGGCGAAGGCGTAAGCGGCAACTGTCGGTCAGTTGAACTGGCCGGCTAATTCCAAGCGATCTGCGACTCGGCCAAGCCCTTGCTGAGCAGGAGGAGTTACGTCCAATAAAAGGATGGTGGCCTCAAAGCACGGAAATCGTTCTTCGATCCGTTCGCAGCTGACAACTATTCCGGTCACATCTTCGCAAACCGGACATTCGTCCAAGCTGGTAGGATGTGCGCAAATGCGGATAGCGAGCTGGGCACCAAGTTGAAAATGCCAGCGGGACCGCAGCACGATACCCCTGTCACTGATGACCAGGTCGCCGTGGTTTCCGCGGCAACAATCAATCCCGTAATCGAGATAAATCGCGAGGTCCGGGCCTGGAGCATCACATGGGCAACACATTGCAATCGCTGAATCGGCTTCGCAGAAGGTAGTCTCGAACTTGCGTGAGTCAAGGTTGGTCGCTCATCTCGGATTCTGCTTCACCCATAATCCGCCGTGCGAGCCGGCCAAGTAGGTAGGTCGTAACGATGGTGACGAAGAACCCTGTCCCCCAGAGCAGATAATCGTGCAGGTCTGATCGGCGTGTTCCTCGTGCCATATCCAGCCCGAATTGACCCAGCGTTCCGATGAAGGCATAAAGAAACAAACCAGGAGTTTGGCCGAGCGCGACCCAGAGCAGGCAGCGGCTGAGGCGCACCCGAGTAAGGCCATAGAGATAATTCAGAAGGCTCGAGGGCGCCAAAGGGTTCAGCTGCGAGAGCAGCACGATTTTCCAACCATGGCGTTCGATCGCTCCATCCAGAATGCGGAGTCTGCGATTATTGGAGAGAAGTCGCTCGATCCTCTGCCGGCCTACCCTTCTGGCTATCAGAAATGCGAGCGCCGCTCCGAGCAGGTTCCCGGTCAGAACGAGGAAGAAACCCCACCATAGACCAAAAAAGAAGCCGCCGCCCATACTGAGGACGCCGCCCGGTAGCAACAGCAAATTACAAAGAGCGTATGTGATCGGGTAAATGACACCGCTCCAGAAGCCGAGCTGTTGGATCGATTCCCGCACATTCCCGATCCAGTCGACGATCGGATATTTGGTGGATGCGACGAAAAGGGCAATCAGCGCCAGGACCAAGCCGCCGCCCTGAATAATCCAGGGCCACGGAAACCTATGATAAGCTGCGGGCGAACTGGGCGAGCTCGGCGGTGGTGTCATATGCGAGAAAGGGGGTGATAAGATAAATTCCGGGGAAATAGTCCAAGGCCGCGCGGACAACGTCTTTGGCGATTTCGATGCCTTGACGCCGTCCTTCCAGTCCTTCGGTCCCGGCCATTCGGGAGCGAATTTGGTCCGGGATGATGATGCCCGGAACTTCGTGATGGAGAAACTCGGTTTGCCGCGCGTGCAACAATGGCCAGATCCCTGTGAGAATCGGGACTTGGAGATGCTTGGTTCTGGCATGCATCTGCTGGACGAGTGCCTTATCGAACACCGGTTGCGTCATGACATAGCGTGCCCCCGCCGCGATTTTGCGCTCGAGGCGGGCGACCTGGGCATCGAGGTTCTTGGCATTGGGATTAAAGGTGCAACCCATCACGAAGTCGGTGGGGTATTTAATGTTCTTGCCGGCGAAATTGTAACCTTTGTTCAATCCAGAGATAATCTCCATCAGTTGAATGGAGTTGACGTCGTATACAGAAGATGCTCCTGGCTGATCGCCGAACTTCGCAGGGTCTCCCGTCAAAGGCAAGATGTGTCTGATACCCAGAGCGGCGATGCCCATGAGTTCGCTTTGGAGGCCGATCAGATTTTTGTCCCGGCAACTGATATGGAGCAGGGGCATGATGTTGTGCCGTTGCTTCAGAATCGCGCCGATCGCCAGGTTACTGACCCGAAGGATCGCCAGCGAATTGTCCGCCAACGTGATGGCATCGCTTCCGGCGTCGATCAACGCCCGCGCCGCTGCGAAATATTTCTCAAGCACCAGCGTCTTGGGAGGATCAAGCTCCGTGACAATCACGGTCTGTCCCTTGTCCATCAAACTAAGGAGGCTGGTCTCAACGGGCCTTTTTTCAATTTGCAATTCCGGTTCGGCCACCCATTGCACCACCGGCTTCGATCGACGGGGCTTCAATCCGGCAATGGCCTGTGCCGTCGCGCGAATGTGCTCGGGGCCGACGCCACAGCACCCCCCAATCAAGACCGCACCTTGGGCGACGAACTCCTTTGCCGCGTCGGCGAAATATTGGGGTGCGGCGTTGTAAAAAAACCGCCCGTCATGATAACGGGGATAACCTGCATTGGGAAAAGCGCTGATCGGAAATTCAAGCGGTATTCGCCGCAAGATGCGGGACATTGCGTTAGGGCCGGTCACGCAATTGACCCCAATGACATTTGCGCCCAGCCGAATCAATTCCCGAAACGCTTGGACGATCGGCAGGCTTGAGGGAAGGCGGCCTTCCTCGGAGCAAACCATCGAACAGATCACCGGAATTTTTGTGTCGAGTGTTCGGACCGCATTGAGGGCGATCTGAATTTCCTCGAAATCCAGGAAGGTCTCCAGAATAAGGACATCGACCTCCGCCTCCAGGATGGCCTTGGCTTGCTCTTCGAACAGGTTTGCCCGGTCGATCTCCTGGAATTCTGCCTGAGGGTCCGCGATACCCAGCGGCCCGATGCTGGCCGCCAAATAAATGGAGCGCTGGCCAATCGACTTCCGGGCCAACCGAATGGCTGCCTGGTTCAATTCTTGAACGCGACTCTGTAGTCCATGCCTGGCAAGGCGCGCCGCGTTAGCACCGAAAGTGTTGGTTTCGATGAGGCGAGCGCCTGCTTGCACGTAAGAATCATGGATACGGGAGACCAATTCGGGAGCAGAAACATTCAATTCTTCGAAGCACACCTCCACCGGTACTCCGGACGACATCAACTCTGTTCCCATGGCTCCGTCGCCGCAAAGCACGGAGGAGTTTAATTCTTCTAGAAAATCCATCGAATGATCATCCGCTGTTAGTAAATTGGTGCTGTATCAGGGTCGGGCGGTACCTGAGATGGCATGGACATGCTAGCTGCGGTTTGTTATTTAACCAAAATATTATCAATTAAGCGAGTTGCGCCAAAGAAAACAGCCGCGGCGAGCAGGACCGGCAGCTCTTTGGGTTCCTTCGCTCGAAGGGTTTCAGGATCGGCCACCGCCACATAGTCGACTTTCGCCAGAGGCGCTCGCTCTATCTGGCGTCGGATCAAGTTCTCCAGAGTCTGCCGCGAGACTGACTGGGTTCGTAACTCTTTTTCGCCCGTGCGCAACGCCTGTTGAATGACAGGTGCTTGCTGCCGCTCCTCGGCACTGAGATAGACGTTTCGGGAACTCAACGCCAGACCGTCTAGCTCTCGAACGATTGGATGTCCGACGATGCGAACCGGAAAATTCAGGTCGCGCACCATTCGGCGCAGAATCGCCAGTTGTTGAAAATCCTTCTCACCGAAGATGGCGAGGTCGGGTTGAACCAGGTGGAATAACTTGGTGACGACCGTGCAAACCCCGGTGAAATGGCCTGGACGAGAAGCTCCACACATCACTGTTTCGAGCTGTGATTCGGTCACGGTCACGGACGCGTCCGGCCCGTACATGCTTGGAGGAGCTGGGGCAAAAAGCAGATCGCACCCCCTTTTCCGGAGGAGGAGACAATCTCGCTCAAAGGGGCGTGGATATTTTCCGTAGTCTTCGTGTGGTCCGAATTGGGTTGGATTCACAAAGATGGTGGCAACGGTGGATCCCTTCCGGCCGGCCAGTTTCTTGGCTTGGTCGACAAGGGCCAGGTGTCCCTGATGAAGGGCGCCCATCGTAGGAACGAGAACGACCGGCTTTGGTAAAGCGCGCGCAAGCTGCTGCATCCGAGGCACGGATCTTACAATTCGCATCAAAAATCAGGAGTTACAGGAGTTGCAGGAGTTCAGGATGACGAGTAAATCGTAAGTCATTCCTCTCCATTCTGTAACTCCTGAACTACTGCAACTCCTGAACTCCTGGAATTATTTTCGTTGCCTCGGATCGAGCGCATCACGGAGACCATCTCCCAAGAAATTCAGGGCTAAAAGGGTCAAGGACATGGCGATCACCGGGAATACCAGTAACCACCAGTAACCTTTGATCGGATTGATCACCTGCGCCGCGTCACTGAGCAATAATCCCCAACTCGCCAGCGGCGCCTGAACACCCACCCCCAGAAAGCTGAGAAATGACTCATCCAGAATCACAGCAGGGACCGTGAGAGTCAGATAAACAAGCGCGAGACCAACCAGGTTCGGCAATAAATGCTGAAAGATGATATTGAAATGACTTTGACCAATGCTCCGCGCGGCGAGCACGAACTGCTGAGTTTTCAGACCGAGGATTTGCCCCCGCACGATGCGGGCCATGGTCAGCCATTCGGTCAAGCCAAGGCAGAGAATAAGGATAAAGATTTTCGAATAGCCGATCAACCCCTGTAAGCCGTGCGCCGCCATGGCGTGGCGAAGGATTGGATCAAGCGCAGTGATCAGTACGAGCACAAAAATCAAGCGCGGGATAGCGTACAGGGTGTCCACCAGCCGCATCATGATCGAATCGGCTCGTCCGCCGACATAGCCCGCGACCATCCCATAGACGATTCCCACGGCAAAACTGACCAGTGCCCCGGTAATTCCGACCAGCAACGAAATCTGGGCTCCCAGTAAAACCCGGTAAAGGAGATCGCGTCCATTGAGGTCGGTCCCCAATAAATGCTGAGCGGAAGGAGGTAGAAAACTTTGGCGCGTCACTTCACCGGAGCCTGCAGGCAGAAGACTCGGCCCCAAAATGGCGGCGAGCGCAGTGATAAACAGGATGACGGCCGAAACGACGACAACGGGATTGCGCCGCAGTTTGACCCACGCGGAGCGAGGTTCAGTCATACAGGGAAATACGACGATCGAGCAAACCATAAAGGAGGTCGACCACCAGATTGAAGAGGACCAGGAGCGAGCAGTAGACGATCACGACGCCGGCGAGCAGAAATCCGTCTCGGTTCAGCACGGAATTCACGAAAAAGCCACCGGTTCCAGGGATACTGAAGATGCTTTCAACGACAATCGAACCGGTCAACAAATTGGCAGCGAGCGGCCCCAGAAAAGAGACCACCGGGAGAATCGCTACTCGCAGGCCATGTTTATAGATAACGGCTGTATTGCTGAGTCCTTTGGCTCGCGCGGTCCGAATATAGTCTTGGGTCAGGACTTCCAGCATACTCGACCGGGTAAGTCGCGCGATGTAGGCCGTGTACGGGGCGGCGAGCGTGATGGAAGGAAGAACCAGGCTCTGCAGATTTCCCCAACCGCCGACGGGGAGGACCGGCCACTCAATGGCGAAAACGAGGACAAGGATCGGGCCGATCACAAAAGAGGGTAGCGAAACAGCGAACAAAGCACCCAGCATCGCCGTCCGATCGATCCAGGTCTGCTGCTTCGCCGCGGCCAGCGATCCAAGAAAGACACCACCAACGGTCGCCACACAGAACGCGATTCCACCCAGCAATCCGGAGACCGGCAAGCTGTCAGCCAGTATTTCATTGACCGACCTGCTCCGGTACTTTGTCGAGAGACGCAGGTCGCCGTGCAAAAGGTCGCGCAGATAGTTAAAGTATTGCTCGAAGAGCGACCCATCCAATTTGTACTTGGCAAGAAGCTCCTTTTCGATGTGTTCGGGCAACTTTCGTTCCCGGTCGAAAGGTCCACCCGGCATCAGGCGCACCAGAAAGAAAGTGATTGTGACCACGCAGAAGAGGATCACCACCAGACCGACCAATCTCTTCGCGATAAACCGGATCATGGGGGGCTAGGGGAACGTATCGGCGAGGGGCGTGTCGGCGTGTCGGCGTTCGGCGTTCAGCGTTCAATCGTTCTCGTTCTCCCGTTCCGCGGTCGCCGACACGCCCATACGCCGCCCCGCCGACCCGTTCCCCCCCGACCCGTTTCTCCTAGTATTGCACCATCGAATAAGCGGGCACGTTGGGCGGGAGCTTTTTGCGCCCATGGAGGAACTCCAATTCAATCACAAAAAGTGCCGAGCCGACGATGCCGCCGACCTTTTGAACCAGATTCACGGCAGCCCCTGAAGTGCCACCGGTGGCCAGCAGATCATCGATCAGCACTACGGTTTCGCCGGGATTGACGGCGTCCACATGCATCTCGACCTCGGCATCGCCATACTCCAACTGGTAAGAGGAACCGACCGTTTTATAAGGGAGCTTGCCCTTTTTCCGGATCGGGATGCACCCGAGCCCTAATTTGTAGGCGACGGCTGCTCCGAAAAGGAAGCCGCGCGCATCAATTCCAACGATTTTTGACGGATTGACCTTTTTTGCCTCATCCCCAAGGTCGTCTATTACCCTTTGGAATAATTGCCCGTCTCCCAGAATGGGTGTTATATCCTTGAAAACGATCCCGAGTTTCGGGAAATCTGGGATGTCACGGATGGCGGATTTAAGCAGTTCGAGGTCGACCCGACTCATTTGCAACGAACCTGACCGAACGACGGCGAACGTCAATGATGATCCAAAAAAAATTGTTGAGCGGTTGCGACCTCAGCTTTCCCTCTGGACACCCGGGCATTGATCCTCATGAACTGGTCTGATCGCGTTTGGGTGGAATTATCCTTGATCTCGTACCTCATCGGCTTCGCGTATTCAGTCTACTCGCTGGCCACCAACAGATTTTTGACTCCTCGCATCACCTTCTGGGCGATCTGCATCGGGTTCCTCTTTACGACCTTGTTCCTGTTTGACCGTGGACACGCGATCGGCCGGTGTCCGATTACAAATCGCTATGAGGTGCTGGTCTTCATGACTTGGTCGATGGTGCTTATTTACCTGGTCATCGGGTCAAGCTACCGCCTCTCGTTAATGGGAGCGTTTACTGCGCCGGTAGCCTCAACCCTGCTGTTATTTGCGATTGCTTTTTCGAGCAGTGAACCGGCGCCCAGAAGAATTAAGGTCAACCCCTGGTTGGAAGCACACACTTCCTTTTTGATGGTGGCTTGTGGAGCGTTCGCACTGGCCTGTATTGCGGGCACAATGTTTCTGGTGCAGGAGCGGCAATTGAAAACTCGGCAACCCAGCTCGATTTTCTACCGACTCCCTCCGATTACGGCGTTATCGGTCGCAAATGCACGCTTGTTGTGGTTGGGCTTCTCCCTGTTCACGGTCGGAATCGCGACGGGGTTTCTGATCGGCGGCCGGATCAATTGGGCCCAAGCGGTATGGTCTATCCTCGTTTGGGGTGTCTATGGCGGCATCATCCTGGCCCGAATCCTCCAAGCCATGGCGGACAAGTGGGGCGCAATCCTGTCGATTGTCGCATTTAGCTTGTTATTGAGCACGTTCTGGGGGATTCGATTTATCTCGGACCCATCGCTTTAAATGAATATTTTCTGTTTTGGCATCAGTCATCAGACGGCCAATGTCGAGGTCCGGGAACGATTTGCGATCCCTGACTCCGCATTGGCGGATTCATTGACTCGCCTCGCGAGGATTTCGAGCGTTCAGGAGGGAGTGGTTTTGTCGACCTGTAACCGGACGGAATTTTATGTTGTTACTGAGGATTCGCAGCTGGCGATTGAACCGCTTTTTCATGATTTCTACGGTCCCGTGGAGAGCAGCGAGATCCAGCATCTTTACCGGTTGCCGGCGCTACCCTCGATTCGGCATTTGTTTCGGGTTGCTTCCGGCTTGGAATCGATGGTTCTGGGCGAAACGGAGATTTTCGGGCAAGTCAAACGCGCCTACGAGGCGGCAACTAGGTCCGGAACGACGGGCAGGATTTTAAACCGACTTTTCCAAAAGGCCTTTCACGTCGGCAAGCATGTCCGATCGGCCACGGCAATCACCAGAGGATCTGTTTCAGTCGGTTCTGTGGCCGTGGATCTTGCTCAACAGATTTTCGGAGAGCTTGAAGGGCGGAGAATAATGATTTTGGGCGCCGGCGAGACAAGCGAGCGCACGGCCTGGAGTTTTCAGTCACGCGGCGCCAGGCAGTTGTTTGTCTCCAATCGTTCTTTCGAAAGGGCCAGCCACCTGGCCGAAGCAATTGGCGGCCGGGCGATCCGCTTCGATGATTGGGAAGAAGAATTTCGGGATCTGGACATCCTGGTCAGCTCTACCTCAGCACCCCACGCGATTGTCACCAGGGCGAAGCTTGAGCCCATGCTGAGGACGCGACGTGACCGGCCGCTCTTCATCATTGATCTTGCCATGCCGCGCGACGTCGACCCAGCCGTCCACGATATGGATGGCGTTTACGTATATGATCTGGATTCGCTCCGGGCCATCGCCGGCCGAACGCTGGAGGCTCGGAAGAAGGAGGGGGAGGCTTGCCACGACTTGATCGAAAAACATGTCCACGATTTCGAAACCTGGCTAAACCGGATTGCTGACAAGGCGATTGCCCCGGCGGCAATCGAGTGCCCGCGAACGTGAAAGGGGTAATTCTCGGGACGCGAGGCAGCCGCCTGGCATTGGCTCAGGCTCGACTTGTTCAACAGGCGCTTGAGCGTCTCCCGGAAAGGCCTCAAATCGATGTCCGGATCATCCGGACCACCGGTGACCGGCGACTTGATATCAGCCTCAGCCGCCCAGGACCGAAAGTTGCCAAGGGATTGTTTACCAAGGAACTCGAAGAGGCATTGTTGAGTCAAGAGATCGACGTGGCGGTTCACTCTCTGAAAGATCTACCCACCGAGCTGCCTCCGGAACTTCAATTGTCGGCAACCTTGCCGCGGCACGACCCCTCGGATATCCTAATCTCGAAGTCGGCGAAATCCCTGAGCGAAATTCCTGCCGGCGGAATTGTTGCGACCAGCAGCCCACGCCGGGCTAGTCAGCTTATGGCTCGGCGTCCGGATCTCAGCGTTTGCGACGTCCGTGGCAACGTCCCTACCCGGATTGTGAAACTTTTAGCCGAAGATTCGTGGAGCTCTCTGGTGCTGGCAAAGGCTGGGTTGGAGAGACTGGGCTACCGTCTGGTGGATGGGCAACTGGAGTTCGAAACGCACCGGTTATATGTTACCGAGCTGCCGGAAATTTTGCCCGCTGCCGGACAAGGTGCGATCGGTCTGGAGATCAGAGCGAACGACTCGGAGCTCCATCACTTCCTGGGCCAGATCAACGACCAGCCCACCTGGTTTTGTACCGGCGTGGAACGCGAGTTCTTGCGGCTCCTGGGCGGCGGTTGCAATCTGCCGGTCGGGATTCGCACTTGGTTGGACGGGGCCGAACTCCGTTGCCAGGCGGTCGTTTTTGATGAGAATAACCGGCCGCGAGCCGGGATTCTCTCCGGCAAATTCACAACCCCCAGGGCGGCTGCAACCGCACTTTTGGAGAGGATTTATGAAAAAGGAAAGTAAAGGACTTTGCATTCTAGCCGGAGCCGGACCGGGCGATCTTGGACTCATGACCTTGCGCGCGAGAGAAGCCGTCGAACAAGCGGAGGTCGTGGTGTACGACTATCTTTGCAACCCCGAGGTTCTCAAATGGGCCCCGGCGAATGCTGAAATTGTCTATGCCGGGAAAAAATCCGGGCAACACACCTTACGGCAGGAGGCGATCACCCAATTTCTGGTGGATAGGACCAAGGAAGGTAAGCGGGTGGTACGGTTGAAAGGAGGGGATCCATTCGTTTTCGGAAGAGGGGGTGAAGAGGCCGAGGCGCTGGCCGAAGCGCATCTGCGATTCGAAATTGTGCCGGGCGTAAGTTCTGCCATCGCAGTCCCCGCTTATGCGGGCATACCGTTGACTCATCGGGAATTCGCTTCCTCATTCACGGTCTTTACCGGTCATGAAGATCCGGCGAAAGGCGAGACGGCGATCGATTACCGGGCGCTCGTGGGCAGCAAGGGGACTTTGGTTATGCTGATGGGAATG
>Ga0210390_10003478_pt1 | contig 13502 bp, 11 predicted proteins | sample IncBWH11OmetaG_FD_161050 | JGI IMG/M metagenome (GOLD analysis project Ga0210390, IMG submission 161050) | Forest soil microbial communities from Barre Woods Harvard Forest LTER site, Petersham, Massachusetts, United States - Inc-BW-H-11-O ...
GGCGATTTCATCGGCTCGGCGATTGCCAGGAAATTCGCTGCCGAAGGCTTCACGGTCTTTGCCGGACGGCGCAATGCCGACAAGCTCGCGCCGCTTGTCGATGCGGTGGAATCCGCTGGTGGCACCATCGTCGCGCGCGGGCTCGATGCCCGCAAGGAAGACGACATCACGGCGTTTCTGCGCGAGGCCGACGCGCACGCGCCGCTCGAAGTCTGCGTTTTTAATGTCGGCGGCAACGTCAATTTCCCCGTGCTCGACACCACCGAGCGCGTATTCCGCAAGGTCTGGGAGCTCGGCTGCTATGCGGGCTTCCTCACCGGCCGCGAGGCGGCACGGTTGATGCTGCCCCGCGGCGGCGGGTGCATCTTCTTCACCGGTGCGACAGCAAGCCTGCGTGGCGGCGTCGGCTATGCGGCTTTCGCCAGCGCCAAGCACGGCTTGCGCGCGGTCGCGCAAAGCATGGCGCGCGAACTCGGCCCGAAGAATATTCATGTCGCGCATCTGATCATCGACGCCGGCGTCGATACCGCCTTCGTGCGCGAGCGCATCAAACAGAAAGGCGGCGACGCCGCTCTCGACAATCTGCAGCCCGACCAGCTCATGAATCCGGCGTCGGTCGCCGAAGCCTATTGGCAGCTCTATCGGCAGCCGCGCGACGCCTGGACGTTCGAGCTTGACGTGCGGCCTTATGGCGAGGTGTGGTGAAATGACGAAGGTGGAGTTTCATTTCGATTTCGGCAGTCCGAACGCCTATTTGGCGCATCAGGTCATTCCCGAGATCGAGGCGCGCACTGGGGTGAAATTCGAATACGTGCCGATCCTGCTCGGCGGGGTATTCAAGCTCACCAACAACGCCTCGCCGGCAGAAAAGCTTGCCGGCATCAAGAACCGTCTGGAATACGAGCGGCTCGAGCTGCAGCGCTTCATCCGCCGTCACGGCATCAAAAAATTCATCTGGAATCCGTTCTTCCCGGTCAACACGCTTCTGACCATGCGGGGTGCGGTCGCGGCGCAGTTCGACGGCGTGTTCGATCGCTATGTCAACGCGGTGTTCGCAGCGATGTGGGGCGAGCCGAAAAAGATGGACGATCCGGAGGTTGCCGCGGCGGCTTTGCAGCAGGCCGGCCTCGACGGCCCGCGGCTGATGGCGCGCACGCAGGAGCCGGAGGTCAAGGGGCGCCTGTTGAAGAACACCGAAGCATCGGTCGCGCGCGGCACGTTCGGCAGCCCGACCTTTTTTGTCGGCGACGAGATCTTTTTCGGCAAGGATCGGCTGCGCGATGTCGAGGAGGAGATCGCGCGGGCGAAGGGATAGCCGCTCCGTTTATTTCCGCTTGTCTATATGAAGGAGGGTCGCCCGGATCTGGATTTCGCCAGACGCTTCATCGGAGATCTTCAGAGGCGCTGTTAAGCCTGAGCGATGGATGTGTACCCTCTCCCCTTGCGGGAGAGGGTATCTCAGGATTCCGACCAAGCGCAGCCCGGTGAGGGGGTTCGGGCCCTCACCCATTCTTTTTGCGGAACCGTCGAGCAGCCCTCTCCCGCGAGGGGAGAGGGCACGATGACGGCGCCCCGCTTGCGGGCGTGAGCGGAAAGTCATCGATCCGCCGGCGCTGGCACCGTCATCCATCCTCCGCCACTGCGATCGCGTGAAAGAACGTGCCGGTAACGTGGCCGCGGCGGCCGCCCTGGCTGCCGAGCGGTTTTCCGTCGGCATCGGCAATAGCGGCAAAGGGATTGTCGCCGCCCGCCGACATCAGCGTCGCATAGTGGAATTCGTGGCCGCGAATGAGCGTGCCGGCGTCGCCCAGGACGCTCGCCGACAAAAGCTGCGCGGTGCGGTAGCCGAGATGCAGCTTGCGTTTGGCGAAACTCGTCCAGTGGCCGAGCAGCCCGGTCATGACGTGGCGTCTGCCAGTGGCGTCCTCCAGGCTTTGGCCGAGCACCATGTAGCCGCCGCACTCGCCGTGCACCGGGCGGGCCTCGGCAAATCGCGCGAGGCCTTCTGCGAAATTGCGCGCGCCCGCCAGCGCTTCGGCGTGCAGCTCCGGATAGCCGCCCGGCAGCCAGCAGCTATCGGCGTCCGGCGATGGCGCTTCATCCGCAAGCGGTGAGAACGGCAGGATTTCAGCGCCGGCGCGGTGCCAAGCCTCGACCACGTGCGGATACACGAAGCTGAAGGCCTGGTCGCGCGCGAGCGCGATGCGCTGGCCGGGCGGTGGCAGCGCCGCTGGTCGGTCACTGGCCGATTTTGGGTTGAACAGGCCCGCGCAGCGCAAAAGGCCGTCGAGGTCGATATGGCGCCCGACAGTGTCGGCGAGCCGGTCGATCAGCGCTGCGAGATCGGTATGCTCTGCTGCCTGGATGAGGCCAAGATGCCGCTCCGGCAGGGCGAGCGCGGTGTCGCGGGGCAGCGCGCCGAGCACCGGAATATCCAATGCGGTGATTGCATCGGCAACGAGCGCGCGATGGCGCTCGCTGGCGACGCGATTGAGAATGACGCCGGCGATGCGCACGGCCGGATCGTGGGTGGCGAAGCCGCGCACCAGCGCGGCTGCCGATTGCGCTTGCCGCGCCACATCGAGCACCAGCACGACCGGCAGTCCAAAATGCGCGGCGAGATCGGCGGTGGTGCCGCGCCGACGCACACTGCCGGCCGCCGCGCCGTCGAACAATCCCATTACGCCTTCGATTACGACGATATCGGCGCCGTTGGCGGCCTCGCTTGCGAGGCGATCTAGCAAATTCGCCGACATCGCCCAGCTATCGAGATTGACGCTCAACGTGCCGGTGGCCGCGGTATGAAATGCCGGATCGATGTAATCCGGTCCGGCTTTAGCGGAGCCCACCGCGAGCCCTCGCCGGCGCAACGCTGCCAACAGGCCGAGCGTCAGCGTGGTTTTGCCGGCGCCCGAATGGGCCGCAGCGATGATGAAGCCGCGCGCGGTCATTGCGGGAAATATCCGTGCGCGCCGCTCATGCCGCGCCTCCGCGGAAGCGGCGGCGGTAGTCGGGATCGTAAAGCGCGCTGTCGCGGAAGTTCTCGGCGGCGAGCGCCGGTCCGATCATGATCAATGCCGTTCGCTCGATGCGCGCGGCCGCGACCGTGGCGGCGATGTCGGCGAGCGTGCCGCGCAGGATGCGTTGCTCGGGCGTGCTCGCCTGCACCACGACGGCGGCCGGGCATGCGGCGCCGTAGAATGGCGTAACCTCGCCGACGATTTTATCGATGGCGTGAATGGCCAGATGCAGAACCAGTGTCGCGCCGCTCGCCGCAAAGGTCGCAAGCGTTTCCTTCTCGGGCATGCGCGAGGCGCGTCCGCCGACGCGGGTGAGCACGACGCTCTGCGCCACTTCCGGCACGGTGAGCTCGCATTGCAAGGCTGCGGCCGCGGCGGCGAAGGCGGGCACACCGGGCGTCAGCGTGTAGGGGATGCCGCGACGATCGAGGCGGCGCAGTTGCTCGGCGAGCGCGGAATAGATCGAGAGATCGCCCGATTGCAGGCGCGCCACGTCGTGGCCCGCCGTATGCGCAACAACGTATTCGGCCTCTATCTCGTCGAGCGAGAGCGGCGCCGTGTCGACGACGCGCGCACCCTCCGGGCAATATGAAAGAAGGCCGCGCGGGACGATCGACCCGGCAAAAAGACAGACCGGACAGCGGGCGATCAGATCGCGGCCGCGCACGGTGATCAGGTCCGCCGCCCCCGGCCCGGCACCGATGAAATGCACGGTCATGATGCGGACTCCGGCGGAGTGGCGGCGAGCGCGCAGGTGGCGGTACCGACCGTGAGGCGCGGCACAATCAATGTGCTTCTCGGCCCGGTGGCTGCGAGCGCGGCGGCTTCCGCTACGGAGCCGACGCCGGCAAATGCCGCCACGCGTGCGGAATGGGTTTCGACGCGGTCATTGGCGGCGACCAATTCGCGCTCCGGCACAATGATCAGCGAGACGCCGAAGGCCTGCACGGCGGCGTGAATGCCGGTCTCGCTCTCCTTGGAGGCGATCGTCGCGATCACGTCGAGTGCGTCGGCGTCGATGTGTGCGCGTGCAAGCGCCATGCGGACGGCCGCCTCGATATCGGACGCCGACGTGCCGCTCCTGCATCCGATCCCGGCGGCAATCACGGTTTGACCCACGACCACTGGGTGACCGGGAGTGCCGGTCGCCAAGCGGATTTTCCGCCGACCGCGCCGGCGCGCGCCAGCGCCACGCGTATCAACTCGCCGCCCAACGCGGCGTGACGCGCGATCAGCAGCGCTTCGCTTTCGAGCGTGACCACGTTGACCACCAGACGGCCGCCGCCACGCAATGCCTGGATCGCCACATCGAGCACGCCGGCATCGTTCGCGCCGCCACCCACGAAAATCGCATCCGGTGGCGGCAGGTTTGCAAGCGCCACGGGCGCCGTGTTTTGTACGACCTCGAGAGATGGCACGCCGAAGGCGGCGGCGTTACGCGCAATGCGCGCCGCCCGTTCGGCATCGACTTCGATGGCGATCGCTCGCATGAATAACGGATCGGCCAGCATCCACTCGATGGCGACCGAGCCGGCTCCGGCGCCGACGTCCCAAAGAAGCTCACCGCGCCGCGGGGCGAGTGAGGACAACGTCACGGCGCGCATTTCGCGTTTGGTGATCTGGCCGTCATGCTCGAACAGATGATCGGCGAGGCCGGACGAACGGGCGATGATACGGGCGTCCGGTGCGGCTTCGACTTCGATCGCGACCGTATTCAGCGCATCGACCGTGCCGAAATGAAATTCCGCAGCCGTCGTGGCTTGCACACGCTCGCGCGGACCGCCAAGGGCTTCAAGCAGTGTCAGCCGTGAGGCGCCGAACCCCAGACTGGTCAGGAGTTGCGCCAGGGACGCCGGTCCATCGCCGTCCGAGGTCAGGACAAGAAGGCGCGTGCCGGGCTGCAGATGCGGTCGGATGAGATCGAGGTTGCGGCCGTGCGCTGAGAGCAGCGCGGTGTGCGGCAACGACCAGCCGAGTCTCGCCGCCGCGAGACTGAAAGCCGAGGGCGCGGGCACGACCAGCATCTCGCGCGCATCGATCGTGCGCGCCAGCGTGGCGCCTACGCCGTAAAAGAAGGGATCGCCGGATGCGAGCACGCAGACCTGCCGGCCGCGATGGCGCGACACCTCTTCGGCAGCGCTGTCGAAGGGGCTCGGCCAAGGCCGCGCAGCGCCGCGAATGAGCGACGCGGCCAAAGCAAGATGGCGTTTGCCGCCAAGTACAATCTCCGCCGCGCCGATCAGGCTGCGTGCGCTCGGGCTCAAGCCGGCAACGCCGTCTTCGCCGATGCCGACGATGGACAGCCAGCGTGTCGATGCGGCACCCTCGGGCGCAATGGTTTCAGGAAGCGGCATGATGCGCGTCCTTATTCTTGGCGGCACGAGCGAAGCGCGGCTGCTGGCGGAGCGGCTGGCCGGACGCCCCGTGCTCGCCGTGACGCTCTCGCTTGCCGGACGAACTGCCGCCCCGGCGCAGCAGCCGGTGCCGGTGCGCAGCGGTGGTTTCGGCGGGGCGGCCGGCCTTGCCGATTACCTCACGCGCGAGCGCGTCGATATTTTGATCGATGCCACGCATCCGTATGCCGGCCGGATCTCGGCCAATGCGGCCGCGGCCGCGCGCGCAACCGACGTGCGTTTCGTTGCCTTGCGCCGTCCGCCGTGGGTCGAATGCGCTGGCGATCGCTGGACCGAGGTGCACAATCTGGCCGATGCCGTGCGCGTCCTCGGGTCTGCGCCACGACGCGTCTTTGTTCCGCTCGGCCGCAACGACCTCGCAGGGCTGATGCAAGCGCCGCAGCACTTTTATTTGATCCGCAGCGTCGATCCGGTCGATCCGCCCTTGCGGCTGCCGCATGCGTTCTACGTGACCGGCCGCGGGCCGTTTCCCGAAGCGGATGAGATCACGCTGATGCGCATGCACGGCGTGGACATCGTGATCGCCAAGAATAGCGGCGGCGATGCGACCTACGGTAAGATCGCGGCGGCACGCGCCCTCGGCGTCCCGGTGATCATGTTGCGCCGGCCGTTGCTTGCTGACGTGCCCAGCGTCGAGACGGTCGCGGAGGCTGTCGCGTTGATCGATCATGCGTTCGGCTCGGCGGAAGCGCGCGGCGTATAGACCAACGGCAGCTTTCCGGGCCGCGCCAGCACACGCGTTTCGCGCGAGCCGATAATCACCAGCGTCGCCATGTCGGCTTCGAGCTTCGCGGCATGCTCGAGCGTGACGACGTCGATATGCTCGTCGGCGCGAGTCACGGCCCGGCCGAAAACGACCGGAGTCGACGGCGGCAGATGGCGGCGCAGCCGTTCGAGCGCGGCGCCGAATTGCCACGGCCGCGCACGCGACATCGGATTATAAAGCGCGATCACAAAGCCCGCGCTTGCCGCCGCCTCGAGCCGCCGCTCGATCAGTTCCCATGGCTTGAGATTGTCGGACAGCGACAGCGCGCAGAAATCGTGGCCGAGCGGTGCACCGATCCGCGCCGCGACCGCGAGCATCGCGGTGATGCCAGGAACAATGGCGACGTCGAGCGCGCGCCAGCTCTCCGGCCCCGATTCGATTTCCTCGCACACGGCGGCCGCCATGGCGAATACGCCGGGATCGCCGCCCGACACGACGGCGACGCGCACGCCCTGCGCCGCGTGCCGGAGCGCCGCTGCGGCGCGGGCCCGCTCCTCACGATTGTCGGATGCGTGCCGGGTCTGGCCGGCGCGCGGCGGCAGGCGATCGAGATAAGGGCCATAGCCGTATAATGCGCGTGCGTCTGCAAGTGCCGTTTCGGCTTCAGGCGTGAGACAGCTGGAATCGCCCGGCCCGAGCCCGACGACGGCAAGATGTCCGCTCATCGGCGCTCCTCCCAGCCGGGCACCAGCACGATGGCAAAATAGGGCGCGTCGTCGTCGGCTCTTGCCGCGAGCGGAATCATTTTCGCATCCGTCATGGTGCCGCGCTCGACATAGATGGCGCGCGGCAGCCGCCCGCTTGTTGCCAGGGCGCGGCGTACCTTCGCGAGGTGGCGTCCGACTTTCATCACCACCGCGGCGTCGGAGCCGGACAGACGCCGGGCCAGTTCATCTTCCGGCAACGTCGCCGGCAGCACGGCGAAGACGTCGTCGCCCTGTGCGATCGGCGTACCGGCTGCCGACCAGCAGCCCGACATGCCGGTGACGCCGGCAACGATCTCACTTGAAAACCGCCGCGCCAGCCGTGTGTGCACGTGCATGTAGGAGCCGTAGAACAGCGGATCGCCTTCGCAGATCACCGCCACCACGCGTCCGGCCTCGATATGCGCGGCGATGGCCGCCGCAGCCTGGTCGTAGAAATCGCGCAGAGCGTCGCGATAGGCTGTGCTGCAACTCGGCAGCTCGGTCGTTACCGGATAAGCGAGCGGCAGCTCGACGACCTCCGGTCGCAGGTGTGCCGCCGCGATGGTGCGCGCATGGCTCACCTTTCCGGCCTTGGCGAAATGCGCAACCACGTCGGCTTCTGCAATCGTCCGAACGGCCTTGAGCGTAATCAGCTCCGGGTCGCCGGGGCCGACGCCGACGCCGATCAGTTTGCCCGCGCTCACAGTCCGGCCCTCGCCAGGGCGTTGATGGCAGCCGCGGTCATGGCGCTGCCGCCGATGCGGCCGCGCACGATCAAAAACGGTATGCCGCGCGGGTCGGCCGCAAGCGCGTCCTTCGATTCGGCGGCGCCCACGAAGCCGACCGGAATGCCGAGGATGGCCGCCGGTTTCGGCGCGCCGGCATCGAGAAGCTCCAACAGCCGGAACAACGCCGTCGGCGCATTGCCGATAGCGACCACAGCGCCGGCGAGCCGCTCCCGCCATAGTTCGAGCGCCGCCGCCGAACGCGTGGTCGCGAGCTCGTTTGCCAGATCGCGGACCCGCGGATCGTTGAGCGTGCAGATCACATCGTTGCGCGCGGGCAGCCGCCCGCGGGTGATGCCATGCGCCACCATCTCCGAATCGCACAGAATAGGCGCCCCGGCGGCGAGTGCCTGGCGTGCCGCCGCGACAACATTCGTGCCGAATACGATCTGTCGCGCCATCTCCACCGCGCCGCATGCGTGGATCATCCGCACCGCGACATCGGCCTCGGCAGCGGAAAAGCCCGACAGGTCGGCCTCGGCACGAATGATGGCGAACGAACGCTCGTAGATCGCCGTGCCGTCGCGCAGATAGCTTTCTTCAGGCAAAGTCGCTTTCGGTCGACCTTGCTCAGACGTCACGGGTTTCGTCTGAGCTTGCTCAGACATGGCCGCTCTCTTCTGCTGGGCCGTTGATGAATCGCGCGACTGCACCGGGCAGCTCGTCCACCGAAGTTGTCGCGAAGGCGATATCGCGCGCGGTGCCGCCGGCAATAAGTGCGCAGCCGGCGGATGTGCCGACGACCGTGAGTCCCGCTCGCTTGGAATGCGCGCAGCCTTTGCTGCAGCCGGAAATATGAATATCGAAGGTCGGGCCCAACCGCGATGCGGCGATTTCCGTTATGCGCGGCGCCAACGCGCGGGCCGGGATATGGGCTGACGCACAGATCGGCGCGCCGGCACAGGCGAAAACATGACGGCGTCGATCGTCAGCGCGCACAATAAAACCGAGACCTTCCGTCGCCGCCGTCAGCGGGGCAACGGCCTGCTGCGCCAGCCCGACGATCAGAATGACGCGCCCCGGCGCGGCGTGCACGCCGCTCGCGCCCTGCGCCGCCGCCATTTGCATCAATTTGTCCAGCGCCGTCGCGTCCGCGTGCCCAAAGGCAAGGCCAAGGCCGCAGGCGAACGTGCGGTCGCGTGACGGATGGGCACCGATCGGCTCGCCGGGTTTTTGCACGCCGGCCGGTGGCGCGTCAGATATCAAAAAATCGGCGATCGTCGTGCGGAAAGCTTCGCCCGCGTCGGCGGCCACAAGATCACGCGCGCGGGCGCCATGCCCGCTGCGGGCGATGACGTCCAAGATGTGCAGGGTCACTTCGACAGCATCGTCGAGCGCCACCGTGCCCAGCGGCAGCGCGGTTGTTTGATCGCCCGCAGCGGCGACATGGAACACGATCTGGTCGTCAGTGCGCCCGGCCTGCAGACGCACATCGGCGACGAGCTTGCCGAGGCCGATCGCTCCACCGCCATCGACGATGACAGAGACCTTGGGCGCGAGGTGTTGGGGCAGCGGTGTCCTGGCCAGCGCCCCGCGCAACGCGGCCGCGATGGCGCCCGCATCCAAAATCTCGTCGGCGTCGAGTCCGGCGAGCGGATTGCTCAGCACCGGGATCGTGTCAGCCATCGCAATTCCGAGCCCGCCGACGGCGTCGGCAAAACGGATCGCCGAAGCGGCGTTCAGTCCGCGAACCTGGATACTGCCGCGCGCGGTGATCTCGATGATGCCGTTACCGTGCTGGCGCGCCGCCGCGCAAAGCCCGCGAAACGCATCGAGCGCAATCGTACCGGTGGGCAATAGCCGCGCTAGCAATCCGTCGCCGGTCGGCATCGGCGCCGACAGGCTCGGACAGGCGCCACGCCGCAGCGGGCTTCCGGCTGGAGTCGAAAGGGTTTGAGCAGGCGTCACGATCATCGCACGGGATTCCGCCCGCGCTCCTTTTCCTCTCCCGCAAGGGGGACGGGATCATAGCGCAAAGCCGCGAGCGTGGCCTCGACGTCGTTACGGCGCGGATGCCAAAGGCCACGCTGCCGTGCGGCCTCGAGACGGTCAGCGATCGCCGCAGCGGCTTGCGGATTTTCGCGAAGCAGAAAGTCACGCACCGCAGCGTCAGCCACATAGGCGTCGTGGAGGAGATCGAACAATTCGCTCGCCACCGCGCCGGTGGTGGCGGCGAAGGCGACAAGGCGGTCGACCGTCTCGGCAAGCTCGGCGGCGCCCCGATAGCCATGCCGCATCTGGCCGGCGATGAAACGCGGATGGATCGCGCGCCCGCGCACGATCCGAGCCAACGCCGCCGACAAGCTCCGGGCACGCGGGCGCTGCGGATCGGTCACGTCGAGCATGACGAGATCGGCAGCGCGGCCGAGCATTTTCGCCGCCGCGGCGAAGCCGCCCACGAAGGCCACATCTTCTGCGCCTTCCAGGAGATCGCGCGCCGGATCGTCGCTCGCATGAATGAGAAGATCGGCCTCGGCGACACGCTCGGCGAACGCACCGTCCGCTTCGTCACCCTCGCCGGCGGCGCCCGCATAGGCATGCGAGGTGGCCGCGAGATAAGCGGCGCCGATAGTTTGCGTATCGGCGTTGCGGTTGAGCAGATCCTCGACGCCGGCGCCGTAAGCGCCCGGTGCCGTACCGAAAATGCGGTCCAGTCGCGCCCCGCCATTCGCGCGCCGCGCCTGCGCCAATGGATTTTCATCCGCGGTTTCGTCGCGCGCCGCGACCGCCTGCACGGCGGCATCGAGCAGCGCGATCTGTGCCGGAAACAGGTCGCGGAACAATCCGGAAATGCGCCAGGTGACGTCCACCCGAGCGCGCCCCATCGCGGCTGTCGGCAACACTTCGACGCCAGTCACGCGGGCGCTGGCGGGATCCCAGACCGGCCGGCAGCCCATGAGCGAAAGCCCCTGCGCGATCTCTTCGCCGCCGGTGCGCAAGGTCGCGCTGCCCCATAGATCGATCACCACCGAGCGCGGCAACTCGCCGTGGCTTTGCAGGTGCGCGCGTACGATTTCATCGGCGGCGAGGCGGCCGAGATCCATGGCGGTCGGCGTTGGCAGGGCGCGTGGATCGGCGGTGAAGAGATTGCGCCCCGTCGGCAGCACGTCGCGCCGCCCGCGCGACGGCGCACCCGCAGGTCCGGGCGCAATGCGGCGGCCATCAAGCGCCGCGAGCAACGCGGCGCGTTCGGCGACGGCGCTCGCCTGCCATTGCGGATCGTCGATGCCGGCGGGGCTGCGGCCATAAATGTGGAGGCCGTCCTTGATGCCGAGGTCTTTCACATCGCACAGCCAGGCGTCGATCCGGCGCAGTGCGTCGTCGGCCGTTGCGGTCGTGCTCACACCGGCTTCGCGGGCGAGGCCGCTGCGTTGCGCTGTTTCCACGATCAGTTTCGCCAGCCGTTCTCGCCGGCGCCGATCAAGCCCTTCGGCTTGTGCATATTCGTCGATCAGGCGCTCGAGCTCGCGGGCGTCGCCAGAAAGCGCACCGCTTGTCAGCGGCGGCGGCAGATGGCCGATGGTGACGGCGGCGACGCGGCGTTTGGCCTGCGCGGCTTCGCCCGGATTGCTGACGATGAAAGGATAGATGACCGGCAGCGCTCCGGTGAGGATTTCGGGAAAGCAGGCGCGTGTGAGCGCCACCGCTTTGCCCGGCAGCCATTCGAGCGTGCCGTGCGCGCCCATATGCACAAGCGCGTCGGCACGTGCGACATGTTGCAGCCAGAGTCCGAATGCCACCAGCGCATGACGCGGCGGCAGTGATGGGTCGTGATAATCGGCGCGGCGGTCGGCGTTGCGGCCACGATCCGGCGGCAAGGCGACGATGACGTTGCCGAATATCCGCGCGCGGAAGCGGAAGGCGCCGTCGCGCAGATCCGGATCGCTTTCGGGCGCGCCCCACGCTTCGGTGAGTTGCGCCGCAGCTTCAGGCGGGATCTGCAAAAGCAGCGTCCGGTACTCGGCGAGCGTGAGCGCACAATCATCCGCGCCGGTCGCGACTGCGGCGAGCAGTGTTGAGATTTGAGCCGGCGCCTTCGCGACCAGATAACCGGCGGCCGCCAGATCATCGAGCAGGGCAAGCACGCTCGCCGGCACATCCAGGCCGACGGCGTAACCGGTACGGCCGGGAGCGCCCGGATAATCGGGCATCAGCACCGCGATCGTGCGTGTGTCGCGTGGGCGTGCCTGTAAGTGCACCAACGCCGCGATGCGGTCGGCGACGATAGCGACGCGATCAGGCTCGGCGCGGCTTGCGAGCGCAGTGAAAGCGAGTTGTTGCTGCGCCGGCAGTGCGTCCTTGAAGGCGATGGCGCCGGCAAGAATGCGGCCGTCAAGCTCCGGCAAAACGACGTGCATCGCCAGATCGGCAGCGCCGAGCCCGCGCACGCTTTCGCGCCACGCGGCACGGCGGGTCGTTGCGCTGACAACCTGTACGATCGGAACGTCGGTGCCGGCAAAGGGCGACGCCTCGCTGTCGCCGCTATCCGCGGCGAATGCCGTCATGGTGACGATGACGGATGGGTTCAGGCGGCCAAAAGCATCTTTGAGAAAGGCCGCCGCGTCACGATCCTTGAGGCTTCCAACAAACAGCGGCGCGGGTGCAAGCCCGCGCGCGACGAGCGCCGCGCACAAGGCGTCCACCGGCGCGGTGTCGGATGCCAGCAACAGCGCGCGATAGAAGACGATCGGAATGACGGCTTTGCCAATCTCAAGTCCAGACATCAGGCGGTCGAGTTCGACCGCGCCTTGTCCAGGCAAATAACCGCCGAGGCGCGGCAGCGGTTTAGGCGCCGGGCTTTCCAGCGCCACACCGGCATGGCCGGCAAGCCGCCGCAATAGGGCACGGAGATTGTCGCGGCCGCCTTCACGAAAATATTGCAACAACGTGTCGAGTTCGTCCGCCGGCAAGGTCGACGCAGCCGTGAGCCGCGCATCGTCGCGGTCTTCGCCCGGCAAAATAGCGAGGGCGATGCCGCGCGCGCGCGCCAGCGCGGAGAGGCGCTCGATTCCGTATCGCCACCAATCGAGACCGCCGAGGAGGCGAACGACGACGATCTTGGCGTGGGCGCCCACGCGCTCGATCCACAGATCGACCGACATCGGATGGCGCAGGTCGCGCAAATGCGCGAGCCGCACGCTCGGCAAGACGGCGCTGTCGGCCTCCCAGGCCGCCGCAAGCCCGGTAAGATCGCTGTCGGCGAACGACAGGATCGCGATCTCGCCCGGCGGCTGGCCAAGATCGACCGCTTCGACAATATCGTCGAGGCTGGTTGCGGTCGTGGCCAGGAGATGCATCGCGTGCGCTCGTGTTATTCAACAAGCGCGCGCGTGATCGCGGCACGATCGAGACCCTTGAGGCCGATCACGACCAACTGTCCCTGGCGCGCTTCGTCTTTGACCCAAGGACGGTCGTACTGATGCGTCACCCGCGCGCCGACGGCTTGAACTTGCAAACGCATCGGCTTGTTGATGACCGCGGCGAAGCCTTTGACCCGGAGCACATCGAAGTCTTCCGCAAGCGCCGTGACGCGCGCGGCGAGCGCCCCCGGATCGGCGATCTCGTTCAGCGGCACCACGAACGAATCGAAGTCATCGTGGTCGTGGTCTTCCTCGTCGTCGTGATGGGTGCGGCGGTTGGCGATATCGTCCTCAGTGCCGATCCCCAATCCCAGCAACAGCTTCTGATCGACCTTGCCGCCGGCGGCGGTGATCACCTTGACGCTGCGCGGCAAGGCTTCCGCGATCGCGGCCTGCGCCTTGGCGAGACCGTCTTCGTCGATCAGATCGCGCTTGTTGAGCACGACCAGATCGGCGCATGCGAGCTGGTCC
>Ga0210390_10003479_pt1 | contig 13501 bp, 12 predicted proteins | sample IncBWH11OmetaG_FD_161050 | JGI IMG/M metagenome (GOLD analysis project Ga0210390, IMG submission 161050) | Forest soil microbial communities from Barre Woods Harvard Forest LTER site, Petersham, Massachusetts, United States - Inc-BW-H-11-O ...
ATGCAGGAGATTTCGGGCGCGGTGCAAGTCGGCGCGCGCGCCTACCTAAACCGGCAGTATCGCGCCGTCGCGATCGTCGGCATCGTGATCCTGATCATCCTCGGCGTGCTGCTCGGCGTGCGGGTCGCTGTCGGCTACCTGATCGGCGCGGTACTGTCGGCGAGCGCCGGCTACATCGGCATGAACGTCTCGGTGCGGGCCAATGTGCGTACCGCCCAGGCGGCGCGCGGCGGCCTCAAATCCGGGCTCGCGATCGCCTTCAAGGCGGGGGCGGTGACCGGGCTTCTGGTGGTCGGGCTCGGCCTGCTCGGCGTGTCGATCTACTATTTCATCCTGCGCGCGACGACCGGCGCAGACGAGCTGCGCCCGGTGCTGGAAGCGATGGTCGGGCTGAGCTTTGGCGCGTCGCTGATCTCGATCTTCGCCCGGCTCGGCGGCGGCATCTTTACCAAGGGCGCGGACGTCGGCGCCGACCTTGTCGGCAAGGTCGAGGCGGGCATCCCCGAGGACGACCCGCGCAACCCGGCAGTCATCGCCGACAATGTCGGCGACAATGTCGGCGACTGCGCCGGAATGGCCGCCGACCTCTTCGAGACCTATGTCGTGACAATCGTCGCGACGATGCTGCTCGCGGCGATCTTTTTTGTGCCGCCGTTGCGCGACAAGGTGCTGCTGTTGCCGCTGGTGATCGGGGCGGCCTGCATTGTCACCTCGGTCATCGGCACCTTCTTTGTGCGGCTCGGCGCCGACAACCGCATCATGAAGGCGCTGTACAAGGGCCTGATCGCGACCGGCATCCTGTCGATCATCGCGATCGCGCTCGTCATCGACTGGCTGTTCGGCTTTTCGCAGCCGCTGGCGATGACCAACGGCGCCACGGTGACCGGGCTCGGCTTGTGGCTGTGCGCGATTGTCGGCCTCCTGGTGACCGGCTTTATCGTCTGGATCACCGAATACTACACCGCGACCGAGCACCGCCCGGTGCGCAGCATCGCGCAAAGCTCGACGACGGGCCACGGCACCAATGTGATCCAGGGCCTGGCGGTGTCGATGGAGGCGACGGCGCTGCCGGTCATCGTGATCTGCGTCGGCATCATCGCAGCTTTTCTGATCGGCGGGCTGTTTGGGATCGGGGTCGCGGCGACGACAATGCTGGCGTTGGCCGGCATGATCATCGCGCTCGACGCCTATGGCCCGGTCACTGACAACGCCGGCGGCATCGCCGAAATGGCCGACCTGCCGCGCGACGTGCGCCGCACGACCGACGCGCTCGACGCGGTCGGCAACACGACCAAGGCGGTGACCAAGGGCTATGCGATCGGCTCGGCCGGGCTCGCCTCGCTGGTGCTGTTTGCCGCCTACACCGAGGATTTGCGACATTACTTCCCGACCCTCCACGTAAATTTTGCACTGCAGAACCCTTTTGTCGTGATCGGGCTCTTTATCGGCGGGTTGCTGCCCTACCTGTTCGGCTCGATGGGCATGACCGCGGTCGGCCGCGCCGCCGGCTCGGTCGTCGTCGAGGTGCGCCGCCAGTTCCGCGAGATCCCTGGCATCATGGAAGGCCGGGCCAAGCCCGATTACGGGCTCGCCGTCGACCTGCTGACCCGCGCGGCGATCAAGGAGATGATCGTCCCGTCGCTGCTCCCGGTGCTCGCGCCGATCGTGCTCTTTTTGGTGGTCGCGGCAATCGCCGGCCGGGCTGCGGGCTTCAGCGCGCTTGGCGCGATGCTGCTCGGCACGATCGTCACCGGCATCTTTGTCGCGATCTCGATGACCTCGGGCGGCGGCGCGTGGGACAACGCCAAGAAGTACATCGAGGAGGGCCACCACGGCGGCAAGGGCTCGGAGCCGCACAAGGCCGCGGTGACCGGCGACACGGTCGGCGACCCCTACAAGGACACCGCCGGCCCCGCGGTCAACCCGATGATCAAGATCACCAACATCGTGGCGCTGCTGTTGCTGGCGGTCCTCGCGAAATGGGCGAGCTGAGGCCGCCGGCGCCGGTTATTCGTTGCTGTAGGGGTTCGGACCCGGCGCGCGGCCTTCGCTGCTGGCCGCACCTTCGCCGCCCCGCCGCCGGTGCTGTTGAACTTGCCGAGATTGCCGACGAGCTGCTCGAGAAACGACAGTTCGCGGCCGGGCGCCGGGGTCGCGCGCGCGACCGGCACGACCTCCTTCCCGTCTACCAACGTCTTGTGATCGACCGCCTTGACGATCCCGTCGTCGTTGAAATCGACGACAAAGACCTGCTGGTCGAGCACCTTTGGATCGAAGAACGAAAACTGCCCGGTGCGCGAGCTGATGTAATACCAGTTCTTGTCGTTGAAGACGCCGACGCTCGACGGCGTGCCTAATATCTTGACGACGTCGTCCTTGGTCGTTTTGCCGGGATGAATTTGGGCAACTTTTTCGGGAGGCGGGAGGTTGCCGCGCTGCTCCACGGTCGTCGCACAGGCGGAAAGCGCGGCACTTGCGCTGATCGCGACAATCAAGGAAGAACGTCGGGTGGTCAGGGAAAAACGTCGGCTGGCGGTCATGGCACGACTGTTGCGTCGGGGGAGGCGCCGCGCGCGTTGCGTTGACATCCGAATGCGCCGCACCCAATTCAGGCCGACAGCTTCGGCACCGGCGAGTGGATTGTCAACGTCGCCGGTTCCCGGAGCGCGAGGCTCGTCGTGATCGCCTTTTCTCGGCGCAAATCGGTCCGCGACGCGGCCGAAACCGCTTATCGACACGTCGTCGAGCAGGCGAGGCAGCCGGTCTTCTTCAGCGAATTTGGCGTCCCGGACACGGTTGACGGCCGGTTCGAGCTGATTTGCCTGCATGCCTTCCTCTATCTTCATCGGCTGAAATCGGAGCGTCCATTGTCCGCGGCCGTGTCCCAGGCTTTCTTCGACGTCATGTTCTTGGACATGGATCGCGGGCTGCGCGAGATGGGGACCGGCGATTTGAGCGTCGGCCGGCATGTGAAGCGGATGGCACAAGGGTTTTATGGCCGAATTCGGGCATATCAGACCGGGCTCGAGCAGGGCCGTTCGACGCTCGCAGCGGCGCTGTCGCGCAACCTCTTCGGCACGGTCGCCGACCCGGCCCGCGCGATCGACGCGATGGTGGACTATGTATATTGTGGCGCAGGGCGGTTGGCGCGGCAGCCGGCGGCCGAGCTGGTCGAGGGCAATGTCCGGTTCCCCGCGCCCGTAATCGACGAATCGGGCGTTACGCTCGCCGTCTTTGGCGGTTCGCGATGAGCCAGCCCGTGTCCGAATTCTCCCGCCTGGTTTCTGTCGCGCGATTGGGGTCCGAGCCGCTGCGCCAAGAAATCGAGGCGACCGCCGTGGAACGCGAACGCCTTGCCCGGCGGTTCGACCTCCTTGCCCTCGACCGGCTGAGCGCGGTCGTGACACTGGAGCGCCAAGCCGGCGGCTTGATCCGGCTCGAAGCGGTGTTCGACGCTGCGTTCACCCAGGAATGCGTCGTCATCCTCGAGCCCGTCGCCGGCAGCCTCAACCGGAGTTTTGCGCTGCTTTACGGCCCGAGCCAAGACGAGCAGGACGAGATCGAGCTGGACGCCGACGAGCCGGTGTTCGAGCCGCTGACCGCAGACGCCATCGACGTGGGGGAAGCCGTGGCGCAGGAATTGTCGCTGGCCCTTCCGGAATTTCCCCGGCTTCCCGATGCGGCGATCGAGACCGTCACGATCGCCGAACCGGAAGACGGGCCGTTCACCGGGCTGGCGAATCTGCGCCGACCACCGCACCACTGACCTTCACCCGATCCCGAGCCGCGCCATGCTTGTTGCCCGCACTGGCGTTTTTGGCTAATTACCAGGGACGCTCCGCGATCCTAAAACGAGTTCCTCATGGCTGTCCCAAAAAAGAAAACCTCGCCGTCGCGTCGTAACATGCGGCGCTCGCATCACGCGCTGAAGCCCTCGGCCTATGCCGAGTGCCCCAATTGCGGCGAGCTCAAGCGCCCGCACCACCTTTGCGAAGCCTGCGGCTATTACGACGGCCGCGAAGTGATCCGCCAGCGCTCGGAGACCGCCTGAAGATTTGGTGCCGACCGGAGGCGGCGCGGCAGTGAGCGAAGAGATCACGATCGCCCTCGACGCGATGGGCGGCGCGCGCGCGCCGGACATGGTGCTGCACGGCGCCGACATGGCCTTGCAGCGCCAGCCCGGTCTGCGGTTTCTGCTGTTTGGCGACGAGGCCGGCGTGCGGCCGTTGCTGGCCCGGCTGCCGCGCCTTGCCGGCGTCATCGACCTGCACCATACGAGCGAAATGGTGATGGACGACGACAAGCCGTCGGCGGTGCTGCGCGCCGGGCGCCCGACCAGCATGCGGCTGGCGATCGACGCCGTTGCCGAGGGCCTCGCCGACGGCGTCGTCTCGGCCGGCAACACCGGTGCCTTAATGGCGACGGCGAAGTTTGCGTTGAAAACCCTCCCCGGCATCGACCGGCCGGCGATCGCCTCGTTTTTCCCGACCCGGCGCGGCGAGAGCGTGATGCTCGACCTCGGCGCCAATGTCGAATGCGACGCCGACAACCTGGTGCAGTTCGCGTTGCTGGGCGACGCCTTTGCCCGCACCGTGCTAGGGCTGGTCGAGCCGACTGTCGGGTTGCTCAATGTCGGCTCCGAGGATCAGAAGGGCAACGACGCGGTGCGCGCCGCCAGCCTGCGCTTGCGCGGGGCGCTGAGCCCGATCCGTTTTTTTGGGTTTATCGAAGGCGACGACATCCCCGCCGGCACCGTCGATGTCGTCGTCACCGACGGCTTTACCGGCAACATCGCGGTCAAGACCGCCGAGGGGACGGCGAAGTTGTTCAGCGAGTTTCTGGCCGCCGCTTTCGGTCATTCGTTGTCGGCACGGATCGGTTATTTTCTCGCCCGCAGCGCGTTGCGCAAATTGCGCATGCGTATCGACCCGCGCCGGTACAACGGCGCGGTGTTTCTTGGTCTGCGGGGGATCGCGGTCAAGAGCCACGGCTCGACCGACGCGCTCGGTTTTGCCAATGCGATCGGCGTCGCCGTCGACATGAAGGTCAACGGCTTTCTCGACAAGATCCGGATCGACCTTGCGCGCCTCAATCAGGCGACGGCCGCGCCGCAAGCGGCGGCGCTGTAAGCGCGCGGCATGGCGGTGCGTTCCCAGATCGTCGGCTGCGGCGCCTATCTGCCCGACCGGATCGTCACCAACCACGAGCTGGCCGGCCGGCTCGACACCTCGGACGAGTGGATTCGCCAGCGCACCGGCATCGGCGAGCGTCGGGTGGCGGCGGACGGCGAGCTGACCTCGGACCTGGCGGTGCGCGCCGCCGAACGCGCCCTCGCGGCCGCCGCACTCAGCGCCCACGACCTCGACCTGATCGTGCTGGCGACCGCGACCCCCGACAACACCTTTCCGGCAACCGCGACCAAGGTGCAAGCCCGGCTCGGCATGCACCGCGGGGCGGCGTTCGACGTGCAGGCGGTCTGCGCCGGGTTCATCTTTGCGCTGGCCATCGCCGACAACGCGCTGCGCCTCGGTCAGGCGCGCACCGCGCTGGTGATCGGCGCCGAGACCTTCTCGCGCATCCTCGACTGGGAGGACCGCGGCACCTGCGTGCTGTTCGGCGACGGCGCCGGCGCGCTCGTGCTGACGGCTAGCGACGGCGGGGGGCCGCCCGACCGCGGGGTCTTGTCGACCCACCTGCATTCGGACGGCAGGCAGTACGGCATCCTCTACGTCGACGGCGGCCCGTCCTCGACCCGCCATTCGGGCTATCTGCGGATGGAAGGGCGCGAGGTCTTCCGCCAGGCGGTGCAGCATCTGAGCGAGGCGGTGGAAGAGGCGCTCGCCGCGAACGCCCTCGGCCCGGCGGATATCGACTGGTTGGTGCCCCACCAGGCAAACAGCCGGATCATCGACGGGGTGGCGCGCAAGCTCGGCCTGCCCTCCGACCGGATCGTCTCGACGATCGCGCGCCACGCCAACACCTCGGCGGCGTCGATCCCGCTGGCGCTCGCCGACGCGGTCGCCGACGGCCGCATCCGGCCGGGGCACCTGGTGCTGATGGAAGCGCTCGGCGGCGGGCTCAGCTGGGGATCGAGCCTGGTGCGCTGGTAGCGTCCCGCCGTGGACGCGGCTCGGCTCGGCGCGAAGCCGGCAACACTTTGGAATTTGACGGGATTTTTGCGCCGGAGTAACCTTCCCCAAAAGCGGGGAGGGGTTGATGGCCGGGCACACCGTGACGCGCGCGCAGCTCAGCGAGGCGGTCTATCAGGAAGTCGGATTGTCGCGCAACGAATCCGCGGAGCTGGTCGAATCGGTGATCGCCGAAATTGCCGGCGCGCTTGAACGGGGCGAAATGGTCAAGATTTCCTCTTTCGGCAGCTTCGCGGTTCGGCAGAAAGGACAGCGGATCGGGCGCAACCCGAAGACCGGCCAGGAAGTGCCGATCAGCCCCCGGCGCGTGCTGGTGTTCCGCGCGAGCCACGCGCTAAAGAACCAGATCAACAGCGGCCTGGCGGACGTGGCCGAGAATGGTGCCGCAGCCCCGGCGAAGGCGTCGTCGGCGTGAGGTGAGCGGGATCGGGCCGGCGCCGGCGGACGCGGCGGAAGGCGGCCAGCGCGTCACGAAGTCGGCGGCGGCATTCCGCACCACTGGGGAAGTCGCGGACGAGCTCGATATCCCGGCGCATGTGTTGCGGTTTTGGGAATCCAAGTTCCCGCAGGTAAAACCGCTGAAGCGCGGCGGCGGACGGCGCTATTATCGGCCGCAAGACGTCGACCTATTGCGGCGGATCCGGCAGTGCCTCTACCACCAGGGCTACACAATCCGCGGCGTGCAAAAGCTGCTGCGCGAAGGCGCGTTGCGCGGCGCCGGGGCGTCCCCGGACCTTGTCGCGCCGGAACCGCCGCCGCCCTTCGCGGCGCTCGAGCTGCCGGCTGAACCGCGCGAGACCAGCTCCGGCGCGGTGCCGAGGTGCGACGCGCTGCGCTCCGCCCTCGCAGAAGTACGGCGCGAACTCCTCGAAATCAAAGCCATCCTCGAAAAGCCGGACTCGAACGAACCGGGCCCATGATGATCGCACAAGTTCACGCGCCACGGACCGGCGGTTGCGCGGGTGAGAGCGCGGGTCTATGATCTCCACCTCGCGGCAGGAGCCGCCCCGGTCGGAGCGTAGCGCAGCCTGGTAGCGCATCAGCATGGGGTGCTGAGGGTCGAGAGTTCGAATCTCTCCGCTCCGACCAACCCCTCTTCTCCGCCGCTCCTCCGGCCGCGCATGGACGAGGAGATCACGGCATGAGCGATCCCGGCCCTGCTCTCGAACCCTGGCAATGGCCCGAGGAGGAGTGGCGCAAGCGCGTCGACCGGGTGCGCGCCGGGCGCCGGTTGCGGCCGGCCGAATGGCCGGGCGGCGCACGTTGCGCGGTGGCGCTGTCGTTCGACAGCGACCACGAGACGAGCGACCTGCGCGACGGCGGCAACTCGATCGGGCGGCTCGCCTGGGGCCAGTACGGCAACCGCGTCGGGGTCCCGCGCATCCTGAAAGTGCTGGAAAAATACGGGGTCAAGGCGAGCTTCTACGTGCCGGCGGTGACGGCGCTGCTGCATCCTGACGAGCAGCGCCAGGTGGTCGGCGAAGGTCACGAAATCGGCATCCACGGCTGGATCCACGAGCTGAACTCGGTGCTGCCCTATGAGGCCGAGCGCGACCTGATGCTGCGCTCCGCCGATGCGCTTGAGAAGACCAGCGGGGTGCGGCCGGTTGGCTTGCGGACCCCGTCCTGGGACTTCAGCCGTCATACCCTCGAAATCGAACAGGAGATGGGGCTCGCCTACGATTCCTCGCTGATGTCGGACGAGGACTGCTACGAGCTATTGCTCGACGGCGCCCCGACCGGGGTGGTCGAGTTGCCGGTCGAATGGGTGCGCGATGACGCCGTCTATTTCATGATGAACCGGTTCTCGGCGTTACGCCCCTATACGCCGCCGACCGACGTGTTCGACATCTTCCGGCGCGAACTCGACGCGGCCCATTCCGAGGGCGGCATCTTTCAGCTGACGATGCACCCGCATGTGATCGGCTATCGCTCGCGCATCTGGATCCTCGAGGAGATCATCCGCCACGCAAAGGCCAAGACGGGCGTGTGGTTCGCGACCCACGCCGAAATCGTCGAATGGGCGAGGCATCACGCGGCGTGACATATTCGAATGGCTGAGCGGCCGCCATCGGCCGAGACCCGTTGCGGCTATGTCGCGCTGATCGGCGCGCCCAATGCCGGCAAGTCGACCCTTTTAAACCGTTTGGTCGGGCATAAGCTCGCGATCGTCACGCCCAAGGCGCAAACGACCCGCAGCCGGCTGCTCGGCATCGCGATCGAGGGAACGGCGCAGCTTGTCTACGTCGACACCCCCGGCATCTTTGCGCCGCGCCGCCGGCTCGACCGGGCGATGGTGGCGGCGGCCTGGTCCGGGGCTGAGGACGCCGATCAGGTGGTGCTGTTGGTCGATGCCGGGCGCGGCGTCGTTCCCGATGTCCGGCGCCTCCTCTCCCGCCTCGCCGAGCGCGGCCGGAAATCGATCCTGGCGCTGAACAAGATCGACCTCGTGCGGCGCGACCGGCTGCTCGGGCTTGCCGCGGATCTGGCCAAGGAGGGGAATTTCGACCCGGTGTTCATGATCTCCGCGCAGAACGGCGACGGGGTCGACGATTTGAAGCGCCATCTCGCCGCCGCCGTGCCGCCGGGGCCGTGGCTGTTCCCGGCAGAGCAGCTCTCGGACGCATCGGAGCGGCTGATTGCCGCCGAGGTCACGCGCGAGCAGGTCTTTCTGCAATTGCACGACGAGCTGCCCTATGCCTCGACTGTCGAGACCGAAAATTGGGAAGACCGGCGCGACGGCAGCGTGCGTATCGAGCAGGTGATCTATGTCGAGCGCCCGAGCCAGCGCGCGATCGTGCTCGGCGACCGCGGCCAGCGGATCAAGGCGATCGGGGCCCGCGCCCGCGCCGAGCTCGAACGGATGCTGGAGCGCCGCGTCCACCTGTTCCTCTTTGTCAAGGTGCGCGAGAACTGGGGCGAAGACCGCGAGCGGTTCGCCGCAATCGGCCTCGACTACAATGCCTGAGGGCAATCAAGTTGGCCGCCATAGTATGGTGAACCGAAACTTCGGAGGATTATATCTCCGCAGTTCTCCTTCGCTTTACCGGCGAAGGCCGGTGTCTACGGCCGAGACGGATCCCGACCTTGGTCGGGAAAGGCAACGCTATGGATATCGCGAGCTTCTGGTTCGGGACACCAGCCAGAATTCATGGGCTCTCGCCGGAACGACGGCGTTAGCCCGACGAAGCTGTCGATTGGGTCCCTTCAGCCGCTGATGCAGTGGACCGACGCGGGATTCGTCGTAGCACTGCGCCGGCATGGCGAGAGCGCGGTCATCGTCGAGCTGCTGACCCGCGAGCGCGGACGGCATCTGGGGTTGGTGCGGGGTGGGCAATCGCCGAGGCTGCGCGCGGCATTGCAGCCGGGAAACGAGGTTGCCGCGGTCTGGCGCGGGCGCCTCTCCGAGCATTTGGGGACGTTTGCCTGCGAGCTGGTCCGTGCCCATGCGGCGAGATTTATCGAAGATACCGACCGGCTTGCGGGCCTCGCCGCGGCGGTCGCGCTGGTCGCCGCGACCCTGCCCGAGCGCGAGCCGCATGGCGATGTGTTTGCGTCGCTCGGGTCGTTGCTGGCGGCGTTCGATTCGTTGCCAGACTGGCCCGCGCGCTATGTGGTGTGGGAATGCAGCCTGATTGCGGCGCTCGGTTTCGGCCTTGACCTGACGCGCTGCGCCGCGACCGGCGCGACCGCCGACCTCGCTTATGTCTCGCCCCGCACGGGCCGTGCGGTGTCGCGCGAGGCGGGCCGGCCTTATCATGACAAGCTGTTGCTTCTGCCCGAATTCCTGTGGCACGACACGCCCGCGGACGCCGCCCAAATCGCCCAAGGTCTGCGGCTGACCGAGCACTTCCTGGTGCACCACGTGCTGCTGCCGCAGGGGCGCAACCTGCCACCAGCGCGCTCGCGCCTTGCCGCCCGCCTGCGGCACGCGGCCGGAGCTGATACATTCGACTGCCACGCTCAGTCCGTCATTCCCGCGCCAGCGGGAATCCAGGGCGATGGCTCCAGCGGTGGCTCTGGACCCCCGCCTGCGCGGGCGCGACGACCGTGAACGGAGACCGAGGTTATCGATTTATGCCTGTGAGAGCCGTAGAGGGCGAGATCCGCGAGGTCGATTTCGCGCAGGCGCTTGGCGAGCGCTATCTGTCGTATGCGCTGTCGACGATCATGTCGCGCTCGTTGCCCGACGTGCGCGACGGGCTCAAACCTGTGCACCGGCGCATCCTGCACGCGATGCAGCAGCTGCGCCTCGACCCCGCTTCGGGCTACAAGAAATGCGCCCGCGTCGTCGGCGACGTGATCGGCAAGTTCCACCCGCATGGCGAGCTCGCGGTCTACGACGCGCTGGTGCGCCTCGCGCAGGATTTCTCGCAGCGCTATCCGCTGGTCGATGGCCAAGGCAATTTCGGCAATATCGACGGCGATAACGCCGCGGCCATGCGCTATACCGAGAGCCGGCTCTCGGCGGTGGCGCAGGCGATGCTCGACGGCATCGACGAGGACGCCGTCGATTTCCGCCAAACCTATGACGGGGAGGACAGCGAGCCGGTCGTGCTGCCGGCCCGCTTCCCGAACCTGTTGGCGAATGGTGCGGCGGGCATCGCCGTCGGCATGGCGACCAGCATCCCGCCGCACAATGCGGGCGAGCTGTGCGCCGCCTTGCTGCACCTGATCGACGAGCCCGCCGCCACGGTCGAGGCGCTTTGCGCCCACATCCCGGGTCCGGATTTCCCGACCGGCGGGGCTTTGGTCGAGCCGGCCGAGAGCATCCGCCAGGCCTACGAGACCGGCCGCGGCAGCTTTCGGCTGCGGGCGCGCTGGGCGAGCGAGGCGCTCGGCCACGGCGCCTACCAGATCGTCGTCAACGAGATCCCGTTTGGCGTGCCGAAAGGGCGGCTCATCGAAAAGATCGCAGCACTCCTCGAAGAAAGGAAATTGCCGCTGCTCGCCGACATCCGCGACGAATCGGCGGAGGACGTGCGGCTCGTGATCGAGCCGAAAACCCGCAACGTCGACGCCGGCGTGCTGATGGAGCAGCTGTTCCGGCTGACCGACCTCGAAATCCGGGTGCCGCTCAACCTCAATGTGCTCGATCCCGCGGGCGTGCCGCGTGTCATGAGCCTCAAGGAGGCGCTGCAGGCGTTTCTCGACCATCGCCGCGAGGTCCTGCAGCGCCGGAGCCGCCATCGCCTCGCCGCCGTCGCGCGGCGCATCGAGATCCTCCACGGCCACATCGTCGTCTACGTCAACCTCGACGAGGTGATCCGCATCGTCCGCGAGGCCGACGACCCGAAGGCCGAGATGATGAGCCGCTGGGAGTTGAGCGAAGTCCAGGCCGAGGCGATCCTCAACATGCGGCTGCGCGCGCTGCGCCGGCTCGAGGAGATCGCGATCCGCAAGGAGCTCGGCGCATTGTCGGCCGAAGAGGCCGGTCTGACCCGGTTGTTGGAAAGCGAACGCCGGCAGTGGCGTGCGGTCGCCAAGGAGATCGGCAAGACCACCGTCGAATTTGGCGGCGACACCGCGCTCGGCCGGCGCCGCACCGCGATCGCCGAGGCGCCGCCGATCGTCGAAATGCCGATCGCCGCACTCGTCGAACGCGAGCCGGTAACGGTGCTGTGCTCGCAAAAGGGCTGGGTGCGCGCGGTCAAGGGCCATAATGGCTCGGCGGCCGAGCAGCGCTACAAGGAGGGCGACGCGGCGCGCTTCGCGGTCGCCGCCGAAACCACGGACCGCCTCGTCGTGTTCGCGACCAACGGCCGTTTCTATACGATCGGCGTCGACCGGCTGCCGGGCGGGCGCGGCCAGGGCGAGCCGTTGCGGCTGATGGTCGACCTGCCCAACGAGCACGACCTCGTCGCGATGTTCCCCTACCGGCCCGGCATGGAATTGCTGGTCGCGGCGAGCGACGGCCGCGGCTTTGTCGTCGACGGCGAGGAGGCGGTGGCGCAGACCCGCGCCGGCAAGCAGGTGCTGACCCCGGGGGAGGGTGCCGTCGCGCGCATTTGCCTGCGCGCCGAGGAGGGCGACGCCGTGGCCCTCGTCGGCGACAACCGGCGGATGCTGGTGCTGAAGCTCGACGACATCCCTCTGATGACGCGCGGTCGCGGCGTAATCCTGCAGCGCTACAAGCCGGGCGGCCTCGCCGACGCCAAGGTGTTCCGCCTCGCCGACGGCCTCACCTGGCGGCAGGGAGAGACCCGCACCCGCACCGAAACGGACCTCTCGCCGTGGCTCGGCGCGCGTGGCTCGGCGGGGCGCCTCGTTCCCGGCGGCTTCCCCCGCACCAACCGCTTCGGCTGAGAAGCCGATCGCCTCACCAATTGTCGGCCACGGGCACGGGATCGCCGCGTCCCGCAGTCGGCCATAGCTGAAACGCAAATGCCGCCCCCGTTTGCCGGGGGCGGCATTGACGCCCGTATTCCAGGGAGCGGGCGTTACGCCCGCTCGTTTAGCCGGCCGCGGTTAGGCGGCGTGCAGAAGCTCCAGGGCTTCCTCGTAGACCGCCATGTTCTTGCCGAACGAGATCGCCGCCGCCTGGACGCCGCAGACGAGGTGCATCCAGCGCCACGGCTCGCGCGTGTCGTGGAACTCCTCGACGATCGCCTGGTGGTGCTTGAAGGCGTGCATCTCGGTGAAGTTGTCGTGGCATACGACCTCGGCGAGCCGCGCGATCAGCGCCTGCGCGTCATAGCCGCTGTTCACGTATTGCTGCGCCAAGTTCACCGTGGCCCTGACTTCCGGCACCGCGCGCATCAGCCCGAGGTTCGACACCGTGGACCAATCGGTCGGCGGCTGGTTGTAGATGCTGTGCGCGATCGCGTCGAGCAGCGCTTCCTGGCTGCGCGGCGGCAGTGCCGCGACCGCCGCCCAATCGGGCTGCGGGGCCGGCTGCAACCGGGTCGCCGTCGAGCGGATCTCCGGGCCCGAGTGCCAGGTCAGCAGCAGCAGCAGCTTGTTGCGCAGGCTCAACCCCTCGAACTTCAGCAGATAGCGGCGCAGGTTGGCGCTGGTGTGCAGGTGGACATCCATCGGGTTGCCGCCGAGCGAGCGCAGGAAGAGGCCGGCCGCACCGATCGACAGGGCCTCGCCGCCGCCCTCGATGGACAGCCCGTCCGCCAGCGCTTCGGCCATCAGCCGCGGAATGTCGGCGAACACGTCGACCCGCCCGATGGCCTCGCCCAACGCGCCGATCGCCGCGGTTTCGTCATCGCCGCTTTTCTGGCGGGTGACGCGGGTCATCAGCTCGTGCTGCTCGATCAGCATTTCGATGTCGGTGATCGCCGGAGCCATCGGGAAACGCGACACGTAGCGTACCGTGGGCCGCATCAGAACCGAGAAGTACTCCG
>Ga0210390_10003482_pt1 | contig 13496 bp, 8 predicted proteins | sample IncBWH11OmetaG_FD_161050 | JGI IMG/M metagenome (GOLD analysis project Ga0210390, IMG submission 161050) | Forest soil microbial communities from Barre Woods Harvard Forest LTER site, Petersham, Massachusetts, United States - Inc-BW-H-11-O ...
AGCGGCCGTTTCCGCGCGTTGCCGCCAAGACGCGATAAATTGAGATGCGCTGACTATTCCACTCTTGACGGCGTGGTGGTGGCTTTATGGTCGCTGGGGCCTGAGCGGATTTTCGCGGCCTGGGCTTCGTTGAGATTGGCGAGGATTGCGAGCATTTTCTGGGCCTGATCCAATTGGCCCCGCTTACGGTAGGCGGCGGCTAGGTGCGAGTAGACGGAAGTATTCGAAGGGTCGAGTTGGCGCGCGATTTCCAGGTGGGTGATGGCGTCGTCGTAGCGGCCGGCCATCAGATAGATTTTGGCCAGGGCAATTTGCGAGCGCGAGTTGTCCGGATGTTCGGCCACTGATTTTTCCAGCGCGGTTTGGGCTTCAGCGAATTCCGGTTGGCCGGGCGCGACGCCAGAGCGAATGAGCGCTTCTCCCAGAAGCGTGAGCAAGATGTGATTCTCATGGCCAGCGGCGATGCCCTGGCGCGCGGCGGCAATCGTCTCTGGAATTTTTCCTTCCACTAAATTCTGTTGCGCGATTGCCATGTAGGCGATTTCTGTCTCGGGCGCGAGCTTCGCGGCCTCGGCAAAATCGGCTGCAGCGAGGTCGCCGCGTTCGAGCAGAGTCTCGAAAACACCGCGTTCGTAGAACAAGCGTGCGGAGTGCGGCAGATTTTCGATGCCGAGATTTACAACTTTCACTCCTAGCGGGTAGTTCTGATGGTCCATGCAGGCGTCGGCGACGAGGACGTAAAGTTTTTCGTTGGCAGGGCTGATGACTGCGGCTTGTTGAAGAGCTGTAAACGCTTGCTCGGGTTGCGAATTCCCGACGTACGCCTGGGCCAAGAGATTGTAGACGCCGGCGGTGGGATGCGCGGCGCTGCTCAGGGTGGTGAGGATGCTAATCGCTTTTTCGAACTGGTTGATTGCGGTGTAACAGAGCGCGAGGTTGAAGTCTGCGGCGAATTCGTTGGTGACGCGGCCTTGCGCCGCGAGGAGATGCGGGATCGCTTCGCGAAAGTGGCCTTGGCGCGTTAGGTCGGTTCCGGTCTGGAGTTCTTGATTGGCTGAGTCGGATGAGTTGACTGAGGAGGATGCGTCATGGTCGTTAGTGGGTGGCTTGGTCTGGGATTGTAGCCTGCCGGGGGATGGTTGCGCTGTCGCAAACGAGCATCCGCAAATGCTCATTACGAGCGCGAGAAAGATCGCGAGCCGTCGCGGAAGAGCATCGCTGCTTCGCGCGCTGATATACATCGCGGATTGAGGGAGTCCATTCAACGCTGGATTCGTTCTAGCACGAGATCGACCTGATTCTGCCAGCAATCGCGGCGCGTGAGAAGTCGTGGGTGCATGGAACGATGTGGAAGTCAGGCCGAGCGAAAGAAGACTGGCAGGGGGACTGGCTGGCGAGCTGAGGTGGCGGGGAGTAGTAGGAATCCATTAGGGAGGGCAAGAAATGGCTTGACAGGATATCGAATACAATATAAAAGACACGGCATCGAGTGGGTGGTCCGTCCCATTGGGGTAATGGGGATTATGAGTAAGCGTTTACTCTATAGAAAAACATTGACGATTTCCGCTGGAGCAGCACACCTGCCTGGCCGCGCTTGCGCTACCACCCTAGCATGCGGCGCGGCCGTTCCTTCTGGTTTGCGATTCGATCGACGCAACAACGGCGAGGCTGAAATCATTTATGGCACGACGAGGAGTGGCCATGTCCTATAAGACTTTTGATCGGGTCCTCGTGCAATTTTGCGGACGTTTCGGTTCAAGTTCTGTGTGCGGCGAGTCGCGAAAAAGTTCCGGCGGTGAACAAGGAGGAAATATGTCGCGCAGTTTCTCATTGGGATTCTGTTTGAGCGTGCTGGCGTGTTTTCTGGCGGTGGTGGCGTTGGGAGTGCAGCCGGCGTGGGGACAGGCGGGGAGCCAGGGTTCGATCAACGTGACCGTTATGGATCCTAGCGGCAGGCTTGTGCCGGGCACGACACTGACGCTGCAAGATCTTTCGACGAATGACATGCGAACTGCCGTAACGTCGGGCGATGGAACATACACGTTCGTCAACCTGTCGCTAGGCACTTATAAGCTGACGGTGACGAAGGCGGCTTTTCAGACGCAGACGTTCACCGAAGTCACGGTCCATGCGACCCAGGTGACCGATATCGTTGCGAGTTTGAGGGTTGGCCAGGAGACGGAAACGGTGGAAGTTCGTGAAAACGAGACGCCGTTGGTGGAAACGACATCAAACGCCCTCGGCACGAATATTGACATGAAACAGCTGGAAAATTTGCCCTTAAGCGGACGCGACGTAAGCACGTTGTCGTTTTTGGCGGCGGGATTCACTGGTACGCCTGGGAACGGCAACGGCACGTGGAACGGACTGCCGGTGATCGCGCAGGGAAACAATATAGACGGAGTGATTTCGAGCACCAGCCGGATGAAATTCTCAGGAAATCAGCAACCGGCCCTGCAAGCGCGCTTGGAAGACATTCAGGAAATGACCGTGCAAACGGACCAACTGGATGTGAACCAGGGGTACGGCGCGACGAACATGCAGGTAAACTTCATCACGCGCCGCGGCACGAATGCGTATCATGGCCGTGTGTTTGATAATTATCAGAATGCTGGATTGAACGCGAACAGCTGGGCCAATGATGCGTCGGGCCTTCCGAAAAACAAGTTCATCAAGAATGATTTTGGGGGCAGCATTGGCGGCCCGATCCTGAAAGATAAGCTGTTCTTTTTCGGTACCTTTGCGATGTCCAAGCAGCCCGGCGCCTACACACAGACGAACAACGTCCTGACGACGGCCTCGCAGACCGGTCTGTTTTCTTTTAGCGGACCCGGGGGCGTTACCCAATCGGTGCAATTGATCGGAACACCGACTAGCGTCGCAGCGGTGGCGGGCGTTAACAACACGATTAACAGCGTTTACACCGCGGAACAAACCAAGATCAACAGCATCCTTTCGCTCGGGAAATTGACGAACGTGGCGAATGACCCCAGCGTTCAGCTTCTAAGTTTTCAGGTAGGCAGCCCCATAACGCAGTATTTTCCGACGATTCGGGTTGATTACAACATGTCACAGAGCATCCGATTCAACTTGGCGTGGAACGAAACGAAGTTCAACGATGCTGGCCAAACCGCTCCGTGGTTTCCAGGCGCCGCTTTCAGCAACTCCGACGGGGCCAACAATGGGAAAGCCTACACCGCAGCTTTTGGGTTTGACTGGACCATTAAGCCTACGCTCGTGAATCAATTCCGCGGCGGATTCCTGTACAACTGGGACATTTACGGCGCGGGAGTAGCGCCGCCGGTCCCGGGATCGAGTCAAAACGTACAGTGGAACTATCCGACCTACAACGGGAACATGTCTGGAGATTTGTTTCAACAGCCAACGTCCACCTACTACCCACTTTTTAATATGTCTGATTCCCTGACGTGGCAGCATTCCGCCCACACATTTAACTTCGGATTCTCATGGTATCGCGAGCAGGACCATTACTGGAATGCTCCGTCCGGTATCGAATTTACGAACCTGGGTCTGGTAACCGGCGATCCGGCGTTGAATCCGATGGCAGCTGCGTTGAGTGCGGCAGGCGCGAACTCGGCACAACAGACCGAAGGAGAGCAACTGTACGCTATCCTTGCGGGGGACATTGGGGCGTCGAACGGCTATGCCGTTCGTACGGCGTTCGCTCTCAACCCTCAGACCAAGCAATACCAAACCAACTCGACGGCACCATTCGTACTGGATGAGTTACAGAAAGCCTGGGGTTTGTTCTTTCAGGACTCTTGGAAGATAAAGCCGAACTTCACTCTGAACTACGGACTGCGATGGGACTTTACGGGTGACGACCACGACCTGAAGAATGCGTATGAAAGCGTCGGATTGGACGGAGTGTGGGGGCCGTCTGGAGCAGGAAACGAATTCAAGCCCGGGGTTCTAACGGGGAACCAAGACCCGCTGTTCGTAGCCAGAGGGCATCAATACAACTCCTGGAACGTAAGTCCACAGCCACAGATTGGATTTGCGTGGAGTCCGGCCTTCACAGACGGTTTCATGGGTAAGCTCACGGCTCAAGGCCAAACGGTGGTTCGAGCCGGATTCGCATTTAGAAAGTACACCGAGCCGTATCAGTTCTTTTGGGACGCCGCGACCGATTATGGCGCGTTTTTCTATCAGAACAATCAGCTCGTTGACAGCCTTACTCCAACCTCAGCGGGCCAATTCAAGCCGGGGTCGCTGCTGCTCGGACAACCATTTCCACCGTACCAAAACCTGACCCCGAACTACACGACGACCTATCCCGAAGCCGGGTTGACGTTCGTGTATCCTTACCAGCAGATTTTCAATCCCGGAATCGCGTTAGGTGCGTTTGATCCGAATATCAAGCAGCCTTACACTGAATCCTGGAACCTGAGTATTCAGCGTCCGATTGGCCGGAACAACGCGATCGAGTTCCGCTACATCGGCAGCCACAGCGTGCATCAGTGGCTGAACGTGTTCACCGACGAGGTGAATATTTTTGGTGGAAACGGAAACCCCGGATTCCTGCCGCAGTTCCAGCAAGCGCAGAAGAATCTGGCCATTAACGCCGCAAACGGGAATCCGAATTCTTTTGCGAATAACGGGTTTGCGGGGCAAGCTGCGACACCCATCTTCGACGCGGCGTTCACGGGTGTGCCGGCGGGGCAAGGTTATGGGAACTCGACCTTTATTTCGATGCTGCAAGCAGGAGCAGCCGGCGGACTGGCTACAGCGATGGCTGGCGGACCCGGTGGCAGCCCGACGTATTTCTGTAACATCGTGACAACTTTTGCTCCCTGCGCGGCGAACGGCGGCTATACGGGAGCCGGCGGGACGCAGCCGATCAACTATTTCCAGATGAACCCGCTGAACACTGGGCAAGATGTGGGGTTGACTACAGCAGCTGGCTACTCGAATTATAACGGGCTCCAAATAGATTTCCGACAGAAGCAATGGCACGGGATGCAGTTCGATGCGAACTACACCTGGAGCCATACGCTAGGAATCAACACGCAGAATTCCTGGACCGGGGTGTTCAATCAGTTTTCTTTGCGCAACCTGCGACAGAGTTACGGGCCGCTGCCGTTTGACATTCGAAATTCTTTCCACGCGAACGGCACCTACGATCTGCCGTTTGGCTCCGGGAAGCAATTCGTGAATCAGACGGGGTGGGTGGACAAGCTCGTTGGAGGTTGGTCAGTCGGAACGATCTTGACGCTGCAGAGCGGAGAGCCCTTCCAGCTCCTTGGTGTTCAGTCCATCAATGGAAATATTTCATCCACTTATAATGACTTCGGCGATAGCGGTATGGTGCTGAACGGTGTAACAACGTCGCAATTGCAGAGTTCCGTCAGCGTCTACCATGTCCCTGGGCAAACCACGGTGGATCTAATCAACCCGAAGTACCTTGCCTCTAACGGAACCGCCAACCCCGCGTATATCACTCCCAACACGACCCCGGGAGCATTCGCATTGAACCCGTGGTTGTACGGACCCCGATATTTCAACCAGGACATTGCTATCAGCAAGCAGATACCAATCAACGAGCGGTTTCGCGTGTCGTTTCAAACCGAGCTTCTGAATGTGTACAACCATCCGAACTTTGGTCCAACGCCGGAAGGGCTCCAAGCTGCCAGTCCCGCGAACGTAAATATTAACAACGGCAGCTTTGGTCAAGCTGGCACGATCACTACCCCGAACAGCCCGGGAAACAACGGAGCGAGAGAAATTGAGTTCCGGTTGAATCTATTTTTCTAGTTTGTTGCGGCCAGGTCCACCCTCCATCGCGTTCGCTGGATGCCAGTTCTGGCATCCGGCGGGCGCGTCGGTTTTTTTGGTTCGGCTGTAAATCGCTGGTGATACTGTGTCCCTTCTCTTCCGCTCTCCGCAAGAGTCTGGAGGGATTTGCAACCGTGAAAATCAACAGGTTTATTTGGCTGCTGGCGGGGGCGCTTTGTTTGTTTCCTGCGGCGTCAAGCAGAGCGCAGGAGCAAAACGCTGGGCCGACCCCGCCGATGGGGTGGAACAGCTGGAATCATTTCGCGGAGCGGGTAGACGACCGCGGCGTGCGCGCGGCGGCGGATGCGCTGGTGGCGAGCGGAATGAAGGAAGCCGGGTACGTCTACGTCAATATTGACGATACCTGGGAAGCCGGCCGCGACGCGCAAGGATTCATCCAGCCCAACCAAAAATTTCCAGACATGAAGGCGCTGGCTGATTACGTACATAGCAAGGGCCTGAAAATCGGCATCTATTCATCGCCCGCGGCGAAAACTTGCGCTGGTTATGAGGGCAGCCTGGGGCACGAAGAACAGGACGCACAGAGCTACGCGAAGTGGGGAATCGACTATTTGAAATACGATTGGTGCCAATCGAGCGGCACGCGCGAAGAAATGATTGCGGCGTACACCAAGATGCACGACGCGCTGAAGAAAACGGGACGCCCCATGGTGCTGAGCCTTTGCGAATACGGATGGAACAAGGTGTGGGAGTGGGGCCCTTCGGTGGGCGGCAATTTGTGGCGCACCACCGGCGACATCAGCGACCAATATCGCGTGATGGCGGACATCGGCTTCAGCCAGAACGGCCTGGAAAAATTCGCCCGCCCCGGACATTGGAACGATCCGGACATGCTAGAAGTGGGCAATGACGGAATGAACGAGGATGAATACCGCACGCACATGAGTCTGTGGGCGATTCTGGCGGCGCCGTTGATTGCGGGAAACGATCTGACGAGGATGACGCCCTTCACAGTGGAGCTGCTGACGAATCGCGAAGTGATTGCCGTGGACCAAGACCCGCTCGGCAAGCAGGGGTATCGCATCGCGCAGGAAGGACCGTTTGAGATCTGGATGAAGCCGCTCGCGGATGGGAGTAAGGCGGTTGGATTGTTTAATCGGCAACGCAGCACCGAGCAGATGACGGTGAAACTGTCGCAGCTCGGGATCGAGGGCGAAGCGTCGGTACGCGATTTGTGGTTGAGGAAGGATCTGGAAACTGCGAGTGGGGCGTTCAGCGCGTATGTGCCGAGCCATGGGGTTGTGATGGTGAGAATCAAGGCGAGATAATGGATGCGCTCCCATTTTTGGAAGAAGCTGTGGCGTTGCGATTTCGCGGAACGCTTTAAGGCGGGCGGCCTGATATGGAGCGTCGCGCAATGGATAACACATGTATTTTCAGCATGTTATGGCAATTTTGGACTCAGTAAAGTGCTTGCATAAAATTCGCAATCGGATATATTCCGTAGAGGGTTGTCATGCCAGCAGACCTCCCGACGATACTAACGAGAATGAATCCGGAGATCGTTTCAAGGAGAGCGCGTCGGGCTGCAGCAATCTGAGTAAACGCTTCCTCGAAATCGGGGTTGTGAGGGGTCGGTGGCAAGTTGTAGCGAAGAACGGGAGGGCTTAACGTGAAGTTTCCCAAGGGGGTTTCGCGGCGGCAATTTGTATCCGGGGTGATGTCGTCGGCAGCGCTGGCGTGCCTTCCGAAAACGGCGGGAGCTTTCGCTGGGGGCGCTGCTTTCGAGGATCTGCTGCTGCAAGGCGGACGTCCGCGCGGTCCCGAAGGACGCGTGACGGCGCTTGCCGCGCCATTTCCAATGGAGCAGGTGCGTTTGCTGGATGGGCCGTTCCTGGATGCCACCAAAGCGAATTTGCAATACCTGCATTCTCTACCTGTTGATCGCCTGGTGCACAATTTCCGCGTGAACGCGGGATTGGCTAGCACGGCGGAGCCTTTGGGCGGCTGGGAAGCTCCCGATTGCGAGCTGCGCGGACATTTCACGGGACATTTTCTTTCGGCGTGCGCGCTGGCGTATGCCAGCACGGGCGACGCGGAATTGAAAACGAAGGGTGAAGCAGTGGTGGCCGAGCTCGCAAAATGCCAGGACGCGAAGGGAAACGGTTATCTGAGTGCGTTTCCGGAGAGTTTTTTTGACCGGTTGAGCGACGGCAAGGGCGTGTGGGCGCCTTTCTATACGCTGCACAAGATCATGGCGGGAAATTTGGACATGCACACGTACTGCCAATCGGAGCAAGCTCTGGCGGTGGCTGAGGGCATGGCGCGGTGGATGGGGCACTGGACGAATGGCATCAGCGACGATCACATGCAGCGAATTTTAAAGACCGAGTATGGTGGAACGAATGAGGCGCTTTATAACTTGAGCGCGGTTACGGGGAAGTGGCAGTACTTTCGCACCGCGACGCGATTCGAGCAGCCGGATTTCTTTGGTCCGCTGGCGGGACATCGAGATGAGCTGAAGGGCCTGCACACGAATACTAATATTCCCAAGGTAATTGGCGCGGCGCGGAGATACGAGCTGACGGGCGATCCTTATTACCACGAGGTGTCCAAGTATTTCTGGGAAGAGGTGACGCAAGAGCGTGCTTACGTGACGGGCGGGACGAGCAATGGCGAAGGATGGGACACGGACGCGGGAAATTTGTCGAAGGCGTTAAGCTTGTGGTCGGAGGAATGTTGCTGCGGGTACAACATGCTGAAACTGACGCGGCACGTGCATCAGTGGACGGCGGATCCGCGGTACATGGATTATTACGAGCGGGCGCTCTTTAATTCGCGGCTGGGGACGCAAAATCCTGACAATGGGATGAAAATGTATTATTTCCCGCTGGAGACGGGCTACTGGAAGTTTTTCCATTCGCAATTTAATTCGTTCTGGTGCTGCACGGGAACCGGCGTGGAAGAATTTTCAAAATTTACCGATTCGATTTATTCGCACAACGAGCACGACGTGTTCGTGAATCTGTTTATCGCTTCTGAGGTGCACTGGCCCGAGAAGGGGCTTACCGTACGCCAGAAGACGAGCTTTCCCGGACAGGAAGGCACCAGCATCATGGTGAAAGCGGAAAAACCGGTGCAGGCGGGCGTCAATATACGAATCCCGATCTGGGCGGTGGATGGCGGCACCGTGGAGCTGAACGGAAAGGCTCTGCCCGTATTTTCCAGCGCCGGAAGCTATCTGAGAATTACGCGGGAGTGGGCGGATGGCGACCGGCTGGAGGTGAAGTTGCCGATGCGGTTGCGAACCGAACCGCTGCTGGGTGATCGAACACAGGTAGCGGCGCTTTACGGGCCAATCGTGCTGGCTGCCCGCTTGGGAACCGAGGGATTGACGGAAGCAATGCAGTACGACCCCGATCATGGGCCGACGCAACTGGCTCCTCCGCATGCCGATGCGAAGGGTAGCGCGAATATTTTTGCGAAATCCGCGGAGGAAATACGTACCGCCGCGTGGATTGAGCCCGTGAAGGGGCAGCCTTTGACATTTCAGACGGTGGGCCAGAAGAATGCGACGATGCTGATTCCGCTGAATCAAATCTTCGGAGAGCGATACGCGGTTTACTGGAAGACGAGCACGCATTCCGAAGATCCCGACGGGTAGTGTTTTTCAGCACGCGGGCGTTTGCCGTTTGTAGAATTCGCGCGCGGGCGCTCTGGATTCGATGCAGGCGTTGACGGAACCGCCATGAGAGCGGATAGTACGTGGCACGCGTCACGGAGATAGGCAGTGAGCATCCATGAAGTTGCGAAGATGGCGAAGGTATCGATCGCGACGGTGTCGCGCACGATCAATGGTGTGCCTACGGTGACGCCGCAGCTTTCGCGGCGCGTCTGGAAGGTGATCGAAGAGCTGGGATATTACCCGAACACGCAGGCGCGCGCGCTGGTGTCCGGACGCAGCCGAATTTTTGGATTGATTGTTTCGGAAATTACCAATCCGTTTTTTCCTGAGATTGTGCAGGGGTTTGAGGACATCGCGGTTCAGAACAATTACGAGATTCTAACGACGTCCACGGTGCACGACCCCGGGCGAATGGCGCTTTCGGTCCGGCGGATGATCGAACGGCGCGTGGAAGGCGTGGCGGTGGTGACGTTCGGGATGGAAGAAGCGCTGTTCGATGATCTGAAATCGCGCAACGTGCCTTTGGTGTTTATTGACGTGGGGCCGCCGCTGCCGCGGATCAGCACGATCAAGATCGATTATTTGCACGGGCTGCGGCAGGCGGTGCAGCATCTGGCCGCGCTACGCCACGAAAAAATTGCGTTTGTGTCTGGCCCGCTGACGCTGAAGACTGCGCTTGCGCGACAACACGCGTTCATGCAGGCGATGGACGAGATTGGATTGGCCGTCGATCCGCAGCACCTGGTGGAAGGAAATCACACGATGGAGGGCGGCATCGCGGCGATGCAGAAGCTTTTCGCTGTCGCGGAGATTCCCACGGCGGTCATCTGTTCGAATGATATGACGGCGCTGGGTGTGATGCGCGAAAGTTACGCGCAGGGGATCCACGTTCCGAAGGAACTTTCGGTAGTGGGATTCGACGACATTCGTCTGGCGCAGTTCGTGATACCGCCTTTGACCACGGTAAAAATGTCGCAAGCAGAGATTGCACGCTTGGCCTTCAATGCGCTTCTGACGGATGTACGGCGAAAAAATCCTTCGCCGACCGGAAGCGAATATATGCTCCGCACAAGCTTGGTCCTTCGCGATTCCACCGCCCTGGCTCCGAAAACGGCGCGCCGGAAAAAACCCAAAGCCCCCGAATCCGGCGCTGCGGGGAAAAAATAATCTTTGTGAGTTGAGGCCGCAGTTCATTACATGGGCTGAGGCATGCACTGGCACGAAAATTAACTTCTAGGGGCGCAGGTTTTTATGGCGATCGTTGCAGGGGTAGATTTCGGGACGTTGAGTGTTCGCGTTTCGATCGTGGACAGCAAGACGGGCACGCTGGAATCCGCCGTGGCCGAATATCCACTGCATCGCAAGCGCGAGGACCCGGAGTTTGCGACGCAGTCGCATGAAGATCACATGCGCGCGCTGGCCGCGGCTACGCGTGAGGCTCTGAAGAAGGCGGGAGTGCGGGGCGAGGACGTGGAGGCGATCGCGTTGGACACGACCGGATCATCGGTCGTGCCCGTGGATGCGAAGATGGACCCGCTGGACGATTATTATTTGTGGTGCGACCATCGCGCGAAGGCTGAGGCCGCGGAGATCACGGAACTCGCAAACCGTGAGGGACTGGAAGCGATTCGGTGGTGCGGCGGCGTGTATTCATCGGAGTGGGGATTCGCGAAACTGCTGCACTGGCTGAGACACAATCCGGATAAGCGCGGGAAATTCGCGAGCGCGTTTGAGCATTGCGACATGGTGGCGGCGACGCTGTGCGGCGTGAACGATCCGAGCAAGGCGAAGCGCAGCATTTGTGCGATGGGGCACAAATGGCTGTGGCACGCCGATCTGGGCGGGCTGCCTTCCGAGGAATTCTTGGTGAAATTGGATCCGCTGCTGGCTGGGGTGCGCGCGAAACTTGCGGGGCAGTATGAAACTTCAGACAAGATCGCCGGAAAGCTGGCTCCGTACTGGGCCGAGAAGCTGGGGTTGCGCGCGGGAATTCCGATTCCCGTCGGCGCGTTCGATGCGCATTGGGACGCGATTGGCGCGGGCACGCAGGAAAAAGATGTGGCGAACGTTGTGGGCACATCCACTTGCATTATTGGAATTTCGAGCCAGACGCAGTTGGTGCCGGGCGTTTGCGGTGTGGTGCAGGGCAGCGTGCATCCGGGTTATACGGGCATCGAGGCCGGCCTCTCGGCCACAGGAGATATTTTTGAGGCGATTGCGCGACGGGCGAACACGACGATTTCGCAATTGAGCGTGGGGCTGGAAAAATATCACGCAGGGCAGACCGGATTGCTGCGCATGACCTGGGACAATGGCGACCGCACCGTGCTGGTGAATCCCAATCTGCGCGGAATGACATTGGGCTGGAATTTGCAGAATACGGCGCAGGATGAACTTTTCGCGGCGATCGAAGGAACGGCGTTCCACACGCGCGTGATTCTGGATCGCATGGCGGAGTATGGCACGCGGATTGAGCGTGTGATCAATGCGGGAGGGATTCCGCAGAGCAATCCGGTTTTGAATCAGGTGTACGCGAACGTGCTGGGGCGGCCTGTGCTGGTGCCGAGCAAGAAAGTGACGAGCCTGGGGTCCGCGATCTTCGCGTTTCTGGCTGCGGGAACCTTCAAGACGATCGAAGAGGCGCAGAAGCAGATTTGTCCTGCGCACATTGTTTTCCATCCGCAGAAAGAAGCGCAGGGGACCTACGACGAATTGTACGGGCTGTTTCGGAGAATTTATTTTGAATTTGGCGGAGCGGCGGGAGGTGGGAGTTTTGGCGATGTGTTGCCCGCGCTGATTCGGATCTCCGCGAGTCAAATGGCGCGCACTCAGACGGCGGAAAAAGTGCACTAGATCGGGCCGCGCGGCATCCTTCCCTTTTTCCTGTGGCTGAAATTCAAAGCATTAATTTGCGGATTGGCTTTTGCATCCGTATGCTTGATGGATTCCTGTGCCAGCTAATTTGATTGATCGAAGCATAGCGCGCACGCGGAGTTACGGATGACACGGATTTCCTGTGCTGCGCTGCTGTTTGATATGGACGGAGTGCTGATTGATTCCACGCCGGCAGTGGCGCGCGTGTGGACGCGTTTCGCGCTGCGGCACGGATTCGATCCCGCGGAAGTGGTGCACCGGGCGCACGGGCGGCCGAGCATCATGACGGTTCGCGAATATCTGCCGCACGGCGATCATCTGGCTGAAAATAAGGAAATCGAGCGCGGCGAGATTGCGGATCTGGAGGGAATCGTGCCGCTACCGGGGACGCGGGAATTATTGTCTGCGCTGCCGGCTGGGCGCTGGACGATCGTGACTTCGTGCTCCCGGCGATTGGCGGAAGTCCGGTTGAAAACGAGCGGATTGCGGCGGCCGGAAGTTTTCGTCACGTCGAGCGATATCACGAATGGCAAGCCTGCGCCGGATCCTTATCTGAAGGGCGCGGAGGTGCTTGGTTTTGCGGCGAAAGATTGCGTGGTAGTGGAGGATGCGCCCGCGGGCGTGAGTTCTGGGAAAGCTGCGGGCGCGAGAGTGATCGGGTTGTGTACGACGATGCCATCGCGCGAGATACGAGATGCGGGCGCGGATTGGGTGCTACGCGATTGCGCGGCGATTTCGCTAGATGGTCCTGAGATTCAGGCTGGGAAGCTTTCGTTGCTGCTTGCCGAGGACTGAAAGGTCGGTGCCTCGGCGGCGGAACGGTCTGCGCCAAGACGCGTGAAGCGCTTGCTGCAGCGATCTTCGCACGGTCGTCGGCAGTCGGAGCGCCAGGGATGGCGCACTAAAGTGCGCCGCTACAGAGTCAAAATCCTGCGATTTGCCTCGCGTTTCCTCGGTGTGCCAAGCCATGAATTACAAGGTTTCTCCGCGCGTCGATTACACGGCCAACGCTTTTGCGCAGGCTATGATTTGAGCGTGAGCACGGTTAGCGAGTGGGCGGGGAACGTTTGGTGGAACGACGGGCCGCCACCGGAAAATTGGCTGCGTTTGACGCCGACGTTTTTCGGCTCGGCGAATGTGTTTGTCGAATCGAGGCTTGGGCCGTTTACCTCATAGAGAT
>Ga0210390_10003484_pt1 | contig 13492 bp, 10 predicted proteins | sample IncBWH11OmetaG_FD_161050 | JGI IMG/M metagenome (GOLD analysis project Ga0210390, IMG submission 161050) | Forest soil microbial communities from Barre Woods Harvard Forest LTER site, Petersham, Massachusetts, United States - Inc-BW-H-11-O ...
TTAAGGCTGCGATAGAGCCTTCTGTGGTTGACCGTCATCCTGAGGCAGCGGAGTCGCGCGCGGTAGCGGGCGACTCCCAACGAAGGATCTCTGTACTGATTGCGGAGCGCTCCGGATTGATCTGGGCCGACACTGATTTGCTGAGAAAAGACAAAAAAGGCGGCCTCGCCATGCAATGCGACAAGAACGACTACCGCGGCATCCTCGCCGGGCTGTAAGGCGTATCCGGCAAGAAAGCCGTCGACTCCGAAACCATGACCGTCAAGAATTGAATGGAGCACTTTTCGGTGAGGCTTTTGAACGCGACCTGGAAGAGGCTTCGGATGCGCGAGATTCTTTGGGGCATCACCGCGGGTTCAGTTCTTGTTTCCCTTGCACCGGCGTTCGTTAAATATCTGTGGGATGTTACCTACAGACACCTGCCGAAGTGGCTGGCAACGGAATACTCACGACCAGAGAGACTTCGCTACCCTATCTTTGTGACGCTGCTCGTTCTTCTGGCATTAGTGGCCAGCCCGTTCGCCGAATGGATGAGCCGGCTGTATCGTTCGTGGCGGGTGGCCCATTCAAGCCGTTCTTTGGCTTGAGTGGGGCAGTTCCAATTAAGGTGCCCCATCCTTTCCGCGTTCTTTGCGGAAGGGCCAGTGGCCCAAGCGAGCTTGGACGGGGCACCCTCGTGAGTAAAATGAACGCGACAGTCCGGGCGAGCCTTCGCGATGAGTAATGCGTAGGTCCTTCGTCGGCAGGCCTTCGCGTTGCGAAGGCCTGCATTTCCTCAGGATGACATTCTTCGGTGATCATCATCATGAGGGCCTCGGTGGGTTGGCGTCTACGGCTGATCTTAGGGGTGAGAAGACGCCGCAGCCGGGACACATTCCGCCGTACTTCTGGGTTTGTCCGTCCCAGGCCAGGAGCATCGGCTCGCCGCATCCCCGGCAGGCGCAGCAGTGGAGTTCGGCTAGTGGGGTTTCTCGGCATGATGACTTCCTGGTTGAGTCGATTGGTATCGTCATAGTTTTAGTCCTCGTCGTCAGTTGATTTTGTGTTGGGCTGTTCAAAGATCGGTAAAAGGCCTTTGCCGATCAGAAGGTGAAATCGGCAAAAGGCTTTTGCCGATAGGCTCCTTGGGCGCGCCTTGCCCACGTCTCCAAAAGCGCGAGACATGGGGCACCCGGTTTTTTCATCGGGATTCGTGTGGAGACGTAATTCATTACGTCCTACAACTCGGTCGGACGTGCCGCTCCTCGACGGAGCAGGTCCCAGGCTTCGCGGTATTTCTCGAAGCGCCCGCCATCGTACCTCTTTGTGCCCTCGGGATACAGGCGGATGTGCGCGAGACTCCCAATTTCCGCCACCGGGATGATGTACCAGGCATCGTGAGCAACCACGTAAGCGGCGATGAAGTCGATCTCATCCGCGGAATATCGAAGAATGGGTTTGTGCTGGCGCATCCGAGCCACGGCGATGCTGTATCCCCAGCGCTGGGTAGTGAAAACCGATTTCACCTGAATGCGAAACACGCGCCCGTTTTCCTCGATGATCACGTCGTAGGGCTCGCAGTCGCCGTAGGGCTTGCTGACTGCGAATCCCATGCTGGCGGCTTTGACCACGAAGATCAATTCCGCCATCATGCCTTTGCGTTTGGTGTAGCGTGCCGAGCGTCCGACTGATCGAAGCTCGCGACGGGGCTTCCCGGAAGCAGCAGAATTGTCTGTCATAAGCGTTGTATGCGCGGACGTTTGCCGAGCGTACATTTCTCCCTTTGATTTGAATTTGGTTGGAGATTTCGTGGGCGGGGTCGCCCGCGCTACAAAAACAAAAGGCGCCGGCTGGATGCCTGCGCCTCTTTTTGTCTATATATCTAGCCTAGCAGATTCAGGGGGGTAAACCCGCCACGTTTTCCAACTTTATTTTCTGTTTGCAATGAAGGAGTTGAGGGGAATTGGGCGCAAAAGGGGGCTTGACAAGATTTGTGCCAAATCGGGAAAACAGGGGATTTTGGCCCAAGAGGTAGGGTCGCGCTCTTTCCCACGTCTCGAACGGCGCGAGGCGTGGGCCACCCTTTTGTCGAGCATTGCGATTCGCTACGACTTCAGTTGGGACAACTGCTTTTTTACGTCGGCGGCCTGGCTGTAGTTGGGATCGATCTTCAGGACTCGTTCCAGATGCTGGCGGGCCAGATCGTTCTTGCCAGTCTTTTCGTAGGCGAGTCCCAGGTGATAGTGAACCGTGGCGTCGTCGGGAGCTTTGCTTTTCTCGCCCAGCTTGAGCGCTTCCTGGAAAAGATCAACCGCGGATTGATACGCGCCCTTCTGATAAAGGATCCAACCCAGAGTGTCGGCGGCATAGGGCGAATCGGGCATGCCGCGGCGGGCGGTCTGTGCCAGCGAGAGAGCCATGTCCACGTTGCCGCCGGATTGCAACATGACGTAAGCGAGATTGTTCGAGGCCAGCGGGTTCTCCGGTTTGATTTCGAGCGCCTTCTGATACGCGTCCTTGGCGTTGGCCCAATCCTGCTTGTGCTCGTAGAGCTCGCCCATCAGAATGTAGAACATGGCCTCGTGAGGATTGTCTTGGAGCGACCGCTTGTAAGTCGCGAGGGCCTGGTCGGCTGAGCCTTTGGCAACCTGGACCTGGCCGAGTTTGAGCAGGGCGTCGGAATTATTTTTGTCGAGCTGAGCTGCTTTTGTGAATGCAGCTTCCGCGCCGTCGAGGTCTTTCTTGCTGTTGAAGAGGACTGTGCCCAGCAGATCATAGAAGGCACTGTTGTTCGGCGATTTGGCGATTTGGGCGTTCGCGGCTGCGATCATTTTGTCGGTCTGGTTCTGGGCCAGATAAGTATTCATCAGTCCGCTGAGCGCATCGTTGGAGTTGGGATCGCGGTCGAGAGCTTGCTGAAAGGCTTTGCCCGCGTCGCCGTATTGCTTTTGCACCAGCTTCAGGTTTCCCATCTGGATATAGCCAACAGCACTCTGGGGGGCGACTTCGATGGCTTTGTTCACGTCCACTTCGGCGGCGGTGAATTGCTTGCGATTGGTTTTGGAGAGCGCACGCATGGCATAGCCATCCGGCGAAGCGGGCTGCAGTTTGATGATCTGCGTCGCCGTCTGCTCCAGAGTTTCCATGTCGCCCTTGCGGATGGCGGCATTGGCGAGGGTGCGCTGCGCTTCGATCAGATCCGGACGCAGACGCACGGCGGAGCGCCATTCTTCGACGGCACGCTCCGGGTTCCCCATTGCGTCCAGCGCGAGTCCCAGGTGATAGTGGGCCACGGCACTGTCGGGGTCGTTCTTTAAAGCGTTTTGCAGAGTTTGGGCAGCGTCACTCGGGTGCCCGCTGCGGATCTGGATCTGTCCGCGGTAGATCAGCGCTTCATTGTCGTTTGGGTTGGCCGCGAGAATTGCATCATTGAGCTTGCCCGCCTCGTCCAGTCGATTTTTCAGGATGAGCAACTGAATGTAGTTCTTCTCGACCTGCACGTCTTTGGGGTGGTCGTGATAGACAGCGGCGTATTCGGCGGTGGCTTTGTCGAGGTCGCCGGTGGCGAAATAGAAATCGCCGAGCATGCGGTAGCCGGTGGAGTTGTCAGGAAACCTGGTTTTGACTTGCTTGAGGAATGCTTCGGCCTCAGCCTTTTTTCCCTGCGCAATGTAGAGACGTGCGACGGCGGCCGGCGGATCGGGATTCTTGGGATCGAGATCCATGGCATGGCGGAATTGCTGTTCGGCTTCAGGGTAGCGGCTGCGTGACTGGTAATAGCTGCCAAGAGCCAGTTGGGCCTGGACGGCTTGGGGATTCACCTCGACGGCCTTCTTGAAATTCACTTCGGCAGCGTCGGGCTGATTCGCTCTTATCTGCACGAGGGCGAGATCGAGATACGGCTCCCAGTTGTTGGGGGCGAGCGCGATGGCCTTCTGCATCTCCTGGATGGCGGCGGGATAATTTTCCTGGCCAATGAGCAGGTTCGCCACAGCCATGTGGACCTGCTGATTATTGGGCTGCTGCTGGAGAAGCAGGTCGGTCTGGGCTTGCACTTGCTTGAAATCGCGGGCCGCAATCAACAAATTCGCGAGGTCAATGCGGGCCTGATAATTGTCCGGTTGCAGTTCGATGGTTCGGCCAAGTTCCTGATACGCCGTTGACCACTGCTGCAGCTTGAGGAGCGCCAGAGCCAGTTGATAATGCGCATTGCCATAGGTGGAATCGATTTGGATGGCGTTCTTATATTGGATCGCGGCCTCGCGATACTGACCCTTATCGAAGTAGCGCTGACCGCTTTCATAGAACTTCTGCTTGCGCACGTTGGGATCGCGGGAGCATCCAACGAACACTGTCGCGATCAGTCCGACAGCCAGAATCAGACGAAAAATGGACGAATGCCTCATTACAAATCTCCAGGGACAGGCGCAGTCAGCGCCGGACCCTTGTTCTTTTCTTTTATCTTGGTTTTAGGGTACTGCAAATAGAGTACGGCAGAAAGTTACTCATGGCACAACCCTGCCATCGCGGAAGTTGCGGAACGACATCCCCGAAGAGGGAAGGTAATCGTGGCGGCGGCAGGGATTTTTATGGGTTCGACGCTTATGCCCGGTTGGGTTGTGAACCTGCGGGCTGCATGTGATTCTCGAGCAACTGGAGCAGGGGTTCGCGCAGGTTAGGACCACAGGCGATCAGGCCCGAGATCAGCGGGTCACGGCGGTTGCACTGAAGTGTGCCGTTTTCGAGCGTGCTGACAAAGCCTCCGGCGCTGGTTACCAGCGCGACTCCAGCAGCCACGTCCCATTCATTTTTCGGAACCAGGGTGAAGGTGATGTCGACGAGGCCCGCGGAAACCAATGCAAGTTTGTAGGCGACGGATCCCATGGGGCGAACCTTGAAATTCGCGCCCTCAAATTGCTTCCACTCTCCGCGCTTGGTTTCGCTGCGGCTTGCTAACACCGTGGCGCCATCCAGAGTGGTTCTCTGGCTGGGCCGGGCAGGCTTCCCGTTGTAAGTCACACCTGATTCAAGCGAGCCGAGGAACACCTCGTTGGTGGCCGGGTTGCAGATTCCGCCGGCAATGGGACGCCCATTCTCCACCATCGCGATCGAGACACAGAACTCGGGAATGCCGGCAACGAACTCGCGGGTGCCATCGAGCGGATCGACCACCCAAACACGGCTTTTCTCGAGGCGCGTGTAATCGTCCACGCTTTCTTCGGAAAGCCAGCCCTCGCTGTCGCGCAGCAATTCCTGGCGGAGGACAGCGTCGAGTGCCCGGTCAGCTTCGGTGACGGGATCGTGTCCGATCTTGTATTCAGCCTCAATCTCACCGGCCGTAAAACGGCTGAAAACGACACGCGCTGCTTCCATGGCAGACTGAATCCGTTGCAGAGTTTCGGCGTTGGAGTTGTTCGCCATGTGTTTTGGAATTTCTTGCTCAGGCCCACAGCATGCGCGCGCCGGTTGCCAGTAACACCGCGCACAGCAGCCTTCTCAACCAGGGTACAGGGAGGCGAGTGCTCAAGTGCGAACCCAGCAACCCACCTGGGATGGAGCCGATCAGCAGGGAGCCCACCAGGTACGGATCGATATTGCCGAGCCGGAAATGCAACAGGCTGGTTACACCCGTGAGGATTACGGCATGCACAATGTCGGTGCCCACCATCACCTTGGGTGAGAAGCTGTAGAACAGGAGCAGGAGCATCATGATGATGCTGCCTGAGCCAACCGAAGTCATACCTACCAGAAATCCGGCCAACAGTCCGATCGCCGACATCCCCGCGAATGACTGCAAGGTCGGAGCCCGATGCGCTACGTGTTCTTCAATCTTGCTCTGGAACAGAAGAAGAGTCGGAATGCAGATCAGGAGAATTCCGATCGCAGTGGTAATGAACGCATTGACGCCGGTCCCGTAGAGAGTTCGAAGATGGCCCAGCAAGCTTACCCCGAGTATCGATCCCGGAATGCTGCCTACGGCCAATGCCACAACGACTTTGCGTCGAACCGTTCCTTTGCTGAGGTGAACCCAGCTCGAACCGATCTTGGTGACGAAGTTGAAGAGAGCGTCAGATCCGACGGCTACGATGGGCGGTACCCTGAGAAAAAAGATCAGAACAGGGAGCAGAAGCACACCGCCCCCCACTCCTGTCATACCAATCAGGGTGCCGACCACGAAGCCGATCAAGATCTTTTCGATAAGCATGGCAAAATCCGTACAACTCGGCCTAGCCTGTTCGCTCCGAGATCAAGAGGTTTGTCCGTTGACCCCGATGAAGCCCTCACGCTCTAGATGCAAAATAATCTCTTGCGCTGCCTCTTCGGGACTCAATTCGGCCGTATTAATTACAAGGTCAGCATCCTTGGGTTCCTCGTAGGGGTCAGAAATGCCCGTGAACTCCTTGAGAATACCGGCGCGAGCTTTGGCATAAAGACCTTTTCGGTCGCGCTGTTCACAAGTCTCCACCGGGGTCGCGATGTGGACCAGGATGAAGCCGCCGACCAGTTCGATCATGCCGCGCACTGCTTTGCGGGTTGCATCATAGGGAGCGATGGGCGCGCAGATCGCAATGCCGCCGTTCTTGGTAATCTCCGAGGCTACATAGCCGATGCGTCGAATGTTAATATCGCGATGCTCCTTGGAGAAACCCAATTCGGAGGAAAGATGTTTACGGACCAGGTCCCCATCCAACAGCGTGACCGGACGCCCGCCTGCCTCTAGAAACTTGGTCACGAGGACATTGGCAATGGTCGACTTACCCGAACCCGAAAGGCCGGTAAAGAAAATCGTCACGCCCTGCTTGTGCCGCGGCGGATAGCTGCGGCGCAATTCCTTCACCACTTCAGGGTAAGTAAACCAGCTCGGGATCTCCCGTCCTTCATTCAGGCGATCGCGCAACTCGGTTCCTGAGATGTTCAGAACGCGGGATCCGTTGGTTACTTCGTTGTCAGGCACGTACTGATCCTGATCTTCGAGGTAAACCATCATGTTGAAGGGAACCATGGTGACGCCGATATCCGCTTCGTGTTTTTTGAAGAGTTCCTGGGCATCGTAAGGGCCGTAGAAGTTCTTGCCGTCAGAATCTTTTCCCGGACCGGCATGGTCGCGGCCTACGATGAAATGGGTTACGCCGTGATTCTTGCGGATCAAGGCGTGCCAAATTGCTTCCCGTGGTCCACCCATGCGCATCGCCAGGGGCAGCATGGAAAGTTTGACGCTTCCAGCGGGAAATTTCGAAAGCAGCAACTGGTAGCAACGCACGCGAGTGAAGTAATCGACGTCGCCGGGCTTGGTCATGCCAACGGAAGGATGGATGAGGAGGTTGGCCTCGACCTGTTTCGCCGCGCGGAACGTCAGCTCCACGTGGGCGCGGTGCATGGGGTTGCGGGTTTGGAACGCGACTACGCGGCGCCAGCCGAGACGAGCAAACTCGGCACGCAATTCGGCCGGGGTGAGACGCAGCGTGCGGAAGTCGTAGTGCGAAGGCATTTGCGTGCCTTCAATACGGCCTCCCACATACCAGGCATTGCCCTTGTTCAACAGGTAATCGACGCCGGGATGAACCGCGCTGGTGGTTCCGAATACGGATTGAGCTTCCGCCTTGCGGTCTGGCTGCCACACTGCTTCGACGTGTAGAACCGCAAGCATCACGCCTTCCGCATCGCGCAACGCAATCGTGCTGCTGCCTGGCTTCAGCGATTTGGCAAACTCTTCTTTGACGTCCAGGGTGATCGGCATCGGCCACAGAACGCCGCTGCTCAGGCGCATGTTGTGGCAGACGCCCTCGTAATCCGCCGGTGTCATGAATCCCCGCAGAGGCGAGAATCCTCCGCTGGTCAGCAACTCGAGGTCGCAGATCTGACGCGGTGTCAGATCCCACGACGGCCATTCTCGCGAATGGGCCTTCAGCTCTGCGATTCGTTCGGGCGACGCAATCAGATCGGTAAGTTCTCCGCCGTGCGGCGCAATAATGTGGCTCGTTGAAGCGATCAAATCCGGGCTCCTTATAACTACGGGTTTATAAACTCGATACTGTGTAGCTTGCCATGCAGGCAAAATGACAGTGGCAGTTTGCGGCTCACGAAAACCAGCGAGGGGAACGAAACGAGCGTTGTGCAAGAATACCGCGTAACCCGCGGGGCAGCAAGTTCAGACTGGTTAACGTGAGTCAAGCTTCGCTATCAGCAATTTGCGTACCTTTGTCGACCGAACTTTGCACAGCTATGTGACTCTCACGGGACGAGTTAGCCGCGGCAGTCACTTCCTCCGCTGGTTATCCGTAGCGAATGTGAAAAGCTTTGCACTCAAGGTGCAGTTCCGGTCCCGACGGGGAAACTCAATTGCTGCCGCTGGAGAATCGCTTTTGGGCAGGAGAACTCTGGAGAGATTCAACGGGTACAGGTTTGCGAACCGCAAGCGCGGGTTCCTTGATTGAATACTTCAGCAGGCACCACACGGCGCGTACTCCATCTTTCCAGCCTATCTTTTTTCCCTCTTCGTAGGTTCGTCCCCAGTAGCTGATGCCGACTTCATAGATGCGCAGATGACGCTTCGCAACCTTGACCGTGATCTCTGGCTCGAATCCGAAGCGGTTCTCTTCGATTGGGATGGACTGGATTACCTCGCGCCGGAAAGTTTTGTAGCAAGTCTCCATGTCGGTCAGATTGATGTTTGTAAGGCAATTTGAGAGCAACGTCAGCAGCCGGTTTCCAACTGAATGCCAGAAGTAAAGCACGCGATGAGGAGCGGCGCCCAGAAAGCGCGAACCGTAAACCACATCAGCCTTGCCCTGCACGAGCGGACCGAGCAATAGCGGATAATCAGCCGGATCGTATTCGAGGTCCGCATCCTGGATTACCACGAAGTCTCCAGTGGCCTCTTGAATTCCGCGGCGCAGTGCCGCGCCTTTGCCCATGTTCCGCGGCTGCAAAAATACCCGGACCTGCGGATATTGCGCTTGCAACCCGGAGAGAATTTCCCGGGAACCGTCTTGCGATCCGTCATCGACACAAATCACTTCCAGCTCGAGTGGCACTGCCAATACTCGCTCGATTAGAAAGCGCAGCGTGGCGCGCTCGTTGTAAACCGGTATGACGACCGATAGTTTCATGCTGGGAAAGTTTCCCTAGTGTAGAACATTCGGCGCTCGGAATCCCGGCATTCGCGCACCGTACAATACGGTACCGTTTGTGAGCTGGGTCGAAGGATTGTCAACAAGTGTAATTAGTTCTCAAAAGTCTTACATGATCGGGGAATTTTGTCCTAAGGTCTTTGCCCTAAACATCCAGCGGGTGCCCGGCCTAAAAAACTTTGGCCGGGGTGGCTTTTGCCTGTGATGCCGAAGGATCGGCGTCGGTCGTCAGAGGTCTCGGCGGGTCGCTTTTATTCACAGCAAAAGGTGGCGGCCGGATCTTGTGTCCAAGTGAAATTGTTCTCCTTTGTTATCTGCTACTTAGCTGGTGGGTCTGCGGATTCGCCAGAAATCAAACGACTTCCCTGGTAGGAGGTGCCCGCGCCTTTGTGCTTTCGCGTGTGCGGGTTCCTCTCGGTCCGACTCTGATGTGCGTTCGGACACAATAGGAGACTGAGGAAATCGGGGTGACTTGGCACGGTGAATGCTATGGTTTTCTGGAGACCCAGCCGAAAAATTTTGTGCTTCCTTTTGCGGCTGGATGGCGAAGGGCGCTTGCAACGAGGGACCTGTGGAAAACTTCCCCGGGCGGCGTCAGTTATTATCTCACCCCTGGGGAAGAGCTGAATGGAGGAAAAGCCTGTTCGTTTAGGCCCGCGAGAGCAGCAGATTGCCGAGTTGCTGCTGCAGGGCTGTGACAATACTGAAATTGCAACGCAGCTCAAAATGGCCCGACGGACAGTCAAGGCCCACTTCAATCGTCTCTTCCAGCGCTTTGGAATTGATGGCGGTATCAAACGAGTCAAACTTGCGACAACTTTATACCGGAGGCAGCTATGTTTGGAGGAGAACGCTACGGAAAGCGCGTTCCGAACGAACGGGAACGGCGGGTCATCGAGCTCGTTGCTCAAGGACTCAAAAACAGTGAAGTCGCAGAAGCCATCGGCACGACTGAGCATGTCGTAAAAAATTATCTTCGCGTCATCTATGACAAACTTGGACTCTGGAATCGGGTCGAACTCGCTCTCTGGTACGAGGCGCGTCGGCATGAATCTCTGGTCGGAGTTTGATGACGTTTCAAGAACTGCGAGCGCCTGGTTTCAACTCGCGGCGCTAGCGGACTGAATCTCAAATATCCTGGACCAAGTATTTCTGACCTCTGTGTGCGATCGCAGGGGTCTTCATTTTTGTGTTTGCGGCATTCTTATGAGCGAGCTTTAAAATCGAAGGAAGGTCGCCGCAGCCTGAAGAGATTAATCGCAGTTTTTTCGAGCTGCCGGTTCAAACTGATCCATCTGCGCTTCGCGCTGGGTGGTAAACTTGCCCTCGGGAGTTTTGCCATACTGGTCTGAACCGGGGCAATAGTAAAGAGCATGTCGCAGGTCGACCCATACCTGGGCGTTGGGGTTACCAAGATAAACCGGGATGGGCGGCGTTTCCGCTAATCCCAAACTCACCAGCAGTTTTTCAAATAGAGTCAGATTGGGCTGAGTAGAATTCCTCGATGGCGCCCGGTTCTCCGCAGGACGCATCACCCACCCCGACAGCACCATCAAGAGCAGCAGAACCGCCGCTCCGACATAAACGTCCGCGCGATGCTTCGCCAGCCAGATTCCAAAGGGCGACTTCGGATGCAGCGATTTCAGCCACGCGTGAGTCTCGGTTGCTGACGCCCACGGCGACAGAGCTTTTGGGGAAGCTTCGATTGCCTCTGAAACGGGAGCCGCGTCCTCCGCTGTCTCACCGTCGATTACGGGCCCGAAATCGCCCTCCTCCGCTACCTCGGGTTCGCCCGATTCTTCGGAGAATTGATCGATTACTTTCTTCAGTTCGGGAGAAAGGCTAAGAGAGAGCTCGTGAGCAAGCCGGCTTTCATCCATCGCCGGTGTGCTGACGTCGGTTTCGTGAATGTCTGTTTCGATCTCCTCATGCTGCTTGTTCTCCGCCTCCTGCTGCAGACGCCACATCGATGCCCACCTGCCCTGCAAGTCGCCTGAAGAAGAAGTTGCCGACGGCCGTGCGGTTCCGCATCTACCACAGAATAGTTCTTGTTCTCCAAACTGATACCCGCACTGTGAACAAACTGTTTCACGGCCCGATTTCGCACTCGAAGTGCTGACCGGGATGCTGAGGTCTGCTTCCCCTATTTCTATCGGCTCGACAACGCTCCCCGCCGGTTCGAAAACTTCGTGTGCAGCGGCAGCAGCATTTTTCCCCGGTTCAACCGCAAGGCGCTCAAGCTGCGGTTTGATTCGTTCCAGCGCTTCGAGCATGGCGGCGCGTTCTGCCGCGAGCTTTTGTCTCCAATCTTTGTCGGCAGCTCTTGCGATCGCCTCCGTCATCAATCCTGCCATGAGTTGGCAACTTCGCGTCTCTGGCTCTTGAATGGAATCAGCGTCCGCAAAGCGAATTTCCAGCAGGCCGGCCAGGTTGCCTTCGTGATAAAGCGGCAGAGCCATGGATGGTTTGCCCGCGTGCTCCCGGCTGAACTCGGTGGAGAGCCGTCCGTCCGCCGACAGACTCGAATCCATCGGCAAGCTTGATCCTGTCAGGCTTGCCGCATCTCCAGTGGCCGCGCAGTACTCCAGCCGATTCTCCCGCACGACCGCGACTGCTACTCCGGTTGCGTGCGTAATCTTTCGCAAGCGCTCGACAATCACATTGGCCGCTACCTGCAAGTCGCCGGCTTGCGATCGCAGAAACTCCTGCGTTTCGACGATCTGGGCGAGGGCCTCGGTGGGATCAGGCCTCGAACGGGGTTCGACCTCGAAAGTTTTCTGCTCCTGCAGCACATGCGCGGCTTCCAGGAGTTGTTGGAATGTGGCTTCATCCAGTGCCGGCTTTTCCTGCTCGCTGATGATGGTTAGCTCCAGTTGGTCCCGTGTCCCCGGCTTGTCCGGCTCCGTCATAGGTCAGTGCAATTCGCCGTCCACAGTACTGAGCGCAACCCCGCAACCGCTTGATTCTAGCAGTCTTGACGGCCTCGAACCATACCCGAATAGATGCACTCAAGTGCTTGCACTTCTTGGCATTATGGCATCCCGTGCAGTTGCCGCGTTGGACCTTCACAGCAAACGCACCTGCACGCTGCACCACCAGAAATCGCACAGCTCCGCCAATAGGTGCTGCATGCAAACTATTGCACTTTCCCAGTCCCTGTGTCATCGCTTGTCCGATTCTGGACATCCCGTTTCGCCAGCGAACACCTCTTGGCTCACATCCCGCATTCTGCCGCGTCAAATCAAAGGCTTAGAGGACGGGGGAGGGAAGCGCAGTTGCTTTACGACGTCCTGCGATAAGGGGATTTACCCATGCAAACGCTACTCGAGGACGTTCGTTACGGACTCCGCAACCTGCGGAAGAACCCTGGCTTCACCGCGGTAGCGTTATTGACCTTAGCTTTAGGCATCGGCGCGAATACTGCAGTTTTCTCCATTGTGAATGGCGTGCTTCTCAACTCCCTGCCATTCCACGACCCCGACAAACTGGTTGTGCTGTTCGAGAGCAAGCCGCATTTCAAGGAAGGCTCCATCTCGTATCCCAACTTCCTCGACTGGCGTCGCGAGAACCATGCCTTCACCTCGATCGCGGCCTATCGTCCTGACACCTTCAGCCTCACCGGCACTGGCGAATCCGAGCAGGTGCGAGCCGAGATGCTGTCTTCGGACTTTTTCTCCGTGCTGGGCGTGAAGCTCTTGCTTGGCCGCACATTTACTCCAGAGGAAGACCAGCTGGGCGCCGATCACGTCGCGCTCGTCAGCAGCGGTTTTTGGAAGCGCAAACTGGGATCTTCCCCCGACGCACTAGGGCGCAGAATCGTGCTGGACGGCGAAGGCTACACCATCATCGGTGTGCTCCCATCCAATTTCCACTTGACCCTGCCAAACTTCCGCGACGACCGGGACGTCTTCGTTCCCATTGGCCAGTGGGCTTATCCTTACTTTCTCGATCGCAGTCGCGCTTTGGGCATGAAGGCCGTGGGCCGGCTCAAGCCTGGCATCTCTCTTGCCCAGGCCCGTGCCGATATGGATTCGGTAGCGCAAAACTTGGCCGCGGCTTTTCCCCAGGCCGATGCCGGGGAAGGCGCCGCCTTGGAGCCGATGAAGCAGGAAATGGTCGGAACCATCGAGCCTTTTCTTCTGATGCTGCTGGCCGCTGTTTGCTTTGTACTCCTCATTGCCTGCGTCAACGTCGCCAATCTCCTGCTGGCGCGGTCAACCAGTCGCACCCGCGAGTTTGCAATCCGTGCCGCACTCGGCGCCAGTCGAGCCCGCGTGATCCGTCAGCTTCTCACCGAAAGCATCCTTCTCGCGATGGGTGGCGCGGCGCTTGGCTTGCTGCTCGCTACCTGGGGATGCAGAGCCGCGCTCGCGGTAGTGCCG
>Ga0210390_10003485_pt1 | contig 13492 bp, 10 predicted proteins | sample IncBWH11OmetaG_FD_161050 | JGI IMG/M metagenome (GOLD analysis project Ga0210390, IMG submission 161050) | Forest soil microbial communities from Barre Woods Harvard Forest LTER site, Petersham, Massachusetts, United States - Inc-BW-H-11-O ...
TGTCGATACCGCGGGCCTCCGAGAAGCCTTTGAAGAAGTTGAGCAACTCGGCATCGCGCGCAGCCGCGAAGCACTCGCCGATGCTTCGCTGGTCCTGATCGTTCTCGACGCAACGCAGCCACTCAACGACGAAGAGCATGCGTTGCTGTCCGCGATCGAGGGGCGCCCCGCGCTGGTGGCGATCAATAAGTGTGACCTGGCAACCGCGGAGACCCTCAGCGTCAATCGCAAGGATGCCGGCCCCGCAATCCTTGCAGCCACGCCCACCTCTGCACTTACCGGCGAAGGCATCGCCGCGTTGCGTGCGCGCATCGTCGCCCTCGCTACCGGCGGAGCCGCGGCAGAACCGGGTCCGCTCACCAGCCTGCGTCATCAGCAGGCCATCGCCACCGCGCGTGTCGCCCTGACCGACGCCGACCAGGCCAACACCAGAAGCATTCCACACGAGATGATCCTGATCGACCTTTATCGGGCTCTCTGGGCCCTCGATTCCCTCACCGGCCAGACCACCTCCGACGACATCCTCAACTTGATCTTCTCCACCTTCTGCATCGGAAAATAATTGCGCTTCCGGATTGCACCCCAGGATTTCAAATTACTCTGAAAGATAAGAAATGAAATGGGTCTGGGATAAGACAAACCGGTTCCGGATGAGGCCGCATTATTCGACGGAAGAACTGGATGCGCAGTGCGAGACCATTCTCTCCGAGTACCTGCAAAAGAAATATAGCGACGTCTCCTTCCCGGTGAAGACCGATGACCTCCTCTCTCTGCTGCAGCGAGATACCCGCAGACTCGATCTGAATGCCGACTTCACGACGGAAGGCGGACAGATCGAGGGTCTCATCGAGTTTCGAAGAGGCCAAAAGCCGGTCGTTCGAATCGCAGCGCAACTGAGGAAGAACCCTGGCCTCGAAGACCGGTTCCGCGCTGCGCTCATGCACGAATACGCGCATGTACGTTTCCACGATTTTCTGTTTCAAACCGAAGAAGCGTCCTGCCTCTCGTTGTTCGAAGATTTCCCGGACGCTCTCCCCCAGACCAATCGCTGCCACCGGGAGTCCATTTTGCCTCTGAATGACCGCGACTGGATGGAATGGCAGGCAGGCTTCGTTTGCGGAGCACTGCTCCTACCCATCGGCCCGTTGATTAAGCACGTGCGTCATTTTCGGCATGCCCGGGACCTGGATCACGCAGCCTTGTCGGATCGCTCCCTTGATGGAGCCGCACTGATTCGTGAAGTGGCTGAAAAATTCGGCACCTCCTGGGAAGTGGCGCGCGTTCGCCTGCTCCAGGAAAAGATCCTTGCCTCGGGCGATATGCGAAGCCTCTTCTGACTCTCGGGCGGGAACTTGCGCGGCTTGCTCCCGATCGCTTGCGTTCTCCAGCCGCATCGTGAGAGCGCCAGCGATGAATTCATCCAAATTGCAGCCCCTGGTTAGAGGCCCTCCCCCGCGATTCGCACGCAGCCCCCTTGCAAACCACGCAGTCAAAATCCACCAGTGTGAATAGACCTTTAAAAAACGTGCAAAAAAACGGCGATGGTGGGTTCTGGGGCTAGCTGGTACTGGGTCAAGCTGGGCTATGCTGAGGTCAGCCAACGATGCAGAGCTTTGTTAAGCAGGCGTTTCTTTCCCATCGCACCCCAAGGAAAAGTTCCAGGAGCAAAAGGCATGGCGACCACTGTCGTTTCCCCTGTCCTCGCGTCCATCGGCGATCACGGAGTCTTAAATGAACGGCTTACCCCGGAGTTGTCGGAAGTGTGGATCGATCGCGATTTAAGCTGGCTCGACTTCAATGAGCGTGTCCTCGCCGAGGCAATCGACGAACGAACTCCCTTGCTGGAGCGCGCGAAGTTTCTCGCCATCTTCACTTCGAATCTCGATGAATTCTTCATGAAGCGAGTGGCCGTGCTGCGCGGGGTGCGCACCGAAGAGCAGTTCGCACGGTTTGTCCAACTGCGCCAAAAGCTCCTCCCCATGCTTCAAAAACAAGCCGACTGTTACCGTCATGCAATCATTCCCGGCCTCGCCCACCGCGGAATCTTCCTGCGTGGATGGGACGAGTTGACCGACGCTCAACGCGAAGAAGCCGGGGCCTACTTCGACGATGGCGTTTCCCCTGCGCTCACGCCCTTGGTGATCAACCCCGAGCATCCGTTTCCATTTCTCTCCAACCTCTCCACGTCCCTGACCTTCCGTCTATACGATCCTGAGCGCGCCGAACAGATGGTGGCGCGGATGAAGATACCGGGCAGTCTCAAGCAGTGGATTCCCCTGACGGCAGGGGTGCAAGCGGGCCAAAGGCTGCTCATTTCTCTGCACGAATTAATTCGAGGAAACATCCACAAGCTTTACGGCGGCATGACTATTTCCGGAATGACGCTGGTGCGTATAACGCGGGACGCCGAGGTTGAATTGGTCGAGGCGTCGGATGCGGAAATCCGACTGCAAGTGCAGGAACAGATCCGCCAGAGACGGTATGAGCCTGTCGTCCGACTGGAGTTCGGACCGGGAGCGGACAGGGGACTGCGCGATTTGCTCCGCGAGCGCTTTCAACTCAATTCCGGGGATGTCTTCGAACTCGACGGCGAGGTGGATTACACCACGTTGTTCGAGATTGCCGGCCTGCCCGTGCCCGAACTTCGCGATGCGCCCTGGGTGCCCCTGGTCAAGCCCTCGCTGGCAGAGCGGCCGCTTTTCAACGCAATTCAAGAAGGCGACATCCTCGTGCATCATCCGTATGAAAGCTTCGACGCAACGGTCGAGCACTTCATTAGTACCGCCGCGGACGATCCCGATACCGTCGCCATCAAAATGACTGCCTACCGCATCGGCGACGACACGCCGTTTGTCCGCTCGTTGATCCGCGCCGCCGAACACGGGAAGCAGGTCGCTTGCGTGATGGAAATCAAGGCGCGCTTCGATGAAGAGCGCAATCTGCATTGGGCTGCGGAGCTGGAGCGGGTGGGCGCTCACGTCACGTTCGGCGTCAGCGGCTTTAAGACCCACGCAAAGACTGCCCTGGTCGTTCGGAAGGAGGGCGACGGACTGCGCTGCTACGTCCACATCGGAACCGGAAACTATCACGTGAAAACGGCCCGTCTTTATGCGGATCTCGGACTCCTCACGTGCGATCCGCGGCTCACGCGCGATGTTGTCAATCTCTTTCACTACCTGACGGGCCATGCGCATGTTCCCGTGTGCCCGTCGCTTCTGGTCGCGCCGTCGACCATGCGGTCTCGGTTGCTCGAGTTGATCGATCGGGAGATCGCCAACCGGAGAGCGGGACGGCCGGCGCGCATTGTGGCCAAGATGAATCAACTTGAAGATCCGGCGATGATTCAGGCGCTTTGCGATGCCTCGGCAGCCGGCGTTTCGATTGATCTGATCGTCCGCGGATTCTGCTGTGTTCGGCCGGGCGTCGCCGGTCGCACCGAAAATATTCGGGTGCGCTCCATCATCGGTAGATTCCTTGAACACTCGCGCATTTTTTATTTCGCAAACGGTAGCGAGATTCCGACGGAAGGGCTTTTCTTCATCGGCTCGGCAGACTGGATGTATCGGAATCTCACCAAGCGCATCGAAGTCGTGACACCAGTGCAAGCCGCAGGCGCAAAACAAAAACTCTGGGAGATTCTGGATATTGCCCTGCGCGATCGACGGCAAGCCTGGGAACTCGATGCGAGCGGCCGCTATACTCAGCTCCAACCCGAAGGAGATGGTGAGGAACCAGAGCAGGTAGGAAGTCATCGAAAATTGATGCGGATGACCCTCGAACGAATCGGGGAATAAGGGGAATCGCTCTGCGGAACCCGTCAGCCGGGCCGCGAGCCTTCGCTCTGCATGATCTCTAGGCAATTCAGGGCACGATCGCCATCGGAGCCGTTGATGGGCAGGAGGTTCACAGCGGCGAAGCACAGGTTCGCCAACCCGAATCGCGGCGACCAGTGCCAGAGCAGCAGAAGCAGCACGTTGGTAAACGGGCCGGCCAGCGACACCAGCAGGTTCTTGTCAGGAGGTCCCGCTTCGCGCACCGTGGCCAGGCCTTTCCAACGCAAAGCGACGCTCTTGATTTTGATCCCCAGCGCGAGCGCCGCCAGCAGGTGACCGGCCTCATGCAGCAGCATCGCCAGCAGACCTAGAACGAATCCCTGGAATACGGGATAAAACCAAACAAGATGAAGCGAAGCTCCTGCCATTTGCATGTCATACTCCGGCAACGGCGCATTTCGAACGCGAGACTTCCGGGGAGGAACGAAGTGCGAAATTGCCGTCACGCGCCCTGCGTCTCGACCGAGTGATTGGATTCTGAACTAAATCCTTCTCACGTTGTGCAACCGGTCCAGGAATGAGTCGCGAAGCTTGCAAGCGGGGAACCCTTCACAACTCCGAAAAACGGCATCCGTGCAAATGTACGGATCACGAGAACCGACGCGGCCCAAAGACGGTGCCGGCCCGGATCTGCATCACTGCTCTTCAGCATAGCAAAGAACATGTGCCGTTTCGTATCCGTCAAAGCACGGGCCGTATTCTCTGGTAAGCGCCATCTCTATGTGCATTCAAACAACCATTGGCAATCTGCAACGACGGGCAGATCCAAAATTGATCAGTGAGTAAACACTGGTCGATCTTTAACTCATTACGCACCTTGATTTTTCAATCGGTTCACGCTCTTGGGTGGTTCTGCCGCAGATTTCTTGGATTTCTCGCCCCATCCACCCCCGCCCGGAGACTCAATGCGCAGCCGCGTTCCCGCCGGCACCTCGCGCGTGCATTTGCCCGGCAGCGTCTCTTCTTCGCTGTTCTCAATCCGGCGCTCCCGGCTCAGGATGGTTCGCCCTGCCGCCCCGTCTTCGCCGCCCCGCAGTCCCCACGGACGTGTCGTACGTCGGTCGGCTAGGATCGTCACTTGGGCATCGCCCAGCAACTCAATCTCGCGCATCACGCCATCACCTCCGCGATGCAATCCCTCTCCGCCGGAACCTTTCCGCAGCGCGTAGCGCACCACGCGAAACGGATACGCATATTCAAGCGCCTCCACCGGCGTATTCAGCGAGTTCGTCATGTGCGCGTGATGCCCGCTTGCGCCGCCGCTCTGGGGCGAACCGCCAAGTCCCCCGGCAATCGTCTCGTAATACGTATAGGGATTCCCATCGTCCGCGCGCGGCCTTGGATCGATGCCGCCAATCGTGAGGTTATTCATCGTCCCCGCGCTTGCTGCAGGAATCCGTTCGGGAATCGCATGCGACAGCGCGCGCAGCAGTGTATCCACGATGCGCTGCGATGTCTCCACATTGCCACCGGCGACAGCGGCGGGCGCCATCGCGTTCACCACGGTTCCCTCCTGCGCAATCACGCGCACCGGCCGCATCAAACCGGCAGTCGCCACTGCCTCGGCCGGCAACAGGCAGCGGAACACATAAAACACTGCCGACCATGTGATCGCATAGACCGCATTGATGTTCCCCGCAACCTGTTTGTCGGTTCCCGTAAAATCGACCACCGCGCGTTTTCGCTTGGGATCGATACGCACACAGACGCGAATCCCGATTGGGGCGGGATGGACGCCGTCATCGTCGAGAAAATCTTCTGCGCTCCACTGCCCCTCCGGCAGACCCGCAAGCACGCCGCGCATCAACCGCTCCGAGCCTTCGAGCATGGCATTCACACCGTGACTCAAGCGTGGGGGCCCGAACCGCTCCATCAGCTCCCGCATGCGGGCAATCCCGGTGCGGCATGCGCCCAGTTGGGCCGTCAGATCGCCTTCGCGTTCGCGCGGCGTGCGCACATTGGCCAGCAGAATCGCCATCACCTGCGCATCCATCTTCCCCGCATGCACCAGCTTCACCGGGGGAATCCGGATCCCTTCCTGTGCAATCTCGCGGCATGGGCCCATGGATCCTGGGTGCATTCCGCCCACATCCGCATGATGGGCGCGATTCGCGACGTAAAACGCGGGCCGCCTGCCTGCCTGTAAAAACCGGGGCCACCATCGTGATGTCCGGCAGATGCGTTCCTCCCCGGTACGGGTCGTTGAGCAGCGCCACATCGCCCGGCGCCAAGCGCATTGCATCGAGGGCTGCACGCACCGACATAGGCATCGATCCAAGGTGCACCGGCATGTCATCGCCCATCGCGATCAAATCGCCATCGGTCGAGAAAACCGCCGAAGAATAATCGCGCCGCTCCTTGATGTTGGGCGAGAACGCGGTTCTGCGCAGCGCAGCTCCCATCTCCACCGCCACCGAATGCAGCGCTTGCCCGACGACCGCGATCTCCGCTGGGTCGAGCGCAATTCTTTTCATCGGCGTCTCTCCGTACGGGCAGGTGTTTTCGCCGCGCGCGTCAGAACCAGATTTCCCAACCCATCCATCGCCGCATTCCATCTCCGCGCCACATAGGTCGTCGCACTCAATTCGACGATCACGGCCGGCCCCGCAACGCGATCGCCGGGCCGCAGCAGAGCCCGATCATAGAGCGCCGCCTGGCGCCACTTACCATCTTCAAAAACGCGATGCGTTCCAATGCGCGCATTTCCGAACACAACCCGCACGCGCTTCGGGCCAGCCGCCCGCGGTCTTGCGGTTCGAACCACGGCCTGCACTCGCAGCGTTACAATCTCCACTCGCCGCGCCCGATCCGCGTACCCATACCGCTGCGCATGCAGCTGATTGAAGCGCGACACCACGTCCCCACCCCAATCCACGCGCAATTCGAAGCCCTGTCCGTGATAGCGCAAATCCGCCGAGCGGGTAAGCACCGGGTGCAACCCCTCGGCGCGAAACACCGCGCGGGCCTCCGCTTCCAGATCGCGAAAGACGCTTGCGATCCTGCTGCTCCCCGGCGCAAGCATCACGGTGCGCGAAAACTCGCGGCGCAGATCCGCGTCCAGAATTCCCAGCGCCGACAGCGCACCCGGCGCCGAAGGAACCAAAGCCTTCCACATGCCCAGAGCCGTTGCCAGCGCACATGCGTGCAGCGGTCCGGCGCCCCCGAAGGCCAGCAGCGAAAAATCCCGCGGATCATAGCCGCGCTCCACCGACACACGCCGCAGGGCACTCTCCATGCGCACATTCGCAACCCGCACAATCCCTTCCGCCGCATCCTCCACGCTGGCAAATCCCTTCGCAGCAGCGCGCACGCGCTCGACTGCACGACGCGCTCGCGCCCAATCCAGCCGCAGTGCGCCGGCAAGAAAGTGCTCCGCATGCAGCCGCCTCAGCACCAGGTTCGCATCCGTCACCGTCGCGCCTTCGCCGCGCCCGTAGCACGCTGGCCCCGGATCGGCCCCCGCCGACTGCGGCCCCACCTGCAGAGCGCCCGCCGCATCGATCCACGCCAGAGATCCGCCTCCCGCACCCGCCGTGTGAATGTCAAGCATCGGTACGCGCACCGGCATTCCCGCTACTTCACCCTCGACGCTTGTCCCCGGCTCTCGGGACGCGTCGAGCAAGGCGACATCGGTCGACGTTCCGCCCATGTCGAAGCTCAGCACGCGCTCGACACCCGCAGCGCGCGCCACGCTCAGCGCCCCAATCACGCCGCCTGCAGGCCCCGACAAAATCGTGCGCACAGGCTCGCGCGCAGCGGCCTCTGCCGAAAGGATCCCGCCCGACGACTGCATGATTTTTAACTGCGCACCGCGCGCCGAAAGCTTCTTTTCGAGCCCGCCCAGATAACCCTGCATCTTCGGCGCGAGATAGGCATTGAGCGTTACCGTCGCTCCCCGTTCAAACTCGCGAAACTCGGGCAGGATTTGGTGGGACAGCGAAAGAGGCAACCCCAGCCCTCGTAATGCCGCCGCCACCGCCTCCTCGTGCTTCGGATGCACGAAGGAAAACAGCAGCGAAACCGCCACCGATTCGGCTCCCGATTCGATCACCCGTTGCCGCAATTCCGCGAGTTCACGCGTACTTGGGGCGCGCAGCACTTCTCCATCCGCGCCCACCCGCTCCGCGACACCAAAACAAAACTCGGCAAGCGGCGCGGGCCGATGCACGTTCCAGTCGTAGAGGCTGGGGCGCGCCTGCCGCCCGATCGCCAGCGTGTCCTCGAATCCCTCGGTCGTCACGAATGCCACCCGCGCGCCCTTGCGTTCCAGCAGCGCGTTGGTTGCGACTGTCGTTCCGTGGCGCACTTCGATCTCTCGCACCCCCACGCGCTCGACGATCCGCGCAACGCCCTCCACGATCGCGCGTCCCGGATCCTCCGGCGTCGAGGGCAGCTTCACCACCTCGATCCGCCCGTTCACGCGATACACGCAATCGGTAAACGTCCCGCCCGTATCGATCGCAATCGTGAACCGTGCCGCGCGTTTCTGAGCCATTTCATTGTCACGATATCAGTTGTTCTCGAGCCCCGCCTCCCGCACGCAACGCAATTTTGCGTGGACCACAGCTACGCTCCATGAGAGAGTGAAATTCGGCTCTACTTTCTTGAAGTATTCATTGCATGAGCAACCCTGAAACGTCTGCGCCATCCTTCCGCTGGTCCGCCGCTACACCGACGCAGCGCCGCGTCGTGATCGCCGCCAGTCTCGGATGGATGCTCGATGCCTTCGACGTAATGCTTTACTCCATCGTGCTGGCCACGCTCATGCGTGCCTTCGGGATGAGCCGCACCACGGCTGGCCTCCTCAACGCGCTTACGCTTGTGGCATCGGCGCTCGGCGGCCTCCTCTTCGGCATGCTTGCCGATCGGTTCGGACGACGTCGCATGCTGACCGCAAGCATCCTCTCCTACTACCTCTTCACCTTTGCCTGCGGCCTCTCCACCACGATTGTCACGCTCGCCGTGTTCCGCTTTCTACTCGGGCTCGGCATGGGAGGCGAGTGGAACACCGGCGCGGCTCTGGTTGCTGAAACCTGGCCTGCCGCCTGGCGCGGACGCGCCCTGGGCATTGTGCAAAGCAGCTGGGCCGTTGGCTACGCACTATCGGCATTGGTCGCTGGTGTGATTCTTGCGCATGCTTCGTGGCGCTGGGTCTTCTTCGCCGGCATCTTGCCCGCTGTCCTCGTTCTCTGGATCCAGCGCCATGTCCCCGAGCCGCCCCTTTGGGAGCGCGCGCATGCGGCAAACCCCGCAGATGAAATCCATTCCCTCGGCCGCTTCATGCGCCCGCTCGTGATCCTCACCGCGGCCAATACATGCGGCATGTTTGCCTGGTGGGGCCTGTTCACCTGGATTCCCGCCTACCTTATCCTGCCTATCGAACAGGGTGGCCACGGATTCACCAGCCTGAGCCTCACCGGCTTCCTCGTGACCGTCAATTTGCTGGGAATGCTGCCCGGCTACCTGCTCTTCGGCGTTGCGGCCGACCGCTTTGGCCGCCGCACGACCCTCGTCTTCTACCTGTTTGCCGCCGCCTGTGCCGTGCCGCTTCTCGCTGCAGCGCGTCAGCCCGCGTGGATTCTGCTCTTCGCCTCGATTGCGGCCTTCTTTGGCACCGGATTCTTCACCGGCTCCGGCATCATCGGCAGCGAACTCTTTCCCACCCAGGTCCGCGCCACGGCGCTCGGCATTTCCTACAACGTCGCCCGCGGGTTGAGCGCTCTCGCCCCGCTCACCATCGGCGCGCTCAGCGAGCGATATGGGCTCTCCTGGGCCTTCGGCGCCAGCGCCATTGCCTTCGCAGCCGCCGCCCTCCTGGGCTTGCTGCTTCCGGAAACTCGTGGGGCAGTGTTGTAGCAGCTAAGCAGCTTTCCCGGCGTCGGAGACGCGCACTTTGCGCGCAGCCTCACGCGCGGCCACGTTACCCGCCTTGCCTATTCTCCAAATTGTTGGGTAGGAATTCCGTTTTCAGCGTAGGAGAAATTCAGAGAGAATCCGGCCGACCGCGGCTCACCCCATCGCGGTCAGTGCGATGGCGGCACGTATTCCTGTGGAAGCGCCGAGCCCTCGCCAAAGAAAAACATCTCCATCTGTTCAACCAGAAATTGTTGCGCCTGCGGAGTCCACGGCTGCAGCCGATACTCGTTCAACAGCATCTTCTGCCGGTCGACCCACTCGCCCCATGCCGCCTTCGACACGTTCTTATAAATCTTCTGGCCAAACTCCGAGTCAAAGGGCGGCTCGTCCAGCCCTTCCATCTCTTTCTTGTTGCGAACGCAAAAAACCATGTGCGCCATCCGTCAAGCCCTCATGAATATTGTATTGGATGGCCGCCGGCGGACGTGGGTTCCAGATTCGACAGCCGGCCTTTGACGAGACCCGCAGAATTTCGCTCGAAGATTTCCAGGCTTGGCGCGCGGTATTCTGACCTCCTATGTGCGGCCGCTTCGCTCGTCGCTCCACCCAGGAAGTCCTTGCCGACTGGTTCGGCGTGGCCCTGGAAGATATGCCCTGGTTTGCGCCAACTTTCAACGCCGCGCCCCAGAGCACCCAGCCCATCCTTCGTCTCGGCCGCAGCTCCGCCAGACGCGAATTTGCCCTGGCCCGCTGGGGCCTCGTGCCTTTCTGGGCTCGGGACGCCAAATTCGGATACTCCACCATCAACGCACGCGCCGAAGAAGTTGTCTCCAAGGCGGCGTACCGAGAAGCCTTCAAGAAACGCCGCTGCCTGGTACCCGCCGACGCCTTCTACGAGTGGCAAAGCCTGGGCTCCGAAGGGAAAAAGAAAAAGACCAGGCGGCCCTATGCGATCGCTCTCCGATCCAGCGAGCCGTATGCTTTCGCGGGCATCTGGGAGAGCTGGAAGCCTAAAGAAGGTGAGGCCCTCGAGACCTTCACCATTCTCACCACCGATCCCAACGAGCTGATGGAACCCATCCACGATCGGATGCCGGTGATCCTCGAGCCGCGCAATTACGATCGTTGGCTCGAGGTCGGCGATCCGGCCCAGCCGCCCACCGACCTGCTCCGCCCTTATCCCGCTGAAAAGATGCGAGCCTGGCCGGTGAGCGACCGAGTGGGCAATGTACGCAACGACGACCCGGATCTCCTTGCTGAATCCCAACCGGACACCGAACCGCCGGGCCTCTTCGGTTGAGATTCCCCGCGCACCCCGCCCGGGCAGCGAATTTTCTTGACAACCACCCGTTTTCGGATTTTCCTGTGGACGAATCGAATTCTCCACGGCTATCCGTGTGTCCGTCGCCGATCTGCGCGGAATAGAGTCTGCGTCCGGCTCCGATCCACTCAGGCGACCCGCCTTAACCCAGGCGTATATCGGGCTCCGGCGTGGGGATGCAAGGAGAACTCATGAACGATCCAACACCGACGCCTTCCACGACACAATCGGGCCTCTCTGAGAATGCAGCTGGAGGCCTCGCTTACATCACCATCATCCCGGCCATCGTTTTTCTGGTAGCTGAGCCCTACAACAGAAGCTCCTATATCCGCTTTCATGCGTGGCAGTGCATCTTCATGGCTGTCGCGTGGGTCGTCATCGATATCGCCATCATGATTTGCGGGCACCTCATGTCGTTCCTGGGTTTGCTTGCCTTCGGCCTTTATCCACTGGTTGCGCTGGCAATGCTCATTCTCTGGATCATGGTGCTGATCAAGGCATTCAACGGAGAGCGGTTCAAACTGCCCATCCTCGGCGATCTCGCCGAGAAGCAAGCGGGCCGCTGATTTGCTGGACAAGCCGAGGGCAGAACGCTGCGCCTCAGTTGGCTTGTGTTCCAAGAAGAAAAGGGCCCCCACAGATTTTCGCGTTCGGTAGGTGTACGGGTACTCGGTCCATCCCCAATCCACCATTTCGGTCAACCGCAAAGGAGCCCACGTGTCAGACGCGCCGCAATATACTCCGATCCCACCCCAGCCCTCACAACCGCCGCAGTCCTCCGCGCAAAGCGGCCTCTCCGACACCGCCGCGGGAGCCCTGGCTTACGTCACCATCATCCCCGCGATCATTTTCCTCATCGTCGAGCCGTATAACAAAAACTCCTACGTCAAGTTTCACTCCTGGCAGAGCATCTTCTTTTGCATCGCCGCATTTGCCGTTCACCTGGTTCTTTCCCTGATCCCGGTCATTGGCTGGATCCTGGTTCCCTTCGTCTCCCTCGGATTCCTCGTCATCTGGATCATCCTGCTGCTCAAGGCGCTCAAAGGTGAACGCTTCCAGCTGCCCCTGATTGGCAAACTCGCTGCCCAGCAGGCCGGCAACTAGTTTGCTGTCTGAGGTCCGCTCCATCAAGGCGGGGCGATCCCGGGCGAAACACGCTTGTGCCCACGATTTGTCGTCCTGCGCGGAGCAGCTTGGGCCCCGCGCAATGCGCGGGGTAAGCGGAGCGAAGGATCTGCTTCTTGCGGGATCCCCCGTATGGAATGAACTCAGAGACGGTCCCGCTTCAAACATTGGCCGCATGTAGAGTTCTCACCGCCGTCTCTTCCCGCGCCCCTTTTTACCTTTGCGTACACCGGAGCCGTGCCCAATCTCCTTCCGCGCCTTCTTCGCCTGCGGGGCTGGCCTGGCCGGCTTCTTTCCGGTGAGCGGAATTCCCTCCTCCACAATGGAAAACTGCAGCCGCCGCTCCTGCGCCAGAATCCGGTCCAGCACCACCTGCACCTGGTCCCCCGCGCGAAACCGCCGTCCCCACCGCTCGCCCACAATCTCGTGCGTGTTCTCGCGCCACGTGTAACGGTCATCGCGCAGGCTGTCGATCGGCACCAGCCCCTCCACGAACAAGTCCGTCAGCTCGACAAACAGGCCAAACTTTGCGGGATTCAATACCAGAGCCGAAAACTCCTCGCCGACTCTGTCCTCCATGAAGCGCACCTTCTTCCACTCCACCAGCTCGCGCTCCGCCTCGGCCGCACGCCGCTCCGTCTGGCTGGTCTCCTCGGCAATCTGCGCCAGCTCCGCCTCTGCAATCGGCGGGTCCAGCAAATGCGCCTTGTCATCCTGAGCCGAGCGGCCTGCTTCAACGGAGCGAAGGATCCGCGTTCCGCGATGCTGGCCCGTGACAAATCCGGACGCGCCCGCACTCCCCTCATTCACATGTCTCCACGGCGAACTGTGCCGTCCCTCTGCGACACTGCCGCGCCCCTTCACGCCGCGGCGCAGCAGCGCCTTCGCAATCCGGTGCACAATCAGATCCGGATACCGCCGGATCGGCGAGGTGAAGTGGGTATACGTCGGCGCCGCCAGCGCAAAGTGCCCTTCGTTCTTCTCCGAGTAGCGCGCCTGTCTCAGTGAGCGCAGCATCAGGTAGCTCAGAATCCGCTCTTCCGGCTTGCCTTCAATCTTTGCCGCCAGCTTCTGATACATCTTCGGCGTCACCGGGATGTCTTCCGCCACCTCGTGGACGCGCGCTTGTCTGCCGCTCCTCTGTGCATCCCGCCGGTCGCCGCGCGTTTGAATCCGCTTCACCGGCAGCGCACCAAGTCCAAGAGAGTAACCGAAGCTGGCTGCCAGCTCTTCGAACTGGACAACACGCCGCGCTTCCGGCTTCTCGTGAATCCGATACAGCGACGGAACGCCCAGATCCTCGAGCCAGGTCGCCACGCACTCGTTCGCCGCCAGCATGAACTCCTCGATCAACCGA
>Ga0210390_10003486_pt1 | contig 13491 bp, 12 predicted proteins | sample IncBWH11OmetaG_FD_161050 | JGI IMG/M metagenome (GOLD analysis project Ga0210390, IMG submission 161050) | Forest soil microbial communities from Barre Woods Harvard Forest LTER site, Petersham, Massachusetts, United States - Inc-BW-H-11-O ...
CGGCTTAGCTTACCCCGAAGCATGTTTCCTTGACATCGAAGCACTCGCGAGGCATCGTGTCCGGCAACGCTTAGTGTTCCTAGGAGGCATTCGCATGTCGCAATTTCGTTCCGTGTTTCTTCTTCTCGCGGCGCTTTTCGCCATGATCATCACCATCGCCTGCGCCGAGCAAACCGCGCAAAAACCCGCGCCGCCGCCCGACACGCGCAAAGCCGACGAAGCCGCCATCCGCACCGCTTCCTCCGACTGGAGCAAAGCCTCGCAATCAAAAGATCTCGACAAAGCCACGTCGTATTACGCCGATGAAGCCGTCTATTTCACCAATAACGGCGCCCGAGTGAAGGGCAAAGACGCCATCAAAATGGCCTGGAAGCCGATGCTCGAAACGCCCGGTCCCGGGCTCACTTTCGAGACCACCTACGTCGAAGTCGCGCGCTCCGGCGATCTCGCCTACGAATACGGCACCTACGACCTGAAAACCGAAGCGAAAAAGGGAAAGGTAGCCGACGAAAAAGGCAAGTACGTGGTCGTCTGGAAGAAGCAAGCGGACGGATCATGGAAAGCGGTAGCCGACATCGACAACATCGGCGAGTGAAGCACGGTCTTTTGGTGGCATAGGCACTCTTGTTTACCCTGAGACACGAAGGGCCTGTGCTCTTACGACGGGTACTCAACCATAAGCTAAATCCCGATCGGTCCGGCGAGCGTCGCTAATGGCAAGCACGTTTAGCTAGCCACTTCGCAACTGGCGCACTACAGCCCCAACTCACCCGAATAAATCACGCGCGACTTCCCGCGCGCGGCCGGCTCAATTCGCCCAATCAAATAAAATTTCTCGCGCCGCCGCTTCAATTCTGATTCCACGCGCGCTACAAATTTTGCCCTCACAACTAAAATCATCCCCACGCCCATGTTGAACGTCTGCAGCAACTCCTCCCGATCGATCTTTCCCACCTTCGCTAAATATTGAAAAATCGGCGGCACAGGAAATGAACCGAGTTCAACCACCGCTTGCACATTTTTCGGCAGCGCGCGCGGAAGATTCCCGGTGATGCCACCGCCGGTGATGTGCGCCATCGACGTCACCCAGCCGCGTGCCAGCACGCCCTTCAACAGTGGCCAGTAAGGACGGTGCGGCTTCAGCAGTTCGGCCCCGATTTTGTTTCCGATTTCCGGCACGTACGTATCTGGCGAAAGCTTCGCAACGCTAAACGCCAGCTTCCGCGCCAGCGAATAGCCATTCGTGTGAAGTCCGCTCGACGGCAGTCCAATCAGCAAATCGCCCGCCCGCACTCGACGGCGATCAAGCTGCTTCCGCCGTTCTACTGCGCCCACGATGAATCCCGCCAGATCGTATTCGCCCGGAGGATAAAAGTCCGGCATCTCCGCCGTTTCGCCGCCAATCAGCGAGCAGTGCGCCTTCTTCGCCGCGCGGCTCATTCCTTCGATCACCTGTTCCACCACGCGCGCATCCATTTTGCCCATCGCCAGGTAATCGAGGAAGAAAAGCGGCTCGGCGCCTTGCGTCAGGATGTCGTTCACGCAGTGGTTCAGGATATCCGCGCCCACGGTGGAGTGGATGCCGGTAGCGAATGCGATCTTCAGCTTCGTGCCCACGCCGTCCGCGCTCGCCACAAGCACCGGATCGCGCCATCGCTTGCGGTCAAGCTGGAAAAGCGCGCCGAAGCCGCCAATAGGCGCAAGCACACCACGCTGAAATGTTTTCTTCGCCATCGCGGCAATTCGCCGTTTGGCTTCGTCTGCAACCGAAATATTCACGCCGGCATCGGCGTAACGCATGAAGAGGTTCCGTTTCTGGAAGGGACCGATGGAATCTCGAAATCTAATGGCTCAAAATGTATGGAACAAACGTCTCCAGCGCACTTCGCGCGGGTGGATCAAAGCATTGAAATACGTTTCAAACCGCTCGGCCACGTGCCCCGGCTCCCACACTTCCTCCGGCGCGTCGATCGACATGTAAATGATCTCCGGCGTGCCGATAATATTCGCTCGCGGAACGAAGCCCCAATAGCGGCTGTCGTAAGAATTCTCGCGATTGTCGCCCATCATGAAATAGTTGTCCGCCGGCACCGTAAGCGCAGGCCGGTTCTCCATCGGATTCGGCGGCTGATTGCGGTACGGCTCGTCGAGCGCGTTGCCGTTTACGTAGACCACGCCTTGCTTGATCTCGATCGTGTCGCCGGGCAGGCCGATCGTGCGCTTGATGAAATCAGGATTCCCCGGCAGCGGCGCGCGGAACACGATAATCTGCTGCCTCTTCGGATTCCGCCACAGCGGCACGTGGAAATCCGTAAACGGAATGCCCATGTCGTAGCCGAAGCGGCTCACAATCAGGTGATCGCCAATCAGGACGGTCTGTTCCATCGAGCCGCTGGGAATCACCCGCGCCTGCACGAACCCGCCTTCGATTACCAGGAAGGCGAGAATCACCCAGAACCACGAAAGCACCTCGCGCCACACACGGTCACTCACCGTATCCGCGCGTTTCGCCTGAACTTTTTCTACGATGACCGCTTCTCCCACCTCAGCTGCCACGATGAGCCTCCACTTCGAGTTGCACCAGCTCCGTTGGGTAACTGCCCGTGTAGCACGACGTGCAAAATTTTCGTTCCGCATCTTCCACAGCTTCGCGCAGCGATTCGAGCGAGAGATACCCGAGCGAATCGGCGCCCAAAAACTTCCGTATTTCCTCGGTCGATTGGTTCGCTGCGATCAATTCTTCGCGCCGCGGCGTATCCACGCCGTAATAACAGGGCGAAATCGTCGGCGGACAGCTGATGCGCACGTGCACCTCGGTCGCGCCCGCTTCGCGTACCAGTCGCACGATCTTACGGCTCGTCGTCCCGCGCACGATTGAATCGTCCACCAGCACCACTCGCTGCCCCTCCAACATTCGACGCACCGGGTTCAATTTAAGCTTCACGCCGAAATCGCGAATAGCCTGCGATGGCTCGATAAATGTTCGTCCGATGTAATGATTGCGAATTAAGCCCATGCGGAACGGGATCCCCGATTCCGCCGCATATCCGATGGCTGCTGGCACGCCCGAATCCGGCACCGGCGTCACGATATCGGCCGCCACAGGATGCTCGCGCGCCAGCAAGCGTCCCAACCGCTCGCGGCTTTGATTCACCGGCCGACCGAACACGAGGCTGTCCGGCCGCGAAAAATAGACGTGCTCGAAAATGCAGTATTGGTGCGGCTTTTCCGGCGCGAATCGAATGGACTCGATGCCGCTGCGCGAAATCCGCACCATCTCGCCCGGTTCCACTTCGCGCACATGTTCCGCGTCGATCAAATCAAACGCGCACGTTTCCGAGCCAACCACCCAGGTCCCGTCGATTCGCCCCAGATTGAGCGGACGGAAACCGCGCGGGTCGCGAATGGCAAAAATCTCGTCCCGCGTCAGCAGCACCAGCGAATACGCGCCTTCCACCTGATTCAGCGCGTCAGCAATCGCCCCTGAAAGATTCCGCGCCGCGCTCCGCGCAATCAAATGAACGATCACTTCCGTGTCGCTCGTCGTCTGAAAAATCGACCCGCGATGCTCAAGCCGCCGCCGCACTTCGATCGCGTTCGTCAAATTCCCATTGTGCGCGAGCGCGATTTTGCCCTTGTTGCAATCGATCACCACCGGCTGCGCGTTCATCAGCGTCGTATCGCCCGCGGTTGAATAGCGCGTGTGCCCAATCGCGGCCGAGCCCGGCAGCGACGCAATCACCTGCGGCGTGAAAATCTCCTGCACGTGACCGAGCGCCTTGTGCACGCGCACATCGGTGCCGTCGGTCGAAGCAATTCCTGCCGATTCCTGCCCGCGATGCTGCAGCGCGTAGATTCCCAGATACGTCAGCTTCGCCGCTTCGTCATTTCCGAAGACGCCGAACACGCCGCAGTGATCGTGAAACCGATCCTCGTCGAGTTGGATTACTTTGTTCACGCCGTCTGATCCCTTCGTGAGTAATCAGCCCGAACACCGGGGAGGAACAGCCAGACTAAAGTTGAACAGGCGAGCACTGCCATAAACGCTAGCCCGCGATCAAATTCTCTTGTGAGCGAGGGCACCAGCGCGACTTCCGCTAGAGCAAAGGCACAAAGGGCGATGCCTAGCGAGCGGCCCCAGCGGCGCCGTTTGAAAATGCCCCAAGCACACAGCAGCACTGTAATCGAGAAGGCCGATTCAGAAAGGGCGAAATAGGTAACTTCGTCCGGACGCTGGCGAAGGAAGCTTGGGGTTTTCGCGATTGTGCCCCAGAGAAGGGCTACCCCCCAAGTGGCGAATAACGCGCCAACCAGCCAGTGTCCCCAATCGACAATCTTGCTCACGAAGCGCTCTCGATGGCGGCTGCCAGTGATTCAGACCAAGCCTTCCGGAAGGAACTCACGTCCCCTCTTATAACAGGCGTGCCATTCAATTGGATGCGAAATTCGCTGCGCGTGACGGTTCCGATCCGATTTGCGACCACTCCATATTGTGCCGCAACCGCGTCAAGTCGGGCAAGCGAAGCCGCTGACAGCGAAACCACAGCCCGCGCACCCCGTTCCCCAAAAAGGGCCACTTCGGCGAGTTCAGCGTCGCGTGCCAGGTTCACGTCCGCCGACAACCCATCGCTCGCAAAACACGATTCCGCAAGCGTCACGGCCACCCCGCCATCACTCACATCGTGCGCCGAAAGAATCAAACCCGCGCTCGCCAGACTCACCAGGCATTCGACCAGCCGCTTCTCAGCCGCCAGATGTATCGCCGGTGGCACGCCACCAACGATTCCCTGAGTCGTCTTCGCATACTCCGACGACGAAAACTCCTCCTGCCTTACTCTATCATTCTGAGCGGAGCGAAGACTCCCAGCATCAAAACCATCCAGCAGCACAATCGCGTCGCCTTCCTTATCAAACGCCGAGCCCACCGCGAAATCCGCATCCTCCAGCACGCCCAGCACTCCCAGAATCGGCGTCGGATAAATCGGCTTACCGAGCGTCTCGTTGTAAAAACTCACGTTCCCGCCCGTAATCGGAATTTCCAGTGCCCGGCACGCCTCCGCAATCCCATCCACCGCCTCGCTGAACTGCCACATCACCTCCGGCTTCTCCGGATTGCCAAAATTCAAGCAGTTCGTCGCCGCCACGGGACGCGCCCCGCTACACGCCACATTGCGCGCTGCCTCAGCCACCGAGTGCATCGCGCCCACGCGTGGCGAAAGAAAGCACCAGCGCCCATTGCCGTCCGTCGAAAGCGCCAGCCCGCGTTCGGTCTCCTTCAATCGCAACACCGCCGCATCGCTCGCCCCCGGTCCGAAACGAGTATTCGTCCGCACCATCGAATCGTACTGCTCGGTGATCCAGTATTTTGACGCGATCGCCGGCGACGCCAGCAGCGCCCGGAAATTTTCGGTCAGGTCTGCACCGGCAGCGGCAAATTCAAAAAAAGGCCCAGCAGCGCCAGCCGGCGAAGCAGGCGCCACAATCGCCCGCTCGTAGCGCGGCCCTTCCTCCGCAATCGCATGCGCCGGAATTTCCGCCACTACGCGCCCATGGTCGAGCACGCGCAATTTGCCGTCATCGGTCACTTTGCCAATTTCGACGGCGTCCAGTCCCCATTTGCTGAACACGCCAAAAACTTCGCGCTCGCGCCCGCGCTCCGCCACCAGCAGCATCCGCTCCTGCGACTCCGACAGCATAATTTCGTACGGCGTCATCCCGGTTTCGCGTTGCGGCACGCGCGCCAGGTCAATTTCAATCCCCATCCCACCGCGCGACGCCATCTCCGAACTCGAACTCGTCAACCCGGCCGCGCCCATATCCTGAATCGCCACCACCGCGCCGGTGCACATCGCTTCGAGGCACGCCTCCAGCAGCAGCTTTTCCATGAACGGATCGCCCACCTGCACATTCGGCCGCTTCTGCTGCGATTCTTCGCTGAATTCCGCCGATGCCAAGAGCGACGCGCCATGAATTCCATCGCGCCCCGTTTTTGCGCCTACGTAAATCACAGGATTGCCCGCCCCGCGCGCCCGGGCAAAGAAAAGCTCTTCGCGGCGCGCAATCCCCAACGCCAGCGCGTTTACCAGGGGATTATTCGAGTAGCAAGATTCGAACTGCACTTCGCCGCCCACCGTCGGCACGCCAAAGCAATTTCCGTAGAATCCAATCCCGCGAATCACACCATCCAAAATGCGCCGGTTCCGCGCAATCTCGTCCGCCGTCGCAGTAAGAACGTTGTCATCTCGAGCGGAGGCTCGCGCGCTTTCGTCTTCCCTCGCAGAGCGAGGGCGCGAGCCGGAGTCGAGAGATCTCTCTTCGCCTCTGTCTTCTTCTTTCGCCGCCGAAATCTCCCCAAAACGCAGCGAATCCATCACCGCAATCGGCCGCGCGCCCATCGTGAAAATGTCGCGCAAAATTCCGCCCACTCCAGTGGCCGCGCCCTGGAACGGCTCCACAAAACTCGGATGATTGTGGGATTCGATCTTGAAAACGGCGCAAATCCCGTCGCCGATATCCACCACGCCCGCATTTTCCCCCGGCCCCTGCACTACGCCCTTGCCGGTGGTCGGCAGCCGCTTCAAATGCACGCGGGACGATTTATACGAGCAGTGCTCGCTCCACATCACGCTGAAAATTCCCAGCTCGGTATAATTTGGATCCCGTCCCAGAATTTTCTGAATGCGCGCGTATTCCTCCGCCGTAAGCCCATGCTCGGCCGCAATCGCCGGCGTCACCTGAATTTCGCTTTGCACAGCTTTCTGCATGTTTTTTATCGTCAGGGCACGGCGTCAGGCGCTGAAGGAATTCGCCTCACGCGCTCACGCGAAGGTACCCACGACGACGCATTCCTCGTCGTGGGCCTTTGCCAAAATTCCAGCTCACACCATTGATACGCTGCACCGCCGCGCGATGTTTCGCAGCACGCACGCAGATTGTCGCAGCAAACAAAAACGCGGGCAAGCACAAGACCGCACGTTACTCTGTGGATTTTAGCGGATTCTCGTGGAAAATTTATGCCGTCACCGCCACGCGACTGCCGGAAGCCTTGCGCTCCCCGCGCGTGAGGTATTCAACCATCGACTGAAAAATCACAAGCCCATCCGAGGACCCCAGCTGCGATTCCACCGCGCGTTCCGGATGCGGCATCAACCCAAGCACGTTGCGTTCGCGGCTGCAAATCCCAGCGATCGCGCGCAGCGACCCATTCGGATTATTTTCACGATCGAACTCAACGGAAGCCGCATCCTGCCGAACTGCCTCCGCGCAATCAGTTCCGTCCGGGTGAACGTAACGAAAAATAATCCTGTTCTCGCGCTCTAGCTCCGCCAGCGTCGCAGGATCGCAAAAATAATTCCCCTCATTGTGCGCGATCGGAATTTTCAGAACATCGCCGCGATGCGCCGCGCCCGTGAACGGTGTATCCGTCCGCTCCACGCGAATATGTACGTGCCGGCACAAATAGCGCAGTCCCTTATTTCGCAGCATCGCCCCGGGCAGCAATCCTGCCTCCAGCAAAATCTGAAATCCGTTGCAGATTCCCAGCACAAGCCCGCCGCCACGCGCAAACCGCTCCACGGCCTTCATCACTGGCGAAAATCGCGCAATCGCGCCGGTTCGCAGATAGTCGCCGTAAGCAAATCCGCCGGGCAGAATAATCGCGTCGAATCCCGCAAGATCCTCAGACTGGTGCCAGATGAATTCGACAGGCTGTTCGATCACCGACGCGATTGCATGGCATGCGTCATCATCGCAATTCGACCCGGGAAATTGCACGACTCCAAATTTCATCTTGGATATCTCCCCATTGGATTTTAACACATCGAAACTGCACAGAATCGCGCGCCTCTTTTACTTTTCTTGACCCTTGGCCTTCTTGGGTCGTACGCTGCTTTTCCAGAACCAAACCGAAGTGCACCTCAAACCGAAGGAGTCTCCACTTGAATCGCCGCAAACTACAACTGATATTCACCCTTGCTGCACTCTTGCCCCTAACGACCACGCCGTCGCACGCGCAAGCCACAAACGTGCCCGCAGGAAACGAAGCCAACTACATGATTCACGATTTTCATTTCAAATCGGGCGAGTCTCTCCCCGAGTTGCGCATCCACTACGTCACATTCGGCAAGCCTGAGCGCGACAAAGACGGCCGCGTTACGAACGCGGTATTGATCCTCCACGGCACCAGCGGCAGCTCGCGAAGCTTGCTGAATCCGATTTTTGCGGGTGTACTTTTCGCTCCCGGAGGCCTGCTCGACATCACGCGCTACTACGTCATCGTCCCCGACAGCATTGGCCACGGAAAATCGAGCAAGCCCAGCGACGGCTTGCGCGCCAAATTCCCTCAATACGATTACGACGATATGGTCGCCGCGCAACACGAGCTCGTCGAGAAAGGTCTCGGCGTGAACCATCTACGTCTCGTGATGGGCACCTCAATGGGCTGCATGCACTCATGGGTCTGGGGTGAAACATACCCGGATTTCATGGACGCGCTCATGCCGCTCGCCTGCCAGCCCGTACAAATTGCAGGGCGCAATCGCATGTTCCGCAAAATGACGATGGATGCCATCCGCGAAGATCCCGACTGGAAAAATGGCGAATACACCGCTGAGCCGCAGGAAAGCCTGAAATTTGCCGCCGACATTTTCATTCTCGCTTCGAGCGCGCCGCTGCAAATGCAGAAAAGCGCTCCCACGCGTGAGGATGCGGACAAACTTCTGGCGGATTCGCAAAAACGCCTCGTCGCGGGCTTCGATGCCAACGATTTGCTCTACGCTTTAAATGCCTCCCGCAACTACGATCCTTCGAGCCAGCTCGGTAAAATCCAAGCCTGGGTGATGTTCGTGAATTCCGCGGATGATTTCATCAATCCGCCCGAACTCGGAATCGCCGAGCGTGAAATCAAGCACGTGAGAAAAGGCCGCTTCGTTCTGATTCCCGTATCCGATCAAACGCACGGCCACGGCACGCACACGTACGCCGCAGTCTGGCAGGAATATTTGAAGGAATTACTGGACGAATCGAAACCCTGAAGCATCGGCACCGGCGTTACGCCTCGTAGGAGCGCCACCCGCTGTGCCGCGTCGTTCGATCATCTGTAGCGCCACCCTTCAGGGTGGCAGGTGTCCTGCTTCGCCCAGCGAAGGACCTCAGCGCCGCCTGCGTGTCCGGCTCCGCACCCGGTGTTTTGTCTTCGCGCGAGGCTTCGCAGCCTTTCTTCGCGGCTTGCGTTTCGAGGGACGCGAGTTTTTCTCTTCGCGCTTGATTTCCAGGCGCCGCTTCCGTGCCCAGTCGGGCTTGTTCACCTGCCGCCCGCGCGCAACTGCAAGCGCTTCAGCGGGCACATTTTCGGTCAGCGTTGAGCCAGCCGCCACATACGCTCCATTCCCCACGCGGATCGGCGCCACAAGGGCCGTATCGCTGCCGATAAAGACGCGCTCGCCGATGCTCGTCTGATATTTGGCAACCCCATCGTAATTACAAGTGATCGTCCCCGCGCCAATGTTCGACCCGCGCCCCACCGACGCATCTCCCAGATAGGTCAAATGCATCGCCTTCGCGCCTTCATGCACCACGGATTTTTTCACTTCCACAAAATTTCCAATATGCGCGCCCGAACGAATATCAGCGCCTGGCCGCAATCGCGAAAATGGTCCGATCGTGGATTTCGCATGCAACCGGCTCGCAGTCGCCACGCAATGCGCGCCCACCGTAACGTCGTCATCCACACGCACATCGTGCAGCACGCTGCCCGTCTGAATCACGCATCGTCCACCAACACGCGTTTCACCCAAGAGCTGCACGCCCGGCTCAATCACCGTATCTGGCCCCACGGTCACGTCCGGATCGATGACCACCGTCTCGGGCAGATAAATCGTCGCGCCCGCTTCCATCAATTCCGCTGCTTTGCGCGCGCGTAGAATGCGGTCCACGTCCGCCAGGCTCGCACGCGTGTTGCACCCCAGAATCTCTTCTGCATCTCCCGCCACCTGCGCCAGCACCCGTTCGTTGCGCTGCCGCAGCAGAGCTATCGCATCCGTGAGATATAGCTCGCGGTGCGCATTATTCGGCCGCAGCGCCGCGAGCGCCGGCCACAGTTTCTCCAGCGTGAAACAATAAATGCTCGAATTCACTTCTCGAATCGACCGCTGCTCGGGCGTCGCAGCTTTTTCTTCCACGATCGCCTCGACGCGCCCTTCCGAATCCCGCACGATCCGGCCGTAGTCTGTCGGATCCTCAAGCTCCGCGCTCAGCACAGTCGCAGCCGCTTCGCCTCGTCTGTGTGCATCGAGAAGCGCTACCAGCGATTCGCTGCGCAGCAGCGGCGCATCTCCTGGCACCACAAGCGCCACTTTCGCGCTCTTCCGAATCGCGCGTCGAGCCACCTGCATGGCGTGCCCGGTGCCGTGCTGCGGTTTTTGCAAAACCACCTGCGCGCCAAGATTTTCCGCAACGGCGCCCACTTCATCCGCCTGATGCCCAACGACAACCAAAACCTGCGCGGCCTTAAGCGGCAGACAAGCGCGGATCACATGCTCGATCAGCGTGCGTCCACCCGCGCGATGAAGCACCTTCGCAAGCTCGGAACGCATCCGCGTCCCCTTGCCCGCGGCAAGAATCACGATCGCTGTGTCGGGATGGTTTGGCATCGTCCGTTATTGTGGCGTGCACTACCGCCTTTGGCAATGGCGAAGCCAGTCTCCGTCGGCGTTTTGCGAAACGCAAGATTGACATCTGCGCCCGGAAGCGATAACCACAGTCCTGATTCCAGGCGTTTTTACGGGGGGAACGATGTTTTGCAGCCAGTGCGGTACGGTGAACGCTGACGGAGCGCAATTCTGCAGCAAATGCGGAGCAGCCCTGAGTAACGTTCCGGCGTCGACGAATCCCGCCCCCGCGGTCCCGGTACAGCCCGCCCTCTGTCCGGCTCAGTCGAGCGGAAAGGCGCTCGCCAGTCTTGTCTTCGGGCTCTTCTTCTTCGTTTTTCCGGCGGCCGTCGTTGCCATCGTCTTCGGGCATTTGTCGCTGTCGGAAATTCGAAAATCAGCCGGCCGCTTGACCGGGCACGGCATGGCGATGGCCGGATTGATCCTCGGCTACATCGGGGTGGCAATAGTGCCTATCGTCCTGATCGTAGCGGCGATAGCAATTCCCAATCTGCTGCGAGCGAAAATGGTTGCGAATCAAGCCAGCGCCGCTGGCTCTCTTCGAACCATCGTGGCAGCCGACATCACCTACAGGTCGACCTACGGAAATGGTTTCGCGATGAGCCTCGATCAGCTTGACGGCTCCGGCCGCGCTGCCGCTACCTGCGAGCACGCCATGCTGCTAGATCACGCCCTGGCAAGCGGTCTGAAGAACGGCTACACCTTCACCTACAGTACGAAGCCGTCTTCCGACCTACCCGGCAAGGGATGCGCAGAGTCAGGCGCGAGCGGATTCACAGTGAACGCCGATCCCGTGAATCGTAATACCACCGGCATGCAAAGCTACTACACGGATGAAACGGGAGTGATTCGCGTGGAAAAATCAGGACCCGCCTCGGCCGATAGCGACGAGCTGCCGTAGGGGTCGCTACGAAGAAGCCGGAACAGTAATAGGAACCGACCGGCGAGAGGATGTCGTTTCCGCCGAATGCCCGTTTGTGGTTTCCGTCCACAGCGAGCGGTCAGCCAGCAGCCGCGTAACAAGCTGCGTGTGCGTTGCGTGCCCGGCCCTATGCGCTTCGATGCGCGCCAGCAGCGGCCGCCCAACGAGCGCCAAGTCCCCAATCAGATCAAGCGCCTTGTGACGCCCGAACTCATCGGGAAAGCGCAGCGGTCCGTTCGTGACGTCTTTGTCGTCGATCACGATGGCGTTGTCGAGCGATCCGCCGCGAATCAGCCCCATCGCCTGAAGCCCCGGGAAATCCTTCGTGAAACCGAACGTGCGCGCGGGCGCCAACTCGCGGCTGAAAGTCTCTCGATTCACGCTTAGCTCGATTCCCTGAGGGGGCACCGCCGGGTGCCGGAAGTCCACGTAGCAATGCACGCGAAACTCATCCGCAGGATAAATCCCCAGCAGCCGATCGCCATCGGCAAATTCGAGCGGCTTGATCACCTTGATGTAGCGCCGCTGGCGGCGCAGCTGCCTTATTCCTGCCTGCGCCAGCAGTTCGATAAACGGCTTCGCCGAGCCGTCCAGAATCGGAAGCTCGAGCGCATCAATTTCCACGTACACATTGTCAACGCCACAAGAATACAGAGCAGCAAGCACATGCTCGGTGGTGGAAAGCAGCACGCCTTGCTTCATCAAGCTGGTGGCATAGCTCACCCTCGCCACGTTGCGAACGTGCGCTTCGATTTCAAAATTGTCGAGATCCACGCGACGAAACACGATGCCCGTGTCGGCAGGTGCAGGCACAAATCGAACTCGGCTTCGAACTGCGGTATGAAGCCCGATTCCTTCCGTTTCGACTGGACGCTGAATCGTGAGTTGAGAGGACATTCGCCCAGTCGCTCCCAAGCATTTGGGTGGCCGCTGTATTTAAATATTAACCCTTTATAATCAATATCATAAGCAAGGCATATCGCCAACGCAACATTTGCCTGTGGTAATAATACAACAGAATGCCGTGCAGATATGTGGCGATTTGGGACGATGGTACTGCTCAGACTCGGATGCTCAGCGACGACGTGTGATTAGCGTCTGAACCGACCGCGCTGGCTTGGTTGGCGTCCTGAAAAACAGCCTGCAGCTCCTGGAACTGCACAGCCGCATTGCTGGCCAGGTTAACTTGGACTGTGGATGATGACGCTGAGCCGTTAGGCGCCTGGGAAGTTGACCCGAACCCGGAGCCCGCCGGTGGGCTTGAGCTTTGAAGCGGAGCAGTCGGTGCAAGTGGAGGCTGGGCTTGAGATTCGTTCTGAGCTGGGGCTTGTGATTGATTTCCGGCGGGGGCCGGGTTCGAGAGATTGTTCGCGTTAAGAGCGCTGATCTGCGCACTCGTCGCCGCCTGGTCGAGCACGCCGAGCGTGCGAACCAGATTCAAAAGAGCCGGCGGATCATTCGCGGATTTGATCAGCGCAAGGCGATTGTCGAGACTGATGCTCTGCGGGCTGATGCCAAGCCGCTCGAGTACTCGATCGAGCTCCGCGAGCTGCTCCTGCTGAGTCGGAGTGGGCGCTGTCGTCGCGTTCGACGCGAGAGCGACCCGTGCAGGCCCGCCACTCGTTTGAGCCGAAGCTGGCGGAAAAGCCTCGAGAGCAGGTTGCGCCGGGCTTTGAAATTGAACGAAATTCGCACCATCCACCGGCGGCGGTGGCGGAAATACCGCGGAAAGCGTCACAGTGTCCGGCCGCAGCAGCACAGTTGACTGACCGGACCCTCCGGCGGGCAACCGCTCCGCGTTCTGCGACGACACTTCTTTCTCCGCGCTCGAAATATGCGTACTGAGCGGGAAATTGATGGCGCTCATGATGATAGGCCCACAATCAACTCAAACAACTCGAA
>Ga0210390_10003489_pt1 | contig 13484 bp, 7 predicted proteins | sample IncBWH11OmetaG_FD_161050 | JGI IMG/M metagenome (GOLD analysis project Ga0210390, IMG submission 161050) | Forest soil microbial communities from Barre Woods Harvard Forest LTER site, Petersham, Massachusetts, United States - Inc-BW-H-11-O ...
CCCGGCAAGGTGGGTGGCGAAGTAGTCGTCAACGGCCGAGGCAATCGAATCTGCGGTGCGGTCGCGCCAATTGTCCGAATTCAATGACTGCAGATCCTGCTTATTCGACACATAGCCGAGTTCGATCAGCACCGACGGCACGTCGGGCGAGCGCAGCACGCGGAATCCCGCCGATCGTACGGGGTCCTTGTTCAGGTGCGTGACCGTCTTCAGGTCGCCGACCAGTTTGTGGGCAAATTGCACCGAGAAGGTCTTGGTTTCGCGCTGCGCCAGATCGAGCAGGATGCCGGCGACATCGTCCGGCTCGTCCTTGAGATTGACGCCGGCAATGACGTCGGCGCGGTTTTCCTCTGCGGCGACCCGGGCGGCCTGCGGATCGGACGGCCTATCGGAGAGCGTGTAGACGGTGGCGCCCTCGGCATCGCCTTCCTTGCGCGGCAAGAAATCGGCGTGGATCGAGATGAACAGCGCGGCGCCGGCCTGGCGCGCGATCTGCACGCGGTCGGGAAGCGCCACGAAAGTATCGTCGCTGCGCGTCATCAGCACGCGGTATTTGCCCGATTTCTCGATACGATCGCGCAGCCGCTTGGCGAATTCGAGCACGATATCCTTCTCGCATTCGCCGTCCGGCGCCCGCGTTCCGGTGTCGATGCCGCCGTGACCGGGATCGAGAACGATCAGCGGGCGCGGATCGTTCGATGCCGCTGGCGGCGCGGGCCCAGGAGGCGCTTCACTGCGGGCGACCTTCTCCTCGACCGCCATGTTACGCACGAAACTTTCGCGGTCGGTGGCGACGAGATCGAGCACCAGGCGTGCCGGGACGTCGGCCGTGGCATCCATAACGTAGGCCTTGTCGACCCGTGCCGGCTTGGTCAGGTCGAAGACCATCCGCGACCCGCCGGGCATCACCAGCCCGAAGCGAAACGCCTTGACCAGCCCGCGCCCGTCGTCGCCGGCGTGCGGTGGCAGCTGGAACGTGACTTGGGGAATATCGAGGACCAGGCGGTAGGGATCGGCAAGCGTAAAGACGTGCAGGTCGATCTTGCGATCGAGGTCCATGACGAATCGCGTCTGCGTGGCGTCGCCCCCGAGCCGGGCATCGGTCGCCACCGGATATGAGTCGGAGACGGGAATCGTGGCCGGCGCCGCGGCCGCTACCGTCGCACCGGCGAAGAGCGCACCGAGGAGAGCCCAGCGCACGGCTTGGACAGGCATCGGCTTCCACCCCATCGAGCCCCTCTTACTCCATTAGGCACACGTGGTTAACCGAAACTTAAGCTTCGGCGCCATCGTCCCTGGGATAGCCCGAAAATCCCGCCCGCACGCCAAAGGCCACAGGCGACTTGCCAATTCGGTGCCTGCGGCCTTAAAGATAGGACACTGACGGTGAAAGGTTCCGGTTGTGTCGCGTTAGGGCATCCGGTGACGTCCACAAGGTTTGGCTCCCCGAAAAAGATGACGGGAGCGAGGCGGACGGCGCTTTCGAACCGCTCCGGCACCGATTGTTCGTTTTGAGCCATGTTATGGCTCCAGCGAACCGGGTGCTGATGACGGCGCAAAGCATACCGACGCCCTCGGAGATGAGGACAGCCGGAACCTCGTGCCCGACCCGCGTGCCAGAGCCTGCTGGCACAGTGTCGGGCAAGGCCGTGAGTAAACGAAAGAAATTGCGGCCGCGCCTGGCGCTGCCGCCCCATCGCGGTTTGGAGTTCATGTTCGAGGCGCAAGTCTTCGTTCAACACGGCCAGGGTCGCATTACCAAATACGGCAGCGTTCATGCGGCGCTCGCCCGACTGCGCGACCTATCCGCTTGCCGCACTCGCGGATTCCGTTCCGTTCCATTCACCGAGAGTCGGGCCCATGCCCTCTGCCCCCGCCGATGCGGCGTGGCGCGAGCAGGCGTGCCGGCCTCCAAGAGATTTGCCAATGCCCAACAAAATGCTCATCGACGCGACCCATCCCGAGGAGACCCGGGTGGTCGTTTTGCGCGGCAACCGCGTCGAAGAATTCGACTTTGAATCTGCGCACCGCAAGCAATTAAGAGGCAACATCTATCTGGCGAAAGTGACGCGCGTCGAGCCGTCGCTGCAGGCCGCCTTTGTCGATTACGGCGGCAATCGCCACGGTTTCCTGGCGTTCAGCGAAATCCATCCCGACTACTACCAGATCCCGGTTGCCGACCGGCAGGCCCTGATCGACGAGGAAGAGCGCGCCCAGCGCGCCGCCGATGATGAGATCGATCGCCGTTCGCGGCGGCATCGCCACCACGGCAACCATCCGGCTGCGCGGCGCGACGCGGTCAGGCGCGGCGAGCATGCCGAATCGCCGGCCGACGATTCGGCCGGTCCGGACCAGGAAGCGCCGGCTCCGGCCGATCACGACGAAAGCGCCGAACATTCGGAATTGGGTACGCTCGCGGCTTCCGACAGCGCCGAGGCAGCGGCATCGCCCGAAGGCGAGTCCTCGGAAGCCGCAACGGACGTCGTGGAGATGCCGGGCGACGCCGCGCTGGGCAGCGATGCCGAACCGGATGAGGCCCATCCCGAATCTGCCGAGTCGGCCGCTAGCGAACACGCCGAAACCGAACATCCCGGCCCTGAATCGAGCGCGGCGGATCAGTCTGCGCACGGCCACCCGGCCGAAACTACCGAGACCGCGGCTCCGCTCGAAGCCCGCGAGCGTGACGACAACGGCGAGGACGAAGAGGCCGCCGAAGAGATCGTCGAGTCGGTCGGCGGCGCCGACGCGATGGAGGAAGTCCCCGATCGCGCGCCGCGCTATCGCCGCCAATACAAGATCCAAGAGGTGATCAAGCGCCGCCAGGTCATGCTGGTGCAGGTGGTCAAGGAGGAGCGCGGCACCAAGGGTGCGGCGCTGACGACCTACCTGTCGCTCGCCGGACGCTTTTCGGTACTGATGCCGAACACTGCGCGCGGCGGCGGCATCAGCCGCAAGATCACCAGTGCTGAAGATCGCGCGCGGCTCAAAGAGGCCGCCGCCGAACTCGAAGTGCCTGAGGGCATGGGCGTCATCCTGCGCACCGCCGGCGCCAACCGCACCAAGATCGAGATCAAGCGCGATTTCGAATATTTGCTGAGGATGTGGGAGACGGTCCGCGACCTGACGCTGAAATCGACCGCGCCCAAGCTCGTCTATGAGGAAGGCTCGCTGGTCAAGCGTTCGATCCGCGATCTCTATACCAAAGACATCGACGAGGTGGTCGTCGCGGGCCCCGAGGCCTATCACGAGGCCAAGGATTTCATGCGCATGCTCATGCCGAGCCATGCCAAGAACGTTCACCTCTATAACGACACGCAACCGCTGTTGTCGCGCTACGGGGTGGAAAATCAGCTCGACGCCATGTTCTCGCCGGTCGTGCAGCTGCGCTCCGGCGGCTACATCGTGCTCAATCAGGCCGAAGCTCTGGTCGCCATCGACGTGAACTCCGGCCGCGCCACGCGCGAGCATCATATCGAGGACACCGCGCTCAAGACCAATCTGGAAGCGTCCGACGAAATCGCCCGCCAGCTCCGGCTGCGCGATCTCGCCGGGCTGATCGTCATCGACTACATCGACATGGACGAGAAGCGCAATAACCGCTCCGTCGAACGCCGCCTGAAAGAGTCCCTCAAGCACGACCGTGCCCGCATTCAGGTCGGCCGCATCTCGCATTTCGGCCTGCTCGAAATGTCGCGCCAGCGCATCCGCTCGAGCGTGCTGGAAAGCTCGACGGAGAAATGCCCGTATTGCGGCGGCAGCGGCCACGTCCGCTCGGTGTCCTCGCTCGCCTTGCAGGTGCTCCGGGCGCTCGAGGAACAACTCATCAAGGGCGCCACGCATAATCTCATCGTGCGCACGCGGCCCGACGTCGCGCTCTACGTGCTCAACCAGAAGCGCGCGCACTTGCGCGGCCTGGAAGAGCGCTTCGTCATCACCATTACGATCTCGGCCGATGAATCGGTGCGGGCGCCGCAGGCCTTCATCATCGATCGCGGCGAGCAGGTGCATACCGCCGAAGCGGCCAAAGCGATCGCCGAGCGCCCGCAGGCGCTGCCGGCACCGCTCGAAGAGGAAGACGACCTCGAAGACTTCGGCGCCACGGAAGGCGAAGAAGAAATCGAAGCAGCGGAACCCGAGACCGCGCCGGCCGACTTGCCCGAACAAATGGCCGCCGAGCAGCAAGACGAAGGCGGTCCGCCACGGCGGCGGCGAAGGCGGCGGCGCGGCGGACGCAATGGCGGCGAGGGTGTCCATGGGCAGCCGCGCGAGGCGCCCTATGAGCAGCCGCGTCAGCGGCACGATCAAGCTGCGATTGGCGCGTCGGAGGGTGACTCGCCCATGGAAGCGGATGCCGAGCCGTTGGCCGACGACGAGCAGGTGGAGCAAACCGGCGAATTCGGCGCGCGAGAACCGGGCGTTGAACCGCGACACGACGGTGAACGGCGGCGTCGGCGCGGCCGGCGCGGCGGCCGGCGCAACCGCCACCGCAACGGCGATGCTGCGCCTGGCGGAAACGGCGACACGGCGCACGGCGTTGGCGATCGCGAGCCCGATGCGGCGCCGCAGGACTTTACGCCGCCCGGAGGCTTGATCGCGCCGGCTCCGACCGAGCCAGACCTCAAGGAGGCCGTAGCCGATCTCGACGCGCCGCCGCGTCCGGCCGCGCCGGCCGCTATGCGCGCCGAACCATCAGAGCAGTTCCACCCGGCGGAGGAGCCGGTGCGCCGGCGTTCGACGGTGCGCGAGCGCGCGCCCATCGGCGCACCCGAGGAGACGCCGCCGCCGCAAGCGCAGCAGCCGGTGTCGCCCACGCCGGAGCCGGTGATTACCGAAATCGGCGAGGCCGCCGAAGCCGATCGGCCGCGCCGCACCGGATGGTGGTCGCGCCGTTTTGCCGGCGGGTGAACGGCGGATCGCAAACCGTGAAAAGCGGCTGGGTCGATCGTGACGCTGAAAATTTTGTCGCGGACGGCGCGGCGTCGAGCGTCGGCCGCGATCTGGCGTTCCGTATCTACACCACGCGCCTGCTCGGCCGCGATCCGAAGCTCGTCCTCCACGGCGGCGGCAATACCTCGCTCAAAGCGCGCGTGCGCGATCGGCTCGGTGAAGACGCCGACGTGCTCTACGTAAAATCCTCCGGCTCCGACATGGCGAAGATCGACGCGGATGGCTTCGTCGCCGTACGGCTCGAACCGATGCGGAAGCTGCGCGCGATCGAATCCATCGGCGACGAAGACCTGGTGGCCGTCGAGCGTGCCAATCTGATCGATGCGAAGGCGGCCAATCCTTCCGTCGAGATGATGCTGCATGCCTTTCTGCCGCAAAGATTCATCGATCACACCCACGCCACCGCAGTGCTCAGCCTGATCGACCAGCCCGACGGCGAAAAAAAGTGCCAAGAGGTTTTTGGCCGGCGGCTCGGCTTCGTGCCCTATGTCATGCCGGGTTTTGGGTTGGCCAAGAAAGCAATCGAGGTTTTCGAGCGCGGCAAACCGAGCGACGGGCTCATCCTTTCCAAGCACGGCATCGTCACCTTCGGCGAGACCGCGCGCGAGGCTTACGAGCGCATGATCGAGATGGTCACGCTCGCCGAGGAGTTTATCGCGCGCAGGCGTAAGACCGTCGCCGTCGCTGCGCAGCCGCATAATATCGCCGGCGAATCCCATGTCGCGCCGATCGTTCGCGGCGCCTGCAGCGAGAAAGACGCGACGGCCGAGGGCGCCTGGCGGCGGCTCGTGCTTGAGTTTCGTGGCGGGGAGGCCGCGCGCAATTTCGTCAATGCCAAGGATTTGGACCGGTTGAGCCGATTGGGCGTCGTCACGCCCGACCACACCATCCGCACCAAGAATTGGCCGCTGGTCTTGCCCGCGCCGGATAACGGCAAGCTCGACGATTTTGCGAGCATCACGCGCGAGCGGGCGAGCCAATTCGCCGCGCACTACCGCGACTATTTTGCGCGCCACAACAAGCGCGTCGGCGGCATCAAGCACGAGCTCGATCCCCTGCCCCGCGTCGTGCTCGTGCCGGGGCTGGGAATGTTCGGTCTTGGCCGTTCCAAAAACGACGCGATCATCACCGCCGATATCGCCGAAGCGTGGATCGAAGGCGTCAGCGACGCCGAAGCGATCGGCAAATTCGAATCGATTTCCGAGGCCGACATGTTCGACTGCGAATATTGGCCGCTGGAGCAGGCCAAGCTTGGCGCGCGCCAAAACTCGGAAAAGCTATTGCCGCTTGCGGGGCAGATTGTTGCCGTCACCGGCGCCGGCGGCGCCATCGGCGCGGCAGCGGCGAGAATTTTTGCCGCGGCCGGCGCAGAGATTGCGCTGCTCGATGTGAATTTCGCCGGCGCAGCCGAGCAAGCCGAGACGGTGGGCCCGACCGCGCTGCCGGTCGCCTGCGACGTCACCGACGCCGAGTCGGTGCGCACCGCCTTCGACAAGATTGTCAAAAATTTTGGCGGCGTCGACATCGTGGTGTCGAATGCCGGCGCGGCCTGGCAGGGCCGCATCGGCGACGTCGCCGAAGACATCATGCGCAAAAGTTTCGAGCTGAATTTCTACGGCCACCAGCGCGTCGCGCAAGCCGCGGTGAAAATCATGCTGGCGCAGGGCACCGGCGGCTGTCTCCTCTTCAACGTGTCGAAACAGGCGGTCAATCCGGGACCGAATTTCGGCCCCTACGGTATCCCCAAAGCTGCGGCGCTCGCGCTCATGCGCCAATACGCGCTCGACTATGGCGCCGACGGCATCCGTGCCAACGCGGTGAATGCCGACCGCATCCGTTCCGGCCTGCTCAGCCCGGACATGATCGCGTCGCGCTCCAAAGCGCGCGGCTTAAGCGAGAAGGATTACATGAGCGGCAATCTGCTCGGCCGCGAAGTCACCGCGGAAGACGTGGCGCAGGCCTTTTTGCATCAGGCGCTGGAATTGAAAACCACCGCCGACGTCACCACCGTCGACGGCGGCAATATCGCCGCGGCAATGCGGTGAGAAGAATTTCGGCGCGCAATTCAGAAAATTCGCGCCAGCAAGAATGAATAGCGCGTTTGAAAACGTCTGTTGGGGTATCGGCCGTGGTACAAGATCGTCAGCAAACGCCCGGGTTACAGAAGGCATTTGCGGATTCGATTCAAGCGGCGCTCAGGCAGGGCTTGGTACTGCACCAACAGGGGCGTTTCAATGAAGCGGAGCATTTCTACAAAGAAGTTCTCTCGCATGCCCCCGCGCACTTTGACGCGCTGCATCTGCTTGGCGTCGTTGCGCTTCAAACCGGCCGAACCCGGAGCGGCGTCGATCTGATCGCCAAAGCCGTCATCCTCAACCCCAACTCGGCCGGCGCTCACAACAATCTGGGCAACGGGCTAAAGGACCTGAGGCGGTTTGGCGACGCCCTCGCCAGTTTCGACAAGGTGATCGCGCTCAAGCCCGATTACGCGGAGGCGCACAATAACCGCGGCATTGTGTTGCGGGATTTGCGGCGTTTTGCCGACGCACTCGCCAGTTACGACAAAGCGGTCACGCTAAAGCAAGACTACGCCGAGGCCTATAACAACCGCGGGATTGTGTTGAAAGACCTGGAGCGCTTTGCCGATGCGCTCGCCAGTTTCGACACGGCAATCGTGCTGAAGCCGGATTACGCCGAGGCCTACAATAACCGCGGCAATATGCTCAAGGACTTGAGGCGCCTTCCTGACGCGCTCGCCGATTTCGACACGGCAATCCGGCTCAAACCGGATTACGCAGGGGCTTACTACAACCGCGGCATCGTGTTGCACGACTTAAAGCGTCTTGATGAAGCACTCGCCAATTTCGACAAGGCAATCGCGCTGAGGCCAGACTATGCGGACGCGTATAATAACCGCGGCCGCGCACTGCAGGACCTGAAGCGGTTCGATGATGCAATCGCCAGTTTCGACAAGACAATCGCGCTGACGCCAGATTACGCCGAGGCATACAGTAACCAAAGCCTGTGCTTCCTGCAGATGGGGCGCTTCGCGCAAGGCTGGCGTCTGTACGAATGGCGGAAGAAACTTGAAGAGCCATTTGGAAATCGCCTGTTCTCGACACCGCTTTGGCTCGGGCAGGAGGACCTCTCGGACAAGATTTTGTTCGTTCATTGGGAGCAGGGATTTGGCGATACAATCCAGTTCTGCCGATACGGCAAGCTCCTCAAAGCCAGAGGTGCGAAGAAGGCTGTGATGTCGGTGCAAGAGCCTTTGTATGAACTCCTTAGACAACTGAGTCCCGAGGTGGAGATCATCAATCACGATGAAGTTCCGGCCGCATTCGACTGGCACTGCCCGCTCATGAGCCTGCCGCTCGCGCTGGGAACGACGCTCCAAACGATACCGTCCGAGCCGCGTTATATCTTTGCGGATGAGCGGCTGCGCACGGCATGGAATGCCCGGCTGCCGCCGCGCGCAAAGCCGCGAATAGGGATTGTTTGGCGAGGAGGCACAAGACACAGGAACGACCATAATCGATCGATCGATTTACAGGCGCTCACACCACTCTTCTCCGCCGAAGCAGATTGGATATCCCTACAAAAAGAACCCGGAGATCGCGACGCTCCTCTGCTTCATGAGCTTCGTCAAATCGTCTGTTGCGGCGAAGAGCTGAAGAATTTCTCGGATACGGCGGCGGTGATCGATCTGTTGGATCTGGTTATCACGGTAGACACCAGCGTCGCCCATCTAGCGGGTGCGATGGGACGGCAAGTGTGGATATTACTGCCGTATAATTCAGATTGGCGATGGCTGCTGGATCGCGACGATACGCCCTGGTACCCGACAGCTCGGTTATTTCGACAGGATGACACACGCTCGTGGGAAAACGTCATTGCGCGCGTTCGCGACGCGTTGCAGGACTTTGTCCAGTCTTGTTCCTGATTTTACCCTTAAATCCAGCAATGCTTCGCCTCGAAAGCATCCGGACGGCGAACCCGCTACGCTTCGAACGATCGCACCGTTTCAAGGAGCTATCGCCGCGGTGATGCGGTAAGCTTCACACTCATGGCATATAAGCCCTCATCCGCCGCTGCCCTGCGCGCAAAACTCGACGTGCATCGCCCGGCGCTGGCAATGGCGGCGCACAATCCACTGGCCGCCAAACTCGCCGCCAATGCGGGCTTCGATGCGATCTGGGGTAGCGGTTTCGAACTCTCCGCGTCTTACGCCGTGCCCGACGCCAACATTCTGTCCATGAATACCCATCTGGAGATGATGCGCGCGATCGGCGAAGTGCAGGACGCTCCGGTGATCGCGGATCTCGACACCGGCTGCGGCAATGCCGTGAACGTCGCTTATGTCGTACCGCGCTATGCCGCCGCCGGCGTGGCGGCCGTCGCCATCGAGGACAAGACCTTTCCCAAGGACTCTAGCCTGCGCGTCGGCGGACGACAGGAATTGGTCCCGATCGCCGAGTTCCAGGGCAAGATCGCGGCGGCCAAAGCGACAAGCGACGCGCTGGTGATCGCGCGGACGGAGGCATTGATCGCCGGATGCGGTCACGACGAGGCGCTGCGGCGCGGAGCCGCCTATGCCGAGTCCGGCGCCGACGCCGTCCTTATTCACAGCAAGGCAAAAACGCCGGATGAAATCATCGCATTCTGCCGCGCTTGGCCAGGACGCGTGCCGCTGGTCCTGGTGCCGACCAGTTATCCGCAACTCGCCTTCGCGGAAATCGCCGCCTTGGGCAAGGTCGGCCTGATCATCTGCGGCAATCACGCCATCCGCGCCGCCGTGGCGGCGATGCAGAAGGTTTTTCACCGCATCCTGGCCGAAGGCGGCATCGCCGGGGTGGAAAACGAGATTGCGTCGGTTGCCGATGTATTCGCCTTGCAGGGCGACCGCCGCATGCGGGAGATCGAAAAAGACTTCCTGCGCTAGCGCGCGCCGCTCAATCGCTCGACAAAATCACGTTCTTCAAGATCGGATAGATCTGTTTTTCCCAGCGCGAGCCGGAGAACACGCCGTAATGGCCGACGCCGGCCTGCATGTGGTGGCGCTTGAGGTAAGGCCGCAGCTTGCTGCACAGATCGTGCGCGGCGACCGTCTGGCCGACGGCGCAGATGTCGTCGCGCTCGCCCTCCACCGTCAGCAGCATGGTCTTGCGGATGGCGCTCGGGTCGACGCGCTGGCCGTGCCATTCGAGCTTGCCGAGCGGCAGCGCGTAATCCTGGAAAATGAGCTGCACCGTTTCCAAATAGAATTCCGCGGTGAGATCGAGCACCGCGAAATATTCGTCGTAGAACGCCTTGGTCACCGCCGCCTTTTCGAATTCGCCGTTGGCGAGATTGTCGTAAAGCTCCTTATGCGCCTTGACGTGGCGCTCGACATTCATGCTCATGAAGGCGACGAGCTGCACGAAGCCGGGATAGACGCGGCGGAACGCGCCGGGATAGCGCAGCGGCACCGAGGCGGTCAGCGTGCGCTCGAACCATTCGATAGTGCGCGTCTTGGCGAGCTCGTTGACTTTGGTCGGATTGACCCGAGTGTCGATCGGACCCGCCATCAGCGTCATCGACCGCGGCTGCGCCGGATTGCCGGCCTGCGCCATCACCGCTGCGGCGGCGAGCACGGCGACGCAGGGCTGACACACCGCCAGGATATGCGATCCCGGTCCCATCGTTTCCAGGAATTTGATCAGATGGTCGGTATATTCGTCCATGCCGAAACGGCCGGCGGTGAGCGGCACGTCGCGGGCATTGTGCCAGTCGGTGATGTAGACGTCGTGGTCGGGCAGCATGGTGCGCACGGTGGCGCGCAGCAGCGTCGAAAAATGCCCGGACAGCGGCGCCACCAGAAGGACGCGCGGCTGCGCGGTGGCGATGTCCTTCTTGAAATGCAACAGCGTGCCGAACGGCGTCGTCGCCGCGGCCTCCTCGTGCACTTCCACCTCGCGGTTACCGACGGTGACTGTGTCGATGCCGAACGGCGGCCGCGTGTGGGTAAGGCCGGCGCGCGCGATCAATTCATAGACCGCGGTGAGATTGCGCACCGCCGGATGGTCGGACATTAGCGGCGCGCCGCCGGACGCCGCCATGCTGGCCCAAGCGCGGACCGGCGTCATGATGTCGGATTGTAATTGGTAGGCGAGATACAGCATCCCGAGGCTCAGTTCAGGTCCACGGGCGCCGGGATCCGCCTGACGGCGGACACAGTGCAACCCCCCAACGTCTGAAAGCTAGTGCATTTCTTGTTGCACTGCGACAAGAATATGAACATCCTGCATGATGCAGGACGGGGCGGAGGCGGGGTGCTTAAATAACAGCCAGCGGTCCGCCAAAAAACCGTGTTTTGGTCGCTAACTCATTGAGTCAAGGCGTTTTTCAAAGAGAGCAATGGGATGTCCAAGGCCATTCTGACGCTTGCCAGCAAGAATTACGGCTCGTGGTCGCTGCGCGGCTGGTTGCTATGCAAAATGGCGAACCTCGACTTCGAAGAGCAGCATGTCTCGACCGACGACCCTTCGACTCGCGCCGAACTGCTGCTGCTGTCGCCGTCCTTCCTGGTGCCCTGCCTGATCCACGACGGCCTCAAAGTATGGGACACCCTGGCAATCGCCGAATATCTGCACGAGATCAGTCCGGAAGCCGGGTTGCTGCCGGCCGACCAGACCCAGCGCGCCCATTGCCGCTCGATCTGCGGCGAGATGCATTCCGGCTTTTCCAACCTGCGCTCGGCGCTGCCGATGAATATCAAGGCGCATTTCCCGCATTTCAAATCCTGGGCCGGCGCGCGCGGCGACATCGAGCGCATCACCGCGATCTGGCGCGAATGCCTCGGGCAGTATGGCGGCCCCTATCTGTTCGGAAAAAAGCCCTGTGCCGCCGACGCCATGTATGCGCCGGTGTGCTCGCGCTTCGGCACTTACGATGTCCAGCTCGACCCGGTCTCGCAGGCCTACTGCCGCACCATCATGGCGATGCCGTTCATCCAGGAATGGATTGCCGGCGCCAAAGCCGAGCCCGACGAACTCGAGGAGCTCGACGTCGAGTTCTGACGCAGGCTGCCCTGCCCGGCTTTGCCTATCCTCGCGAGTATGATGAAGTGACGCTCTAGAGCCTAATCGGTTTTGATGAAATCAAAACCGGGCTCTAGATTTTTGATTGAGCATGATCTTTTCCGAAAACCGGTATCCACCCTCGGATCAAGTCCGAGGGCGGGCATTTTCGGGATCATGCTCTAACTGGAGGGAGCGCATGATGCCGGTCAGCACGATCAATGGCGTGAACATCAATTGGCGGGTCGTCGGCGACCGCGCTAAGGACAATCATCCTTGGGTGGTGATGACCACCGGCGGCCGGCGCGGGCATGACGAGTTCATTCCGCTCGCCGAAAAGATCGCCGCTTACGGCTATCGCGTCATGCTGCACGACCGCCGCAATACCGGCGCGTCGGACATTCTGATCGCCGGCGACGAGGGCGAAGAGACCATCTGGACGCGCGACATGCACGCGCTGCTGTCCGAGCAGAATGTGCTGCCCGCCTTCTTCAGCGGCTCCTCGGCCGGCGCGCGCACCTCGATCTTGTTCTATCTGAACTACCCGCAGGCGGTGCGCGGCCTGTTGCTGCTGCGCGTCACCGGCGGTCCCTTCGCCGCCGGGCGGCTGCCCGAAAACTACTACGGCCAGTTCATTCGCGCCGCCAAGGCCGGCGGCATGGCCGCGGTCTGCGCCATGGAGGCCTGGCAGGAGCGGATCGCCGCCAATCCGCGCAACGGCGACTATCTGAGGAAGCTCCCGGCGCAACAATTCATCGACGTGCTGACGCGCTGGAACGAGATTTTCGTCGCCGGCGGGCAATATCCGGTAATGGGCGTCAGCCCGGAGCAGTTGCGCGCGATCAAGACGCCGACCATCGTCATTCCCGGCAACGACAAGACCCATGCCAGCGCCAGCGGGCTTACCGCGCACCGGTCGATCGCCGGCAGCGAACTGCATCAATTGCCGATCACCGATCAGGACGTGCCGCTCATTCCGTTCCCGGACTGGGGCGTCTACGAGCCGGAGATCGCGCAGGTGTTCGCCGACTTCATGAAGCGCACCGCTGTGGCGGAGAGCAAAGCGGCGTGACTAAGTCGTTGAACGCAGAGAGGGCGCTTGCCAAGTAAAGCAACCATTGCCAAAGGAAGCCGCCATGTCCGTAAACGACCCGTAGCAAGCCGACGTCAGTAGGCGGTTGTTTTCTTTCGGCGATTAATTCTAAACCGAGCGCTGTGTAATTGTGTGGCTTGAAGCTATCTCCAGAGCAGAGGCCTCAGCGCTTTTCGAGCAATCTCAGGCCGGCTGGGTAAGTAAGAACAGCCGCAAGCACCAACACGGCGATCAAGCCGCTGAGCAGATAAATGCTGTGTAGCGAGTGAGCCAGCGCGTCGAGAACGTCCTATTGGTAATCTGTTGACGGCCTTCCTGGAGTAGGTGAACGAACTCGTTGCCGTTGACCGAACTCCGGTTTGCCAGTCCCGCATTGAGTATGCCGC
>Ga0210390_10003491_pt1 | contig 13482 bp, 15 predicted proteins | sample IncBWH11OmetaG_FD_161050 | JGI IMG/M metagenome (GOLD analysis project Ga0210390, IMG submission 161050) | Forest soil microbial communities from Barre Woods Harvard Forest LTER site, Petersham, Massachusetts, United States - Inc-BW-H-11-O ...
CGTGGTCGCCGATGACGGCACGGTTCTGCTGTCACAGCCGGTCGAGACCGGTGACGTCTTCCGGATGTGCCAGGTCAAGGACGCGCCGATCCAGGACTGGGTCAAGCTTGGGGTGCGCCGCGCGCGCCTGACTAGCACCCCAGCGGTGTTCTGGCTCGACGCCAAACGTGCGCACGACGCGCAGTTGGCCACCAAAGTCGAGACATACCTGAAGAACGAGGACACATCGGGGCTCGACATCCGCATCCTGGCGCCGGTCGAGGCAATGAAGTTCTCGCTCGACCGCATCCGCAAGGGGCTCGACACCATCTCCGTCACTGGCAATGTGCTACGCGACTACTTGACCGATCTTTTCCCGATCATGGAGTTAGGCACGTCGGCCAAGATGCTGTCGATCGTTCCGCTGCTGGCGGGCGGCGGGTTGTTCGAGACCGGGGCCGGCGGTTCGGCGCCCAGGCATGTGGAGCAGTTCCAGCACGAAGGCTATCTGCGCTGGGATTCGCTGGGCGAGTTCCTGGCGCTTGGCGCTTCGCTGGAACATTTGGCGCAGACAAGCGGGAATGCGGACGTGCAAGTTCTGGCCGAGACGCTCGATCAGGCCAACGGCAAGATCCTTGAGTACAACCGCTCGCCTGCGCGGAAGGTTGGCGAACTGGATAATCGTGGCAGCCATTTCTACCTGGCGCTGTATTGGGCACAGGCGCTGGCCGGACAGGACAACAGCTCGGCACTGGCAGCCCGCTTCAAACCGCTGGCGGACGCGCTGGCGGCCAAAGAGGCCAAGATTAATGCTGAGCTGATCGCCGCGCAGGGTAAGCCGGTGGATACTGGCGGTTATTATCTGCTCGATCGGGCTAAGACATCGGCGGCGATGCGGCCGAGTGCGACGCTGAACGCTGCGCTCGCCGCTCTTTGACGCGGCGTCAGGTGGGGCCGACCAGAATTTTAGAAGGCGATGGGGCAGGCTGGCAGCCGGTTCGAAATCAAGGGAGGGACGCAAAGATGCGGCTCAGCATTCTCGATGACTACCAAGGTGTCGCGCTCAATATGGCGGACTGGGCGCCGGTCAGGAGCCGCGGCGTCGAAATCGCCGTCGAGCGGCATGCTTTCGCCGATGAGGACGCGGTGGTGCGCGTGCTCGCCGATTCCGAGCTTGTCGCGGCAATGCGCGAGCGTACGGCGTTTACGAAATCCGTCGTCGAGCGCCTGCCGAAGCTGAAGCTGCTGATCACGACCGGCATGCGCAACGCCTCGTTCGACATGGCAACGCTTAAGGATCGCGGCGTCACGGTGTGCGGCACCGGGGGCCCCGGCGGCGGCAACGAGGATACCGCCGAGCTGGCCTGGGGGCTGATCCTCGGCGCCGCCCGGCGCATCGCCGAGGACCATCAGTTCATGCGTCAAGGCGGATGGCAGACCCGCATAGGCCACCGCGTCGCCGGCAAGACGCTCGGCCTGTTGGGCCTCGGGCGGCTTGGCAGTGCCGTCGCCCGCGTCGGCATCGCCTTTGGCATGAAAGCGATCGCCTGGAGCCAGAACCTGGCTGGCGAGAAGGCGGCGGCGCAGGGCGTCGAGCGGGTCGAGAAGGACGAGCTTTTCCGCCGCGCCGACATTCTCTCGGTTCATCTGGTGTTGAGCCCGCGCAGCCGCGGACTTGTCGGCGCCCGCGAGATCGGGCTGATGAAACCCTCGGCGATCCTGGTCAATACCTCGCGCGGGCCGATCTGCGACACCGAGGCGATTATCGCCGCGCTGAAGGAGGGGCGTCTCGCCTATGCTGGGTTCGACGTCTACGACAAGGAGCCGCTGCCGATCGACCATCCGCTGCGCACCGCGCCAAACGTGATCCTGACGCCGCATATCGGCTACGTCACCGACGAGAATTACCGCAGCTCCTATCCTCAGATCGTCGAAAACGTCGCGGCCTTCCTCGACGGCAAGCCGATCCGGGTGATCTGAGCCGGTTCACGGTGAACCGCGAGCCCGAATGACTGGCGACCTCTCGATCCGGCCGTCCGACGATCGCGATGTTTCCGCGATCGCCGCAATCTACCACCATCACGTATTGCACGGGATCGCGTCCTTCGAAGAGGAGCCGCCCGAGCCGGACGAGATCGCCCACCGGCGGGATGCCATTCTTGCCCGCGGCTTGCCCTACCTCGTCGCCGAACGCGGGCGGCGGGTGCTCGGCTATTGCTATGCGAGCCCTTACCGTGCGCGCTCGGCCTATCGTTTTTCAGTCGAGGATTCGATCTATATCGACCAGGCCGAACTCGGCCGCGGCATCGGGCGCGCCTTGCTGTCCGAACTGATCGAAGAGTGCACGGCGCGAGGCTACCGTCAGATGGTTGCGGTGATCGGCGGCAGCGAGCAATTTCCGTCGATCCGGCTGCATCAGGCGCTCGGCTTCGCCGAAATCGGCGTGCTGCGCGCGATCGGCTACAAATTCGGCGGCTGGGTCGACACTGTATTGATGCAGCGCGCGCTCGGCGGCGCGACCGGCCCCGGCAGAACAGGAGGCGAGCATGGCTGAGTCATTTGCCGATCCGGACCGGATCGAGGGCTACCACGCCCACATCTATTACGATCCGGCAACAACCCGCGCGAAAGCCGAACGGGTGCGCCAAGGGGTCGGCGAGCGCTTTGAGACGAGGCTCGGCAATTGGCACGACGACCCGGTCGGGCCGCATCCGGTATCGATGTACCAGATTGCGTTCGCGACCGCCGAGTTTCCGCGGCTGGTGCCGTGGCTGATGCTGAACCGCGACGGGCTCGACGTGCTGGTTCACCCGCTCTCCGGCGACAGCCTAGCCGACCACACGCGGTTTGCGATGTGGCTCGGCCAAGCTCTGCCATTGCGGCTCGACGTGCTTCGCCGGAGCTCCCGCACCGGCTGACCCCGGCCGCCCTATATGCGGCCGACCAGCAACAGCACAACGACGATGACGAGGAGGATCCCGACGCCGCCGCTCGGGTAATACCCCCAGCCGCCGCTGTAGCCCCATGTCGGCAATGCGCCGATCAGCAGCAGGATCAAGATTATCAGAAGGATAGTGCCCAGCATTTCATCCCGCACGTGTTTGTTGATCACCGAATCTAGAAACCCTGAGCGAGCCGTTCAGTTCCCCATTCGATTTCAGCAATCGCACGAATTTCGCTGGAGCCGAGGGCTCGCAGCTAGGCGCGGTACGACCCTCGCCACTGGCGGACCGGGCCGCAATCGACATGGACAAAGTCGGAGCGCGGATAGTAGCCGACACCGCCGCCTCCGAGGCTCAGCGCCGCATCGCGGATCTGCTCGGTGCTGCGCCCCTCGCTGCGCAGATCGACCGCCATCCCTTTGATGTGATAGCTGTGCTTGGCGACGCCGACCCCTTCGAGATAGAGACGCCGGTTAGTGGTCGGCGAGCGATAGCCGCAGACCACGAGAAACGGGTCGCGGGTGTCGAGGCGGTCGCGCAGCATCCCCAGCAAATCGAGAACACCGGCGTTCATCGGCCGGATCTCGTCGCTATCATGATCGCGCAGGATCCAGTTGATGTCGCGCACTGCCTCGCGGAGGTAATGGCCGTCGGCCCAGTAGACCGTGCGCAGCCATTCACCGGTGTGGACGTTGTAAAGCGAGACCGATCGCGGAGCAAAGGACACCGCCGTGGCGGGCTTGACCAAACCAACGGCAGCAATCGTAGCTGCGGCGCCGAGAAGACGGCGCCGGCTTAATAGTGTAGACGCGGACAATGGTTACTCCCCCCGATTTCCCCGCGAGGGGCCATAGCATCCGAATCTCGGTTGAACAACCCCGACCGAACGGAAACTTGGGGCTAGTCGCCGATTGTCGCGGTTTTCTGCGCTACGGTTGAGATACTCTGCCCCGGCTTCGCCTTATCGGCGGATCTTAGCCACGATCTTTGGGCCACGGGCAGTTCTCGCGCTCGGCTCAGATATGCCCAGACCCTCGGATCGCGCTGATAGGGGTCGCCGCGGAACGCGATTGAGCCATCCGATTCGGGGATCGCCGTGCGATAGACGATAAAAACCGGAACCGGTTTTGGCAAAGTTCGGCTGTGCGTCCGGCCAACGTCGATCGCCTCGTCGATTTCTTCGGGATTTTCGCCGAGCAGCAGCGAGGCCAGCTCGCGCGGATGTTCGACCCGCACGCAGCCGTGGCTCATCATCCGGTCGGCGGCCTGAAAGCGCCATTTCTCCGGCGTGTCGTGGAGATAGACGTCAAAGCGGTCGTCCATCTCGAATTTGATCCGCCCCAATGAGCTGTAAGGCCCCGCCTCCTGCTGCACCGCCATCGGCCCGCGCCAGCGCATGTGGTGTTCGGCGAGGTAATGGCGGTCACCGGCCAGTTTGGGCAGAATCTCTTTTCGGACGATCGAGGGCGGGACATTCCACGGCGGGTTGAAGAGGATGTATTTGATGACCGATTGCAGCTCCGGGGTCTGCTTGTCGAACTCGCCGGCGACGACCCGCGTCGTGAACACCGGACGATCGTCGCGAAACAATTGCAGCTGGGCGACCGCGGTGTCGACGACGAGCCGATCGGCCGGGATGTCGCGCGGCAGCCAGCGCAGGCGTTCGAGGTTGATCGCGATCTGCCGGGCCCGCCGCAGCGCCTCGGCGACGCCGACCCGCGGCGCGCGGCCATACGAGCCGATGACCGGCGACCGGCCGCCCGACGCGGCGATCGCGAGATACTCGGCGTAAGCGCGGCGCATCTCCAGGTAGTCGGGCGAGGTCGGAGCGAGAGCCGCGACCGCTTGCGCCGGATCCGGCACCGACATCGCCCTCTCGATCACGGCGACGACATCGACCGGCGCCGGTTGCAGATCCTCGTCCTCGGGGCGCTCGCCGACAGGCATCGCGCCCTGCGCCAGCGCGTCGGCATAGGCGAGGATCGCGTCGGACAACAAGAGGTCATGCTCGACCGGCGACAAGGTTTTGCCACGCGCGCCGAGGGCGATGCTGTGAAACGAAGCCGGATCGAGCCCTTGGCCGTCGGCGCGCGTCACCTCCGCCCACAATGCCGCCGCCGCGACCGGGCGGCTGTCCCAGACGGTCTTCCAGCCATGCGCCGCATAAAATCGCCGGACGAGATGCTCGTGCAGCCGCTCGCCGGCGACCACCACCCGACCCGCGGTGTCGAGCCGGTCTTCGATTTCGCTGTTGCCGGCAAACGGCGTCAGGGTCGCCGGGGTAGCGCTGACATCGATCGGCGGCGGCGCGGTCGGTGTCGGCGGCGGCGCGGGCGGATCGGCCGCGGCCATCCCCGGCGGCAGCATGAGCGCCGCGGCGCCGACGGCGATCGCCAGCACGCCCGCGGTCGCCAATTCGGCGGCGCCGCGCCAAATCGAGCGCACCGCGGGCACAGCGCCCCGCGCGCCGGACCTTCCGCTCATCGGTTGCCCGACATGCTGCTGGCGGTCGCTCGAATTTGCGTTTTCCGGTAAAAGGTTGTCACGCTTTCCATCGAGACGGACATTATCACGCGCCAGCAAATTCTGCATCCGACGCATAAGGAGACCGGTTCAGTGCGGCGAAACGCGCCGGGCCCGCCAGGAGAAATGGCGCCGGGCCCGCAAGGGTATATTGGGTTGCGCAATGCCCGGGGTGCCGAGCGGACTCCCGAGCATGTGCTGCGCGAGGTCTTCGGCTTTGACGAATTCCGCGGCTCGCAACGCGCCGTGATCGCGCATGTCGCGGCCGGCGGCGACGCGGTCGTGCTGATGCCGACCGGCGGCGGCAAGTCGCTGTGCTACCAGATCCCGGCATTGCTGCGCCCGGGTCTCGGCGTCGTCGTCTCACCGCTGATCGCGCTGATGAAAGACCAGGTCGACGCGCTGCGCCAGTCGGGTGTGGCCGCGGCGGCGCTGAATTCGCGGCTGTCGCCGGCCGAAGCGGCGGCGACCGAGCGCGCGGTCAGCGACGGCGCGCTAGACCTGCTCTATGTGTCGCCCGAGCGGCTGATGACGCCGCGGTGCCTCGATCTGTTGGCGCGCATCCGGTTGGCGCTGTTCGCGATCGACGAAGCGCATTGCATCTCGCAATGGGGCCATGATTTTCGTCCCGAGTATCAGCAGCTCTCGGTCTTGAGGGAGCGCTTTCCCGGTGTGCCGCTGATGGCGCTGACCGCGACCGCGGACGAGCCGACCAGGCGCGACATCATCGCCCAGCTCGGGCTCGGCGGCGCGCCGGTTTTTGCCGCCGGCTACGACCGCCCGAATTTGTTCTACCGGATCGTGGCCAAGCGCAGCCCGCTCGACCAGCTGTGGCGGTTTCTCGCGGCACGGCATCCGAACGACGCCGGGATCGTCTACTGCTTCACCCGCAAGGCCGCCGAGGGGACGGCAGCGTGGCTCTCGGCGCATGGCCGCACCGCGCTCCCCTATCATGCCGGCCTCGACCCAGCGGCGCGCGAGCAAAATCAGGAGCGCTTTTTACGCGAGGAGGGCGTGATCGTCGCCGCGACGATCGCGTTCGGCATGGGGATCGACAAGCCCGACGTCCGCTTTGTCGCCCATCTCGACGCGCCCAGAAACCTCGAAGCCTATTACCAGGAAACCGGGCGCGCGGGGCGCGACGGATTGCCGGCCGACGCCTGGATGACCTACGGCATCGCCGACGTGATGAATTTGTTGCGACTGATCGACGCCGGCGAGACGAGCGAGCGCCAGGCCCGCATCGAGCGGCAGAAGATCGACGCGCTGATCGGCTATTGCGAAACGGTGTCGTGCCGGCGCCAGGTGATGCTCGGCTATTTTGGCGAGCATGACCATCCGCCCTGCGGCAATTGCGACAATTGCCGCGAGCCGCCCGCCACCTGGGACGGCACGGTCGCCGCGCAAAAGGCGCTCTCCGCGGTCTATCGCACCGGGCAGCGCTTTGGCGCGCACTACCTCGTCGATCTGCTGCTGGGCGCCGGCAACGACCGCATCAAGCGCTTTGGCCACGACCGGTTGAAGACCTTTGGCGTCGGCACCGAACTCGACCGGCGCGGCTGGCTGTCGGTGTTCCGCCAGCTGGCGGCGCAAGGGATGGTGGCGCCCGATCTCGCCGGCCATGGCGGGCTGGCGCTGGGCCCGAGCGCTGGCGAGGTCCTGCGCGGCGTGTCACCGGTTCATTTCCGGCTCGAGCCCGAGCGTAAAGGCCGCGACCGCCGGCCGTCGGGCGACGCCACATCGGCGCCGGCCGCGACCGCCCTCGACCCCGCCGCGCAGACATTATGGGATGCGTTGCGCGCCTGGCGCACGGCCGAGGCACGGCGCCAGGAGCTGCCGCCCTATGTGGTCTTTCACGACAGGACCCTGATCGAGATCGCTCGCCGCCGGCCGGCCTCGCTCACAGCACTCGGCCAAGTCCCCGGCATCGGACAGAGCAAGCTCGAGCGTTACGGCAATGCCGTCATCACGGTCGTGATGGACAATAATCCGCGGCCCGATTAACAGTTTATCAAGTCTTGGGTTGCATGCTCGCGGGACCTTTAACCCCCGGAGGACCCGATGCGCGCGCTTTACACCAAATACGTCAGGGACAATGCCGGCGTCACGGCGATCGAGTATGGATTGATCGCCGCACTCGTCGCCGTCGTCTGTATCACCGCCTGGACCTTGCTCGGCACCCACCTCAGCACAACCTTCAGCAACGTCGCCGGGAGCCTCTAAGCCGCGTCGCCCGACGCCCGGCGCCGGCAGACCGAGCGACGGGCGCCGGCGTGCCGCGTCATTCGCGAAAATCCCCAACAAGCCCTGGTTGCGGGGCGATGCGTGATCGGCGGCGGCGACGAACAAGAAATCATCTGGCCGGCGCGTCGCTCGCTTCGCTTCGGGCGAAGGCGGGTGACGAAGCGGGCGTGACGGCGATCGAATATGCCTTCATCGCCGGACTGGTGGCGATCGTCGTCGTCGGCGCGGTGACGACATTGGGCACCGGGGTCAGCAGCTTGTTCAATTCCGTGCTCGGCGGCTTTTGACCGGCCCGGCCCGGCGACCGTCCGGGCTGAAAGCCGGTACCCGATTTATCCCCCACCGCGACACCTTCTGTTCACCTGTGAAAAATCCGACTTTGTCGAGCCAACCTACAGCATTAGCGTACTGAACCGTCATTCCCGCGCAAGGCTGTCCGGGGAAATTATGGTTGCAACTCAGCTAGGGTTTGGGCTGCAGCATGGCCCACCGCAGGTCGTCGTGCCCGGACTTGGTCCGGGGATCCACGGGGCCGCGACGGGCGATGAGGCGGGGATGCCCGCGGATCAGTCCGGGGGCTGAAGGCCCACCGGACGAGCCCGGCCACAGCAACCTCCGGCTGTATGGGGCCGATCGGCTACCGAGCCGGGGGACAATGACCGAGAAAAGAGGCTTGGGCTACCTGCGATGCACTGCGGAATCGGACGGTCATAAGTTAGTCACGGTCATCCACGATTGGCGGTGCAACCCCTGCCGGTGTCCGTGGATGCCGGCACAAGGCTTCACCTCGGGCCGCGCCAGGCACGGATCGTAGGCCGTAACGAGGACGGTGAGACGGCACCGTCTGAATGCCTGAGCTCTGGCCAGCGCGTTGATGACATGTCGGCAGGCCATGCGCTGTCGCGCAGCAGCTTAATGCTTGGTCAAGATTTTGATCCGAACTTATGCGTGACCTACCCGACAGGAGGATGACAATGCGCGCGCTGATAATCCAATCGCTGCTGCCGGTCTTGACGGACGACGCCGGCGTCACCGCGATCGAGTACGGGCTGATCGCCGCCCTCGTCGCTGTCGTCTGCATTGTGGCATGGCAACTGCTCGGCAGCAATCTCAGCACCACGTTCAACAATATCGCGGGCAGTGTGTGACCGCGACGAAAACATGCTGGGGGCTCGGCGGCTCGACGCGGGCTGCCGGGCGCCGGCCTGTCTTAGTGTTGCCAATAACCTTGAAAACCGCGATGCCAGTCCAACACCAGCTGTTTTCCGCGCGCCGGATGTTTTTTCTGTGCGGCAGCCTGCTCGCGATCGAAGCCGCTTTGTTTCTTTACATAACGGCAGGGACCTACGGGCTGATCGTCCCGCTAAAAAAGCCGACCAGCACCGATTTTGTCAGCTTTTACGCGGCCGGGAGCTTGGCGGACGCCGGCACGCCGCGGCTCGCCTATGACCAGGCGGCGCATTATGCCGCTGAACAACATGCAACCCAGCCGGGGATCGCCTACAATTTTTTTTATTATCCGCCCCCCTATTTATTGCTTTGCGCCGCGTTCGCAAAGCTGCCCTACATCCGGGCCTTTGTCGTCTTCGAGACGGTTACCCTCGGTTTTTATTGTCTGGTCGTCAGGCGAATTCTCGGCGAACGCGGCTGGGCGATCCTGATCCCGATCCTCGCTTTCCCGCCGGTGCTGTGGACGATTGGGGTGGGGCAAAACGGACTGTTGACCGCAGGGCTGCTCGGCGCGGCCACCCTGCTCGTCGACCGCCGCCCATTGGCCGCAGGACTGCTGTTTGGTGTGCTCTCTTGCAAGCCGCATTTTGCGCTGTTGGTGCCGATCGCCCTCGCCGCCGGCGGACGATGGCGGGCGCTCGCTGCAACAGCAATTTCCGCGCTCGTTTTCTGTCTCGTGTCGGCGGGGCTGTTCGGCTGGCAGACCTGGCGCGATTTTCTTGCTGCAGCGGCAACATCCGGCAACGTTTATGCCTCGGGGCGGATTCCGTTTAGCGGCTTCGTCACCCCGTTTGGCGGAGCAATGCTGCTCGGCGCTGGCGCAGCCGCCGCCGCAGTCCTGCAGGCTGTTGCGTCCGCGACGGCGGCCGGCGTCGTCGCTTATGTCTGGCGGCGCAACCCGCCATTGCCGATCCGCGCCGCATGCCTGGTCTCGGCAACCCTCGTCGCGGTGCCGTTGGCGCTGTTCTACGATCTTGTCCTGGCCGGGGTCGCCGGCGCTTGGCTGCTGCGCGCCGATGGCGAATATCGCCTGCCGGAATGGGGAAAACTGATCCTGGCGGGACTTTATGTCCTGTGCCTGAATCCACGCGGGATCGCTGCCGCCTGGCATCTGCCGGTAGGGCCGATTGTCACGATGGCCCTCACTGCACTTTCCGCTTGGCTGACGATGCGCGTCGTGGCGCCGACACCAGCACGCCGCCGCCCCGTGCAGCTGTCAGCCGGTACGACCTAATCTCGCGCGAAAAACATTGACTAAACCCGATCGCTCGGCCGTCGTTCCCGCAACAGCACAAGGCCGGCCGGGGGAATACGTGCGGCCGCGAAGAAGCACCAGACGGCTCGCTGGTTCCATCATCGCCGTGCTTGATCCGGCCGACCACGGATGACCCGTGGGCGTCCGGCCGGAGGCCTGATTTCGCCGGCAACCGCGGCTTCTGTTGGCTCGGCCGCGATCGGCTTCCGGACGTCGATTTGCGGGTCAGGCGCGGACAAGCGGTGCCGGGAACGGAGCAGATACCCGCAAAAGCCTCTGTTGCCGGCGGTGGCGCTGGCGGGCCTCGCCGTATTAGCTATCATCCTACGATTGGTCCCGGTCATTTTCGTCCCGAGCCAAGCCTGGCCCGACGAGATCTTTCAGGCGACCGAGCAGGCGCATCGGCTGGTTTACGGGACCGGCCTCGTCCCATGGGAGTTTCAACTCGGAATTCGTTCCTGGCTGCTGCCGGGCATCATCGCCGGGCTGATGAAGGCAGCACGGCTGGCCGGCGACCGCGCGCTTTGACCTCTGCCGCATCGGCCCTCGACGCGCTGATCTCCGTCGGTCCCGTCCCGGATGGGTTGGACTTTAAAGTACTGAGGTGCTTTGGCCGCGTCTGCGTTGCCAGGCGAACCGGCGCCTGCCGGCCGATGCCGCCGATGCCGATGCCTTTTCCCGCTTCGCTGGCCGGCTTGGCCGACACCAAACCGGCGTCGATCGAGACCCGTCGTCAACTTACGGCGGCGGTTCCCTGACCGCCGGCTTCCCGATCCGGGCCGCGCTATGGCGGCGTCAATCACGCGGCCGGCGGCCGCGGTATTGCTGCAATCGGGTCGAGCGCAGACCGGGTAGACCGTGCTCCTCGAAGGCCTGTTGCCAACTCGCGAACTCTTCCTCCGACAGCTGGTAGCGCTGGCAGGCTTCCTCGCGCGTCAACACCCCATTGGCGACCGCGGTCACGACCGCGGCCTTGCGCCGGATCGTCCAGCGTCCGACATTGGGCGCCGGCAATTCGCTCTTTGGGCGCGGGGTCTCAGCCACAGCCGGAAGACCCAACGATCCCCCGATCGCAAAACCGGCAACCGCGATACCCCGCCGCTCGGTAAATAATTGGGAACCCATATGCGTGCTGACCCATAGCTCCACGTACTTTCGACCGGATGGCGTCGATGACGGCTGAATTCGCCGTCCCCGCGACCTCTCTCGGGCGACCGCTATACTGTTCGCGGCGCCTCTGTCTGGCCTCCGGCACAACCGGCGCTTTCCGTTGCGCTGTGAATTACACTGATTAAATGCGGTCTTCTACGATATTGATCGTTAATTTTGTAAAGTTCATGGTTAAATTAACCATTACTGACGTCACAGCGGAGGTTTATCCGCAAGTCCTGCCGCCATTCGTTTAATTTCCCCGGCTTGCGCGCGAATATTGCCCGCATCCAGCGATGTTCATTAAGGATGCGCTCGCCGAGACCGGACCGATCGTTGGCGCGAGGCAATTTGGCGCGCCGCCCGCGCCATCCCGTCGAAGACCGAGCGGCGTTATGATGCCGCCGTAACAGTAGGAGCCGCGTTCTGCCGGGCCGATGACCGAGCTTGCATTCGCCATTTTGTGCGCGGCGGCGCTGATCGGGCTCGGCCTCGCGGTGCGCTATATGCGGGGGGCGACGGCCCGGCCGGCGCGGCCGACGATCGCATCGATCCCGGCGGTTCATGGTGCCGTCGGGGCCGCGGGTCTGGCGGTTTTGCTCGCCACCCTCGGCCGCCCACGACCGCCGACCGCAATGGGCACCGCCGGGTTTGGCGCGACGAGTGCCGCGCTGCTCGGCCTTGCGCTGTTCCTCGGCCTTTTTATCGCCGCGACGATATGGCGCGGTCGGCGCCCAGCCGGCGCGCTCATCGGCGCCCATGCCGGGTTTGCGATTGCCGGGCTCGTCGTGCTGCTGGCGCTGATCGTGCTCGGCTAGCGCACGTTGCCGGTCGAGCGCGCCTGCCTGATGCCGAGGGCGAGCGCGCCGACATCGGCGAGCACGGCATCGACGAGGGCGGGCTTGGCGCGGCCCGCCGAATCCAGATTTGTCGCGAGGCGCTGAACCAGCGAAGAGCCGACGACGACAGCGTCGGCGGCGCGCGCGACCGCGGCGGCCTGCTCGGGGGTCTTGATGCCAAAGCCGACCGCCACCGGCAAATCGGTGAACCGCCGCAAGCGCTTCACCGCAGCCGCCACCTCGCCGGAATCGGCCGAGCGGGTGCCGGTGATGCCGGCGATCGCGACGTAATAGAGAAAGCCGCCGGCGCGCTCGACGACGGCAGGCAGGCGGCGGTCGTCGCTGGTCGGCGTCGCCAGGCGGATCACGTCGAGACCGGCGGCATGCGCCGGCTCCGTCAACTCGGTGTCCTCCTCGGGCGGCAGGTCGACGACGATGACCCCATCGACACCGGCCGTCGCCGCATCGCGCGCGAAAGCCTCGGCGCCGTAGCGATAGATCGGGTTGTAGTAGCCCATCAGCACGATCGGCGTCGCGTCGTCCGCGCGCCTCAGCCCGCGGACCATCGCCAGAGTGCCGCCTAGCGTCATCCCCGCCCGCAACGCACGCTGACCGGCATCCTGGATCGCCGGACCGTCGGCCATCGGGTCGGAGAACGGCATCCCGATTTCAATCAGATCCGCGCCGGCACCGGCGAGGCCGGAGAACAGACGGGTCGAGGTGTCGGGATCGGGGTCGCCCGCCGTCAGATAGGTGACGAGCCCGGCGCGCCGCTCCGCCCGCAATGCCGCGAAACGCTGGTCGATGCGGCTCACGGCGGCACGCTCGCGAGCATTTCTCGCTCTCCCGCCGCCCGTCGTGGGGAGACGGCAGCGTGAGGGGGGCCGACCGGATGAACCATGGCGCTACTCGCCTCACGCTTCCGCCCCGTGCTGGCCCTCACAGCTGGACCCCGAGATGCTCGGCGACCGCGAAGATGTCCTTGTCGCCGCGCCCGCACATGTTCATGACGATCAGATGGTCGCTTGGCAGATGGGGCGCGATCTTGGCGACATGAGCCAGCGCGTGCGCCGGCTCCAAAGCCGGGATAATCCCTTCCAGCCGGCTCGCCAGCTGAAACGCGTCGAGCGCCTCGCGATCGGTGATCGAGACATATTGCACGCGCCGCAGGTCGTGCAGCCAGGCATGCTCGGGGCCGATGCCGGGATAGTCGAGCCCGGCCGAGATCGAATGCGCGTCGCGGATCTGCCCATCCTCGTCTTGCAATAGGTAGGTGCGGTTGCCGTGCAGGACGCCGGGCAGGCCGCCGTTCAGCGACGCC
>Ga0210390_10003492_pt1 | contig 13477 bp, 14 predicted proteins | sample IncBWH11OmetaG_FD_161050 | JGI IMG/M metagenome (GOLD analysis project Ga0210390, IMG submission 161050) | Forest soil microbial communities from Barre Woods Harvard Forest LTER site, Petersham, Massachusetts, United States - Inc-BW-H-11-O ...
TTTCAAGGAGGAAGGTATGAGAACAGTACGCATGGTTGCAGCAGTGATCCTGGCATTGTTGATTCTGCCTTTCCGCATGCTTCCGCAGGAGAGCCCGAAATCCGACGCAAAGAAACCTTCCAGTACTCTGAAGGTTCAGGTGACCTTCACGGAGACTGAAGGCGAGAAAAAAGTGGCCAATCTTCCATATACGTTTTTTCTCAAAGCGGCCGAGCCCATCCCCTCCTGGACAAAGCTCCGCATGGGCAGTCGCGTGCCCGTCTACGTCGGTAAGGACGGCGGCATGCAATATATCGACGTCGGCACGAATATCGACGCCCGTGCGACGCCGGCGGACAACGGGCGATTCGACGTGTTCGTCAATCTTGAACGTTCTTGGGTGGAAGGCGACGTTACGATTACGCCGGAGAAAAGTTCTGCCAACGGCTCTGCGGATCAGAATGCCGAGCGGTTCAAAGAACCAATCATCCGCCAGTTTAAGACCGAACTTACTCTGACCATGCACGATGGAGAAACCGTTCAGACCGCGCAGGCAGCCGATCCCCTGAGCGCGCGAGTTCTCACCATCACGGTCACAATCAACGCGGTGAAGTGACCGTCGCTATCAACAAAGCATAGACGCCAGCGCGCGCTCCAAATCCGGCTGCAGGAACTTGAACCCCAGCTTCTCTAACTGCGCCGGCACCACGCGCGTGCTCGACAGCAGCAGCGCATCCGCCATCTCTCCGAGTACCAGGCGCAGAGCAAACGGCGGAGCAGGGAAGAGCGCCGGCCGATGCAACGCCTTAGCCAGTGCCGCCGTAAACTCCGCGTTGCGGACCGGTTCGGGCGCCACTACATTTATCGCTCCGCGCACCGCGCCATTCTCGAGCGCCAGCCGCACAATCGCCACCACATCTTCCAGGCCAATCCAACTCATCCACTGCCGCCCGGAACCAATCTTTCCTCCGAGGCCAAACCGAAACGGCCCCGTCATCTGCGGCAACGCTCCTCCGCTTCGCGCCAAAATCACTCCAAAGCGCACCCGCACCACACGAATTCCCAGCGCTTCCGCCTTCTCTGCCTCCGCTTCCCACTGCTTGGCAACCTCGCCCAGAAAGTCGTTGCCCGGCGGGCTGTCTTCTTTGAGAATCTCGTCACCCCGGTTTCCGTAGTATCCAATCGCCGAAGCGGACAGCAACACACGCGGCCGCGCCGCCATTTTCGCCAGCGCGTTCACCAGCGCTCTCGTCGTGTCTACGCGGCTCTTGCGCAACACCTTCTTCCGCTCCGCCGTCCACCTTCCGTGGGCAATGGATGCTCCCGCAAGATTCACCACCGCTTCCGCGCCAACTGCCGCTGCACCAAGCTCTCCCGTCTCCGGATTCCACCGGACATCGAACCCTTCGTTCGCGCCAGTCCCCTCCGCTTTTGTCCCTGGCCGCATTAGCCGGCAAACGGTGTGTCCGGCCTGCTTCAACTCACTCACTAACGCGCTTCCCACCAGCCCCGTCGAACCCGTAACCAAGATCTTCATGGACCTTCCTGTCTATCCCTAATCGCCACGAAACCCGCGCGCCTGCTGGTAGGGCGCGCAACCTCAGGTTACAATTTTTCCGTGCCGCAAGCCCTATCCAACCTGCATCTCAAAGTGCTTTTCTTCGGCCGCCTGCGAGAGCTCACCGGCTTCTCCGAGGAATCCCTCGAAATCCCAGCGGGCACAACCCTCGCGGACATTTTCGATCGTTACGCCGCCCGTTTCCCGAAACTGGCCTCGTTCCGCTCCTCGCTGGTAGCCTCGCGCAATCAAGAGTTCGCCTCCTGGGACACGCCCGTCCTCGACGATGATACGATCTCCTTTCTTCCACCCGTCAGCGGAGGCTGACGCGCCCATGCTTAACGCCGCCGAAAACGATCTCTTCGCCTTGGTCCACGAACCCATCGACACCGCCGCCCTTGCCCGCGAGATCCGCGCCGATCGCGACGGCGCCTCCGTCACCTTTGACGGTTTCGTCCGCAACGAATCCCACGGCCGCCGCACTCTCTATCTCGAATACGAAGCCTACGAGCCCATGGCCCTTGCCAAAATGCGGGAAATCGGCCAGTCGATCCACGAAAAATTCCCGATCCATCGCCTCACTATCGTGCATCGCCTCGGCCACCTAGAAATCGGCGAAACCAGCGTATTCATTGCCGTCAGCGCCCCTCACCGCCGGGCGGCGTTCGACGCCTGCCGCTATGCCATCGACACTCTCAAGCGCATCGTCCCTATCTGGAAAAAGGAATTCTTCAATGACGGCGCCGTCTGGGCCGAGGGCGAACTTCCCCCGGCACCACCCTCCGCCTCGAAATCCGCATCCTAGCTACGAGATGAATCTTCCAGCCAACAAACTCTCTGCCGCCGCCCTGGTCCTGTTCACTCTTCGATTGCTCCCCGCCGTCCAGGACAAACCGGACCGCCCTCCCTGGGCGCAACCACCATCTTCTTCGCAAACCTCTCCAGCCGCTTCGCCACCCGCGACCCCCCAAAAAGACAAAAGCTCCGATTCCACCTCGTCCCGCAACACCGTCAAGGTAAACGTAAATCTCGTCAACGTTTTGGTTAGCGTCCTCGATGAGCACAATCGCCCCGCGCCCAATCTACCCATCGAAGCGTTCCAGGTCTTCGAAGAAGGCGTACTGCAGAAAATCGATATCTTCGAATCCGAAACCCAGCAGCCTCTCGACATCGCTCTGATGATCGACGCTAGCCTGAGCGCGCATATGGAGAAAACCACAGAACAGGACGCCGCGTCGCACTTCATCCAGCAGGTCCTGCGCCCCGATGACCGCCTCAGCGTTTTTGCTTTCGACGAGAGCGTCCGTCAATTGCCGCCCTATTTTTCGGACAAAGTCTCCTCTCTCCAGGAAGCCGTCCACAGAATTCCCGACGGCGCAGGCACCTCCATCTATGACGCCGTCGAACTCGGCTCCGAAGCCCTCGGGAAGCGCAAGGGCGAACGTCGCCGCGTGATCATCATGCTCACCGACGCCGGCGAAACCACTAGCCGCTACGACTTCGAAGCCGCCCGCAAGGGCGCTCTCCGCGCCGGCGTTCTCCTCTACACCGTCGTCATCCGTCCGGTGAAAAACGAGAATGGCCGCAACACCGCCGGTGAACACGCGCTACAAACCATCACCGAAACCACCGGTGGCGCCATGTTCTTCCCCGATTCCTCTCAGGAACTTCCCATGATCTTCGATCGCATCAACAGCGAGCTCCGCACCCAATACCGCCTCGCCTACTATCCGAATCCGCGCGGCCCGGTCAACACTTACCGTACAATTGAGGTGAAGGTTCTGCCGGGCTACACCGCGCGTCACCGGACGACCTATCTCACTGGCCCACAGTAGTCCCTCTTGGGCCCCGGAAAGCGAATGCCAAACAGTTCTCTAGAAGCCGCTGTCGAAATCGCGCAGGAAGCGGGCAAAATTCTGCGCGAAGAGATGGACCGGCCTCTCCGTATTGCCTACAAGGGAGATTTCGACCTGGTGACCCAGGCTGACCGCCGCTCCGAAGCGCTGATTGTCAGCCGCCTACAGAAATATTTTCCCGGCCACGCCGTCGCCGCCGAAGAAGGTACTGGCAAGGACACCGCCTCGGAGTACCGCTGGCATGTCGATCCGCTCGATGGCACCACCAACTTCGCCCACCGCTACCCCTGCTTCTGCGTCTCCATGGCTTTGACTTACAAGAAGGAACTGCAACTCGGTGTCATCTACAACCCGGTCTACAACGAACTCTTCACCGCCGCGCGCGGTGAAGGCGCTTTCTTCAACGGCAAGAAAATTCACTGCTCTACAATCGACGCGCTCAAGAATAGCCTGCTCTGCACTGGCTTTCCCAATCACAATCGCGAAGCCAATCCCAATTTTCATTTCTATTGGGATTTCACCTTGCGCTCGCACGGCGTCCGCCGCGACGGCTCGGCTGCTCTCGACCTCGCTTTTGTCGCCATGGGCCGCTTCGAAAGCTTCTGGGAATTTGGCCTCAATCCCTGGGACACCGCCGCCGGCGTCATCCTGGTTGAAGAAGCCGGCGGAAAAATCACCGACATGCAAGGCCAACCGTACACCCTCGGCGGCCCCTCGATCCTGGCCTCCAACAGCCTGATCCACTCCGAAATGCTAAAAGTAGTCTCCGAAGTCTCCGAAACCAAGCTCGTGTAGTGGCCGACCTGTAGGTCGGCCAGCCCAGCACTCGACGAATTGTGTCGGCACAGTTTTGTAGCCGTCGGCTTCTGAGGCGGGTGGCTTTCTCTAACCCTCTCCCCGCTTGATCTGTCCGGCTGCTCAAATGCGCAACGCTCTTACACCTCACTCACCCACTCTTCACAGAATCCTTATGTCTCTGGCAGTATCCTTCCTTGGCAACGAGGGTCTTCAGTTGGGACCGCCCAGGCAGTCGGACATCGCGATTCTCAAAAACAATTCGTTGCCACAGGTTAGGGGGAGCCTATGCGCATTTCTTTGGAACGTGCAGTATTGTTTGCGGTTCTGGTTTTCTGGCTGATAAGTCCCGCAATTCTTCAAGCCGATGGCACGCCAGACGGCACAAAAGACAACAATGCAAACGCGAAACCAGCCGCGAAGCCCGACGCCCCAGCCCCGGGTTTGACGCCGCGTGAACAATGGATGCTCGACCGCATCGAGCAACTCGAAAAACGCGTCGCCGAGCTCGAGTACAAAGGATCGAATTCCGCCCAAGCTGCTGTAAAGCCCGGCGTACCTGCCGCCCCAGGTGCGCCGGCTTCCTCCTCACCCGCATCTTCCGCACCGAGCGAGGCGGGAACCAATTCCACTCCGGTTAACCCTGCTTCCTCGTCGAGCGCCACCGTCAAACAAGATCAGACCACCGCAAACAACGCCGTCGCTACAAACGCAAAGCAGGAGCCCGTCGTGCCCTTTTCCGACGCCGACTGGACCTGGCTCAACGGCAACGCGCGCACAAAAGACATTTACTGGGACACGAAATTCTTCACCCCTGAAATCCGTTTCGACACCGACTACGTAGCCGACTTCAATCATCCGACGGACCACACCATCGACGGCTCGAGCGAGCTCTTCCGTTCCTACGAGGTTCAGTTGGAGCAGTTGGGTGTCGGCGGCGATTTTCACTGGGACAACGTTCGCGGCCGCCTCATGACCCAGTTCGGTATGTACTCGGTCACCACTCCGCGCAACGATCCTAGCCCCGGCCACGGTCAGTGGGATTTGGCCGATGCCTACCGCTATATTTCCGAGGGCTACGGCGGCTACCACTTCAACGTGTTGCACGGCGTCAACGTCGACGCCGGAATCTTCATGTCCTATATCGGCCTGTTCAGCTACTACAACTTCGACAACTGGGCCTATCAGCCTTCCTACGTCTCTTCGAACACACCGTGGTTCTTCAACGGTGTTCGCGTCCAGGTTTTTCCGACCACGCATCTGAAGATCGAGCCGTGGTTTATCAATGGCTGGCAGTCCTACGCCTCTGCCAATCACACGCCCGGCATCGGTGGCCAGATTAAATGGACTCCCAAGCCTTGGCTCAACATCATTTCGAATAACTATGGCGTCGGCGAAGACGATCTGTTCGTCAAAGGCCGCCGCCGCATTCACACGGACAACAGCGTCGAAGTAAAGTATTTCGACAATCCGGAAAAAACGCTGGATAAAATGGCGTTTTCTCTCACCGGCGACTTGGGTTGCGAATACGGCGGTGGTGTGAGCTGCTACGGTGATCACAGCGGCGGCCCGAAGCAAAGCTTCATCGGCTACATGGCCTACAACCGTTTCTGGTTCCACCGCGACCTCTTCGGCCTGACCATCGGCGGCGGCCAGATCAATAACCCGGGCCGCTATCTCGTCCTCATTCCGCCCATCAACGGCGAAACTGCCGTCACAGCGGCCACAAATTCACCCTACTTCACCGGCAATCCTGGCGATCCCTTCAAAGCCTGGGATTCTTCCATCACCTTCGACTACATGCCCAAGCAGTACATCACCTTCCGTTGGGAATACGATTACCGCCACGCCAGCGTGCCCTACTGGTCCGGTCGCGGCGGCATCACGCCCCCGGGCGGCAACAACGGTTCGCCGCAATATTATGTCTGCAGCACCGGCGCCACCTCCGGCCAGAGTACACTCAGCGCCGCCGAAACCGCTTGCGGCGGTGGACTCAGCAGCGTCTGGTTCCCCGACCTCCGCAAGGATGAATCCTTTATCGACATGGCCATCATGGTCAAATTCTAATTCCGCTGTAGCGGCCCACCTGCCTCTTTTCTCCCAGGAAGAGAAGGACGCAGGCCCAGGATGCTGAACCCCATCTTCCGCTCGACTTAGCCATTGAGCGGCGTGATTGCCACACCACCTCACGGTTCCGAGCAAATGCGTGCCGTTCGGCTGCACAAAAAGCTCCGTGGCACGGGCACTCCCGCCTGTGCTCTTGGGGCCTGTCATCCGTCCCTGCCTGCGGCAGGCAGGCGAAGTAACCCGGTTTTTGTCCTGCGCGCGGTCTTTGCGTTCCGGGCCACGAAGTGGAGGGACCCCCGGGCTACCAGCGCTTCCTACTGCCAATCGCTGGGAACACCTACAATCTCCCTGCCATCGTTGTTCGCCAGCGCCAATCCCACTCGACAGCCCACACCCGCTTGCGACCCCTGTCCTCCCATGCGAAAATAAAGAATTGGGAATCGCGCCAGGTTTCCTCACCTACGCCTCACACCCAACATCGGCGATATCGTCTAGGGGTCTAGGACGCCGCCCTCTCACGGCGGAAACCCGGGTTCGAATCCCGGTATCGCTACCAACAATTTCTAATCCTCTAGCGTTTCCGGACAGTCTTCCTGCCGTTGGACTACCTTTGGTCTATTTTCGGCGAATGATTTGTCGAGGCCCGCAGTATTGGGTTCCACGGCGAACAAGAGAGTCAAAAACTACAAGCGCGTGAAAGCCCACGGGAAGTGGACTTCCGTTTCTGTCGAGATTCCGAAGCTGAAACCAGATAAAAGGCCCGAAGGCGTGAACAACCTTCGCGACTTCTTGCGCAAGAGTAATCCGTGCACGATGGTTGGAAGCGCAGAGTCCATCCATTGTCCCACACTGCTGACCTAACCGCCGAAAAACGACCCTATCGCAAGGGAGCCAAGAGCCTGTTCGATGCCCTCAAATATCCAAAGCAGTTCGTAAGGTTCCTGTCCGCCGACGCCGGCGGAACGCCTTGCAAAATGGGCAATCGCTCGCTCTTAAACCAAACCGTTCTCGGCTGGATCGACGAAACCCTGCGCTCGTAAGTTCTGGCCTCTTGTAGTAGGCTATCCGCTCCGCCCCGACGGTAAGGTGAGCGCACCTCACTTTTGTTGAGCAGAAGACCCGTTTTGAACATCCAATCGACCGAACTGCAACGATTCGTAACCGGCGGAGCCTCCGCCAAACGAAGATGGGAGCGATTCCATGAGCACCCCCAACCCAAGCACCACGCCTCACCCCGACGCTGTCCTCATCGGCGCCGGAATCATGAGCGCCACGCTCGCGGTCATGCTGAAACAGTTGCAGCCCGACCTGAATGTCGTGATCTTCGAAAGGCTGGACAGCCCCGCGCAAGAAAGCTCCAACGCGTGGAACAACGCCGGCACCGGCCACGCGGCCTTGTGTGAATTGAACTACACGCCGCCAAGACCAGACGGCAGCATCGATATCTCTAAAGCCCTCGGCGTCAATACCGAATTCGATCTCTCCCGGCAGTTCTGGTCCTATCTGGTGAAAAAGGGCGCGATCGAGGATCCGCACTCCTTCATCCATCCCGTGCCCCATTGCAGCTTTGTGCGCGGAGCAGACAATGTCGCGTTCCTCAAGAAACGCTTCCAGGCGCTCTCCGCCCATCATCTTTATAAAGGGATGGAATATTCCGACGACAAAAAGCAGATCGCCGAGTGGTTTCCCATCGTCATGGAAGGCCGCGATCCCTCCGAGCAAGTTGCCGCCACGCGCATGCGCACCGGCACCGATGTCGACTATGGCGCTCTCACCAATGTTCTTCTCAACTCACTGCGCGGCAAGCCGGGATTTTCCATTCTCTTTTCCAACCGCGTTTTCGATCTGCGGCGCGACGGAAGTCTCTGGAACGTGGAAGTCCGTGACGAAACTACCGGCCAGCACCGCAGTGTCCAGTCCAAATTCGTCTTCATCGGAGCGGGCGGCGGTTCGCTCCCCCTTCTTCAAAAGTCCGGCATTCCCGAAGGTCACGGTTACGCCGGCTTTCCCGTCAGCGGCATCTGGCTCCGCTGCGACAATTCCGCCATTGCCTCGAGGCATGACGCTAAGGTCTACGGCAAAGCTTCCGTCGGCTCCCCTCCTATGTCCGTACCCCATCTCGACAGGCGCCACGTGGACGGAAACCTTTCCCTGCTTTTTGGCCCGTACGCCGGCTTTTCAACAAAGTTTCTCAAGCACGGCTCCTATCTGGACCTGTTCGGCTCCATCGACCCCGAAAACATTTTGCCGATGCTGGCCGTCGGCCGCGACAACATGGCTCTCACGGAGTATTTAGTCGGCCAGGTTCTGGAATCCGAGAAGGAGCGATTCGCCATGCTCCGGGAATTCTTTCCCAACGCCAAGAAGGAGGACTGGTTGGTGGAAGTGGCCGGGCAGCGCGTTCAGATCATTAAGAAAGACCCCACCCACGGCGGCATTCTGGAATTCGGCACGGAACTCGTCTCTGCCGCCGACGGCTCGATCATCGCCATGCTGGGCGCCTCGCCCGGTGCCTCCACGGCGGTCTGGATCATGCTCGAAGTCATCAAGCGCTGCTTCGCGAAGCAATTGAAAGCCGCATGGGCGCCCACGTTGCAGGGAATGATTCCGTCGTTTGGCCATTCGCTAATCGACGATGCCGAACTTTGCAGAAAGGTACGCGCCGAAACCGCCACGGCGCTAAGGATCAACAACCTATGATCAAAGCCTATTATTTGTTCACCGGACCGGACGGAAACTCCCACGTCACCCCGGGCAGCATCATCGACAACGAGATCATCCCTACCGAATCGATCCTCTATGAGGAGACTCCTGCGCATTCCCATCTCGATTGGCACAAAGCGCCCACCACGCAATATGTGATTACCCTTGCGGGCGTCCTCGAATTCACCACCCGCACCGGTGAAACCTTCACTATCAATCCTGGCGAGATTCTCATTGCCGAGGACACCACCGGTTCGGGCCACAAATGGCGGCTCACGAACGATCAGCCTTGGATACGGGTCTACGTAGTCTTCAAAAAGGACACCAAGATCAACTTTCGCCCGGACGATAAGCACTGAAGAGTCTCGATACGGCGGAAGGTGTAGGAGCAGCAGCAATGAATCCACCGGAATTTCGCATCGAACGGGATTCTTTAGGGGAAGTATCGGTTCCTGCCGGTAAACTCTGGGGAGCCCAGACGCAGCGTTCGCTCGAACACTTCAGCATCGGCACGGATCTGATCCCGCGCGAAATGATCGCCGCGTACGCCATGCTGAAAAAGGCCGCGGCCAACGCAAATCATGCCGGCGGGCGCCTCGACGAGAGGATCCACGGTCTGATGGTTCGCGTGTGCGACGAGATTCTCGCCGGCCAGCACGCCGACATGTTCCCGCTGCACGTCTGGATGACCGGCAGCGGCACGCAGTTCAACATGAACGTGAACGAAGTGATCTCCAACCGTTGCTGCCAGCTAGCGGGCACACCTCTCGGCAGTAAATCGCCGGTACATCCCAATGACCACGTCAACATGTCGCAGTCATCGAACGATTCGTTTCCTTCTGCGATGAACATCGCCGTAGCCCTGAACGTGAAGCGGCGGCTGACTCCTGCCGTCCGGCAATTGCACGACGCGATGAGCGCGAAGGTGGCGGAGTGGAAGGACGTCGTCAAGATCGGCCGCACCCACATGCAGGACGCTACTCCGTTGACGCTTGGCCAGGAATGGTCTGGCTACGCGGGCATGCTCGCGGACGACCTGGAACGGATCGACGACGCACTAGAAGGCGCGTACCGTCTGGCACTAGGCGGTACCGCCGTAGGTACTGGCATCAACTCCGCTCTAGGGTTTGCCGAGGCGGCAGCAGCCGAAATCGCCAAGCTCACCGCACTGCCTTTTGTAACCGCGCCGAACAAATTTGCCGTGCAGGGCGCGCACGATGCGTTGGTTCATCTTTCTGGCACTCTGCGCACCCTCGCGGTGTCGCTCTACAAAATCGCCAACGATATCCGGCTCATGTCCTGCGGTCCGCGCGCAGGTTTTGCCGAGCTCATCATCCCGGCGAACGAGCCGGGCTCTTCGATCATGCCCGGCAAGGTAAACCCGACCCAAGCCGAAGCACTCACCATGATTGCCGTGCAAGTGATGGCCAACGACGTTGCCGCAGGTTTTGCAGGCGCCGGCGGCTATCTGGAAATGAATGTCTACAAGCCTCTGCTGGTGTTCAACATCGCGCACTCGATCACAATTCTCACCGATGGCTGCACAAATTTCCGCAAATTCCTGGTCGATGGAACTACGCCCAACCTCAAAAAGATCAAGGAATATGTGGACCACTCGTTGATGCTTGTCACCGCGCTCTCGCCGGTGATCGGCTACGACAAAGCGTCGCGCATCGCCCACTACGCCATGGACAACGACCTGACGCTGAAAGCCGCAGCCCTCAAACTAGGCTTCGTCACCGAAGAAGAATTCGATCGCGTGGTAGATCCCGCCAAGATGGTCAAACCGTACGTAGCTGCAGCTGCCGGCAAATAGAGCTAACGATGCAGCTGGCGATTCGCCTTGGCGTCGGCTTTCTGTCCTGCCTTCAGTTGCTTCTTCTGTGCCTTGTTGGCTTTTTTTTGCGCCTTCGCCTGCCGCTTAGCGGCCTTCTTTTGCAGCTTTTGCTGCCTCTTCGCGTCTTTCTCAGACTTGCGCTGATATTGCGCGACACTCATCTGCTGAGCCGGCGCGGGCGCGGCCCACGAGCTACTCAACGCGATCAGCAAAGCGAAAGCAGCAACCCGTTTCATTCCCTATGGCCCCTTACCCCTAAAATCTCAGCGTATACCATATCGCCGACGTCGGCCACTAGATTGCCTGCCGGAGGTCTCATAAACGGCTCTTTGACGAGGGGCCCTATGCTTTAGACGCGCATCAGCAGCAAAACGCTCGAAAGGGCCTGTAATTCACAGTCTCTTTAATCCGCCGCAGCGAATAACCAATGGTATCGTTGCGCCCTGTATCAGCCCTCCTTGGTATCGTTAAGACACTCCAACACCCGGCCTATCCCCGCCAGAAAGGTGTCCGCTTCAACAAGCAAACTCACAACCAGATAAACTTCACCCGCAAAATCGTAGAAATGTCCAGGATGCACCAACACCCGCGCCTCGCGCATAATTTCGATGGCCAGGTCCTCATCGGTACGCCCCCCGGCCACTCGCAAAACCGCATACCACCCCCCCTCCATTTCCAAAGGCTCTAACGACCGCTCACCGGCCAGCATCGATCGCAATGTTGCCCAATTCTCCCGAATCCTCTCCGAGAGCTGCGCCTGCAACGGCTTCCTCTGCTCCAGCAATCGAGGAATCGCCCACTGTACCGGCGAACTCAGCGAAAGATACGTATCCGCAATAATCTCCACACGTTCCAACGCCTGCCGCACCCGCGGTTCCGGCCCCGTCGTCGCCACCCAGGCTACTTTCATCTGCGGCAGCGCCGCAATCTTCGAAAGCCCGCTTAGGGTAAACGTCAGGGCGTCACGGTTTCCCACAAAGCTCTTCCGCTCCTGCCCTTCACGCGCATAATCCAGAAACACTTCATCCACGATCAACGCCAGATCGCGTTCGCGGCAAATCTCGTTCAGTCGCGCAGCTTCTCCCTCCTTCACGTACGATCCGGTCGGATTGTTCGGATGCACCAAAAGAACCGCTCGAGTCCGCGACGTCAACGCGCGCAGCACCGACTCAAAATCAATAAACCACCCATGCGCATACTGCAGCGAATACGGCCGCAGCGTCACATCCTGCAAATCACCAAGAAAATCAAACAGCGGATAACTCGGCTTCGGCACCAGAATTTCATCGTGAGGGTTGCACAACAATCGGAACACATAGGAATACGCTTCGCTGGTACTCGTCGTCAGCAGCAACGATTCCGGGTCCACCGCCTCCTCATGATCTTCGCGGTAGTACCGCGCGACCGCCTCGCGCGCAGCCAAAAGCCCCTTCGCATCTGGCTGGTAGGCCATCGCTTTTTCATTCTGAAAAGCCTGTAGAATCGCCGCAGAGTCATATTGCAGCCCGCACCCAGTAGGATTCGAAATGGTCAAATCAATAAGGGATTGGCCGGAGGAGCGCATCTCCTCGAGCGCCTGCGAGTACTTGTTCGGTGCCAGCTTCCAGTTCGTGCGTTCAGAAAACATTTCGAATCGCCGAACATAACACACTTTTGGAGCTCGCCTCGTTCTACGCGTCCCGCCCGACTCCCAACGCGTCCGCCACCCGATTAATGTAATTGAACCACGACGCAATCAACGTAATCTGCAGTATCCCGCGATCATCAAACCCCACCGCCCGCAATTTGTCGTGATCCGCCGGACTACACTGCGTCGCATCCTTCGTCAACTTCACCACATACTCCAGCATCGCCTTGTTCTGCTCGCTGATCGGCGCCGTGCGAAAATCTTTCTGCAGCGCCGCCACCATCTCGTCATTCAAAGTCGCTCGACGCAGAAACTCTGCGTGTGATTCGATTCAATAGAAGCATCGGTTGGTCACCGACACCATGGTCGCAATCATTTCGTGCTGCTCGCGCTTCAGCGGCAAATCCGGTGCCATCATCGCGCCAAACGCCGCGAATGAATGAAACATGGCATCGGGAATCAGTGTGTGCGACCCGACAATACTGTTCTCAAATCCCTTGTCCACGATCGGCACCGGCGTGGCGTAGTCCACCGGATACATCTTCCGCTCTTCCATCACCAATTCGCGCACGCGGTCGTCCTCTTCCAGTCGAATCGTCTTGATCCAGGTCATCGGTTCGCTCCTGTTTGGCCATAATGAAAAATGCGGCCGGGGGGTCGAAGCCCGGCCGCAATGTTTGTTGGGGTGCTTCCAGAGTCGGCGAAGGTAAGAACGACTATGAGAAGCGACTGCAATGTTGCCCCCTTTATAAAGTCCTCCCGCAGGCTTGGCAATAATGCGAAACCACTATACCTCAAGTCTCAACAATTCCTTTACCTTCAGTAACTTGGAACGTCTTTCCAGCCTTGATTTTCTTGTGTTCCTCGCGCCTTCCGCTCGGCCAGTCGAGCACCACTCGCGCGATTTCCTCTTGCTTGCCGACGCCGAACGTCACTGGCAATTCCGACTGCGACAAGTAACTGGACCCGCTTCGCACCACACGTGTTTGCTGCCCGCCCTGGCAGTCAATGCGCACCACCGCCCCAATCGCGTCGCGGTTCGATTGCGTTCCCAC
>Ga0210390_10003493_pt1 | contig 13472 bp, 11 predicted proteins | sample IncBWH11OmetaG_FD_161050 | JGI IMG/M metagenome (GOLD analysis project Ga0210390, IMG submission 161050) | Forest soil microbial communities from Barre Woods Harvard Forest LTER site, Petersham, Massachusetts, United States - Inc-BW-H-11-O ...
TGGGCTTGCTGCAGATGTGGTAACCCTTGCCTTGGCCGCTGATATCGATGCGCTGCATACCCACGGCGATCTCGTCCCAGAGGACTGGCAAAAGCGTCTGCCGAACAACAGCTGCCCGTACACTTCCACGATCAATTTTTTGGTTCGCAAGGGCAATCCGAAAGGGATCAAGGATTGGGATGACCTGATTAAACCCGGAGTGCAGGTGATCACTCCGAATCCCAAAACCTCGGGCGGAGCTCGCTGGAATTTTCTGGCGGCCTGGGGTTATGCGCAGCGCAAATATGGTCCCGACAAGGCGAAGGAGTTTGTCACTAAGCTCTACAAAAATGTACCCGTCCTGGATTCTGGGGCTCGCGGTGCGACCAACACGTTTGTCGAACGCGGTCTAGGTGATGTTCTCATCGCGTGGGAAAACGATGCACTCCTGAGTCTGAAAGAGTTTGGGGCCGATAAGTTCGAAATCATTTACCCGAGCGTCAGCGTTCAGGCGGAACCGCCGGTCAGCATTGTGGACAAGGTGGTCGATCGAAGGGGAACCCGCGCTGTAGCTACGGCCTACCTCGAATATCTTTATTCGACGGAAGGACAGGAAATCGCTGCCAAAAATTTCTATCGCCCTCGGTTGCCGGAAGTCGCCGAGAAATACAGCAAACAATTCCCGAAGATCGAATTGTTTACAGTGGACGATCTCTTCGGCGGCTGGAGTAAAGCGCAAAAGACCTATTTCGACGACAACGGGGTTTTCGATCAGATTTACCAGCCGTAAAAAAACTCAGGCGCGGAGGGGCTCCCGATCGGGTGATCGGGAGTCCGATTTTTGAAAGCAAAACAGACCGTAACAGTGACCACACACGCGGGCGCCCTCTCATCGGTCCAACTTTGGTGGAAGAGGCGAATCTTACCCGGTTTCGGGGTAACTCTCGGCTTCACCCTGCTCTACTTGTCGTTAATCGTACTCATCCCCCTTTCCGCCGCTTTTCTGAAGGCATCGGGATTGGGATGGGAGGCTTTTTTTCGGGCTGTCTCAACTCCTCGAGTGATCGCCTCTTTTGAAGTCAGTTTTGGCATTTCACTGCTGGCCGCGGGCATCAACGTGCTGTTCGGCGCGATCGTTGCCTGGGTCCTGGTGCGCTATCGTTTCCCAGGAAAAAAGGCTCTGGATTCGTTGGTCGACCTCCCTTTCGCATTGCCGACCGCAGTGGCCGGGATTTCCCTCGCCACCATCTACGGTCCCAACGGCTGGTTGGGTTATCCCATTTTGGCTTGGACGGGAATTAAGATCGCTTATACCCAACTCGGTATCCTGGTGGCCTTGATTTTTGTGGGGCTGCCATTTGTCGTCCGAACCGTTCAACCGGTGCTGGAGGACCTTGATCTCGAATACGAAGAAGCGGCTGCCAGTCTGGGTGCCTCCAGGCTGCAAACCATCTTACGCGTCGTTGGCCCCGAATTATTTCCGCCGCTGGTCACTGGGTTTGCTTTATCATTTGCCAGGGCCGTTGGGGAATACGGTTCTGTCGTTTTCATTGCTGGTAACATGCCGATGAAGACGGAAATCGTTCCGCTCCTTATCATTACAAAGCTCGAACAGTACGACTATCGGGGCGCCACGGCCATCGCCGTAGTGATGTTAATTATTTCCTTTCTCCTCCTGCTGGCCATTAACGCGCTCCAGCGCTGGTCTAACACAGGTCGAATTCGCTAATGATTGCTGAACGGGCAAGGCCTCCTAAGAATAGATCCGCGGTCCGCGAACCCGCGAGGGTTCGCCTCGCGTTAGTGGCCGTCGCCGTCTTATTTCTCGGGATTTTCGTGTTCGTTCCTTTGTGCGCTGTGTTTGCTGAGGCTTTGAAGAAGGGTCTCGGCGTCTACTTGGCCTCGTTCAACGACTCGGCAGCCATCGCGGCGATCCAACTCACTCTTTTGGTAGCCGCCATCGCGGTTCCTGCCAATCTGGTATTTGGGCTTGCTGCCGCCTGGGCAATCGCCAAATTCGAATTTTCTGGCAAAAGTTTGCTGGTCACCCTCATTGACCTCCCATTTGCCGTGTCGCCGGTGGTCTCGGGTCTCATTTACGTGCTGATTTTCGGCGCCCAAGGCTGGCTCGGTCCATTTTTACAAGCGCACGACATCAAGATCATCTTTGCGGTTCCCGGGATCGTCCTGGCCACCATCTTTGTCACTTTCCCCTTCATTGCCCGCGAGCTGATTCCAGTGATGCAGGCGCAAGGCAGTGAGGAAGAGCAAGTGGCGCTGTCGCTTGGTGCCAGCGGCTGGCAGACCTTTTGGCGGGTCACACTGCCAAATGTGCGGTGGGCTCTGATTTACGGAGTGATCTTGTGCAACGCCCGCGCCATGGGTGAATTTGGGGCCGTCTCTGTGGTCTCCGGCCATATCCGGGGGTTGACGAATACCATACCATTGCAGGTGGAAATACTGTACAATGAATATAATTTCGTTGCGGCTTTTGCCATGGCATCGTTACTTGCGGTGCTGGCCTTGGTGACTCTCTTAATCAAGAGTCTGGTCGAATGGCACGCATCCTCTCAATCGGCGGTGAAAGAGCAGATTTAACATGAAAATAGAGGCGAAACATCTCATCAGAACCTTCGGAACTTACGTTGCGCTGGATAATGTCTCGCTGAAAATCGAAGAGGGCGAACTGGTGGCTTTATTGGGACCCTCAGGCTCGGGCAAAACGACCTTGTTAAGGATCTTCGCCGGTTTGGATTTTCCCGACTCGGGCAGTGTCCTCTTCGACGATCAGGACGCCACGCGCCTCAGAATTCAAACCAGGCGGGTCGGTTTCGTCTTTCAGAATTACGCCTTGTTTCGCCACATGACGATTTACAAAAATATCGCCTTCGGTCTGGAGGTTGCCCGGGGCAAGGACCGCTTGAAGCCGTCGCTGATTCGGGAACGAGTTTTTGAGCTTTTGCGCCTGGTTCAACTTGCTGGATTCGAAAATCGCTTGCCAGCGCAATTGTCGGGCGGGCAACGGCAACGGGTAGCCTTGGCACGCGCGCTTGCCATCGAACCGCGAGTTCTCCTGCTGGACGAACCATTTGGCGCTTTGGATGCGATGGTCCGCAAAGAACTCCGCAGTTGGGTCAAACAACTCCAACGCCAGCTCAAGATTACCACCCTCTTTGTCACTCACGATCAGGATGAAGCGATTGAGATAGCCGATCGCATTGTGGTCATGAATGCGGGGCGCATCGAACAGATCGGGACGCCCAATGAGGTCTGTGAAGAACCCGCAACTCCATTTGTCTGGGAATTTCTGCAAGGACAAGTGACCAATCAGGTGTTCAGAAGTTCCAGGAGTTCAGGAGTTGCAGAATTTCGTGCGGGGTGATATTCGGATGCCAATTCTGGCGAAGTTCTTGACTTTAGAGGCAATTTTCCGATGCCGCCTACTCCTGAACTCCTGAACTCCTTCCCCTCAATATTTGAGGATCTTCGCCAGAAACTGCCGGGTAATCTCTGAGCGCGGATCATCAAGCAACTGTTTGGGTGGGCCGCACTCGACGATTTGGCCGCCGCTCAGCAGCGCGATCTGGTCGGCAACGCGGTGCGCGAATCCCATTTGATGGGTCACCAGAACCAGATCTCGTCCTTCCTTCCGCAATTCTTCGATCACCTCTAACACTTCGGCAGTCATTTCAGGGTCAAGAGCAGAGGTTGGTTCATCGAACAGCAGCAGCTTGGGTTTAATGGATATCGCCCGGGCGATCGCCACCCGTTGTCTTTGCCCGCCGGACAATTGGGCCGGCGGCTTATGACCATGTTCGGATAGTCCGAAACGCTCGAGGATGGCCTCTGCGACCTGGTGAGCTTCGACCGGACTGCATTGATGCACTTTTTCCAGAGGCAGCGTGATGTTCTGCAAAGCGGTCAAATGAGGGAACAGATTGAAGGCCTGGAACACGGTGCCAACCGTTCGCCGGTGGGCCATCAATTCCTTTTCCCGGTAGATGATTTCGCGATCATTTAAGAAAAGGGTGCCACTATCCGGGATCTCCAGGCCGGCAATGATGCGCAGAAGCGTCGACTTTCCGCCGCCGGACGGACCAATCAAGGCGAGGGTGTGAACCTGATCCAGGTCGAGATTGATATTCTGCAGGACGATCTGGCTACCGAAAGATTTGGACAAATTCGTCGCTTTAAGTCTCATATCGGGTCCGCTTCTCGAGCCATTGAGTCCAAAGCGTGATCGGCAAGGTCAGGATCAGATACCCGAAGGCCAAAGGTATATAACACTCAAAATTGCTGTAGGTTAAGGCCGATACCTGTTGTGCGTTCCAGGTAAACTCCTCAATCGAGATTACGGAGAGCAGCGAAGAATCCTTGATGAGATTAGCAAACATCCCGGCCAAGGCCGGCAAGATCAGCCGGATCGCCTGCGGAAATATCACGTACCGATAAGTTTGGATTCTGGTGAGGCCAATCGCTCGCGCTGAGTCGAGTTGGGAAGCGCCTACGCTCTCAATGCCGCCCCGGATGATTTCGCTGATGAACGCCCCGGAAAACATCGACAAAGTCAGCAAACCAACCGTAAACCGATCCTGAAAATGAAATGCATCCGCGATCACATAGAAGGCAAAAGTGATCTGCACCAGCAACGGAGTTCCCCGAACAAGTTCTACATAAAGCCGGCTGACTGCCCGTAAAACGAGAAAACCTGATCTTCTGGCCAAGGCGGCGATTAACCCAATGAAGGTACTCAGAACCAACGCCAGCACCGAAATCTTCACTGTATTCAACCACCCGCGCCAGAAAAAATTACGGTACCCACCGACCGTATCCCAATTCCAGTTATAGCGGAGCTGGCTAAATGAGAAGTAGCAAAGGAGCGCCAGCAGGAAAAAAGCCAAGATCCAGTTGAGCAATTGGAGCTGCCAGGCGATTGGTTTGTTGCGGTCGTCCGGCGAAATCCAGAACCAGCTTCGTAGGGTGGGTGTCCTCACTGGTCAGGCGACGGTGCTGTTAATCTTATGCAGGCAATCCAAGAGATAAGGGACGAGCTGCTTTTTTCGTGAGACGACATTGTTAAGCTCAAAAAGATTCGCTGCCAGTCTGGGGTAAGTGATTGTCTCCATGAACTCAGGCGGCGCGGAAATCAGCAGAAGCGAGTTCTGGGTGTTGACATCGGTCACCAGCAGGGTGGCGAAAAAGTTCCCCTCTTTTGAGCGATATGCTTCTAACGCCTCGAGGAGGATTTCCTGCTTCTTGTAGAAATGGGAGAAGCCCAATTCTTCGATTTGCGAAACACTGAACGTATAGCCGTCTTCGGAGTAATCTTTGCAATCCGCTAGAATAACTTCGTTAGGGCCTAAGGTCAGCAGTGGTGAACCTACGGCAAAGATATTCTCGGCCAGCTTGGCCGGTTCAATACCAGCGATTGCACTCAGATTCTCAAGGACCTTTGCGTCGATCGGAGTTGCCGTCGGCGAGGAAAGATTCAGGGTGTCCGAGATCAGGCCGGCCATCAGTAAACCGGCAATCGGGCGTTCGATTTCGATACCATGTTGATTGTACGACAAGGCGACCAGGGTACTGGTGGAGCCTACCGGATTATTCCAAAACAAGATCGGGATATCGGTGTTGAAGCTGGCCAATCGGTGATGGTCAAGTACTTCAATGATCTGCAGCTCGTCTGCGCCTTTGACCGCCTGCGAGAGTTCGTTATGGTCCACAAGGATCAATTGCCGGGGGATTGGTTTAATAAAATCGCTTTTGGTCAGAATCCCCACCAGACGTTTGTCGCTCTCCAGAATTGGGAAAACATATTCCGACGAAGCCGCCACGACATGGCGGGCGGATCGCAAGGACGTTTCGGGCGACAAACTCGTAAATTGCGGTTCGATCATCGAATCGATCTTTGCTGCCCCGCGCGCCAACAAAACCGTGGTCGCCGTATCATGTTTGCTCGACAAGAGCCGGACTTCCGCATCCTTGGCCGCCGAACGCACCTTCGCCGACAGCCCCATTTCGCCGGTGATGACGACGGCGAGAACTTTGTTCGTGATGGCCTCCAGTTGAATTTCTTCCCGGTCCCCCACAAAAACGATCGTTTCTGCAGCACGATATCTCCGGAGTCTCTCGCCGAAGGACGCCAAGCTCATCGCCGCCACCATCAGCACGACTTTCTGCTGGCTATCTTTGGTTTCTCCCACGAGAAACTCGCCATCGAAAGAACGCGCCATATCCGAAAGCGAGGCGAAGATTTCGCGCGAAGCCGGCGCGTCCGCGTGCCGCGGAAATAAGTACTGGCTGACCTTCCAGCCGGAGAGCAACCCGAGACAGCGATCGTCCGCATCAACGACCGGCAAACCGCGCATCCGCTTTTCTTCAATCGAATTCATCGCATGATAGATCGAAGAATCGTGGGCCACGGAAATAATCTGCGTCTCCATGACGTCGGCGACCCTGGGCGCGACATCGCTCATGAATTCAGGCGCCGGGACGCCGAATTTATGGAGGACAAGGTCAATTCGCTCATTCGTGTTTCCGGCTCTCGCCGCCACAATATTCTCAACTCCCAGTCTTCGCTTCAGCTCTGCGTAAGCGATTGCCGAACAGATCGAATCCATGTCGGGATTTCGGTGACCGATAACTATAGTTTGCATTTGCTCTGCCTGGTTAATTGATCTCGACGCACACCCGCAATTGGGACCTGAAACCAGTCACGGGTTCAATACAAATTCCGCCCCTCCTGCAAACGGCGTCTCGGCCGGAAGCCATCCACTCACCCGCGGCAATCATCGATTGCCCCTGGAAGCAACCGCTCAACGGTACGAACGGAACACAGGCAGGAAGACGTTCCCACTTTTGCGCCGCAGCGTCGTCACTTCCAGGTGCACGGATAGCTTCCGGGATGGCTCTGGGAGACGGCTCAACAGTCCGGAGAGCCAATAGTGCATAGGCTGTGTTCTGTTCGCACAGCGGCTAGAAATGCGGCCATTCCTATAGAAAACATGGCGGCACCGCGAATTGGTGCTTTTTAGAAAATTTGACCGACCGGTTAATTGGCATAAATTATTATTTGAATTCGCCCGCAGCTTAGGGAATTATTGTCTTGTATATTTTTACGGATTGTTCTGGGGGGAACAGCAGCCCTTCGTATCCAGCGGATGCGGGGGGCTGTACTTTTTTGGAGAGATGCACCGCAGATCCTACTTAGTACCCTTAGTTTTCTTGCTGGTCGTTCTGATTATCGCATACACCGGCAAACTGATCGTCGACCAGATGACATCCTGGCCGGCGCGAGCAGTTGATTCCGTCTCGAATCAAGCTTCAATTGATGCTCGCAAAATCAAGAATGCCTTCGTCGATCTTTTTCAATTGGAGCCGAGAATTTCCGTCAATGAAACTGCGGTATTCGATCAAACGAAAACCGCGCTCGAGCTGGTGGTGGTAAATCGGGACACCGACATCACCCGTGACACTTCCCAGACCTGGTTTGGCAGCACTAAAAATATCCGGATCCACGCCACCTATCGCGTGAAAGCCGGATTTGACTTATCCCACAAACTCGAAGTCAATCTCGCCGGCCAGGAAGTCAACATCAAGATCCCCAAGGCTTCGATTCTCAGTGTCGAACCTCTCACAGTGAAGGTCGATGAACTTAGAAACGGTCTTTGGAACAAGATTCAGCCTGAGGATATTGATCGTGAGTTAAAGGAGATGCCTGAGATGGCTCGAGCGAAGGCCGCTTCGCTTCCAGATGAAGCGGAACAAACATTCGAGCGCCTATTATCGGAAAGACTGGGTGACCTTCATGTCCACGTTCAGATTCAGGCAGATGCCAAGCCTGGAAGTTAACTTGTTAAAAATGGCAATCGTAAGCACCCATGGGTAACATACCGATCGTTGCGATCGTCGGACGCCCCAACGTAGGTAAATCCGCGCTCTTCAACTGCCTGGTCCAAAAACGTATTGCCATCGTCCACGATCAACCGGGCGTGACGCGCGACCGCCTTGCGGCTGATTGCCTTCTTGGCTCTCGTCCGTTTACCGTCGTGGATACGGGGGGAATTGAGAGTTTCATCGACACTGCTTTTGATGCACAAATTCGCTCGGAGGCCGACTTGGCGATGGAAATGGCCGACGTCATTATCCTCGTGGGGGATGCTAAAGATGGCGTCACACCTGTGGACCGATTTCTGGCCAAGGAACTTCGCTCTGCACAAAAGCCGGTCATCCTGGCCGTCAACAAGATTGACCACGCGAAGCACGAATTAGGCGATACTGAATTTAGCGAACTTGGATTTTCGCAGATCCTGTCAATCAGCGCGGCCCATGGCCGCGGCATCAAGGACCTGGTCGAGGAGATCGAAAAACATCTACCGGAACCGACCAGCGAGGTGGCCATGATTGAGGCTGGCGTCCCGCTCAAACTTGCAATCGTCGGACGGCCGAACGTCGGCAAATCATCCCTGATCAATGCGATTTTGCATCATCAGCGCACGCTGGTCAGCGAGGTCGCTGGAACAACCCGCGATTCTGTCGACGTGCCGTACGAACGGGATGGCAAGCACTACGTCTTGATCGACACCGCCGGAATGCGAGCGCGACGCAAGCATAATACCTCGGTCGAGGTTTTTAGCGTGATGCGCGCAGAAAAGAGCATTCTGCGGGCTGATATTTGCGCGTTGGTCATCGACGCTTTGGAAGGTGTCACCGCACAAGACAAGAAGGTGGCTGGCTTGATCCAGGAGAACCATAAGCCCTGCATCGTCATCGTGAATAAGCTCGACCTGGTTAAGCCATCCGCCGGTCTTCGCGATTTCATTGACGGACTGATTGGCCAGATTCGAGCCAACCTTTTTTTTCTGAGTTACGCCCCGATTGACCTGGTCTCCGCCCAGACCGGCGAAAATCTCGATCGCCTTTTTGCCAGCATTGAAAGGATCCAACAACATGCCACTCGGTCGATTGGGACGGGTTCTTTGAACCGATTGCTCCAAGATGCCATGACTGCGACTCCTCCACCCCTCCGGGCGAATAAAAGATTCAAGCTGCTCTACGCCACCCAGATCGACAAAACTTCGAACCACTTGGTGGCGGCACCTACCTTTGTACTCTTTGTTAACTATCCGGAGCTGCTGACAGATGATTACAAACGCTACCTGGAGTCGAAGATCCGTGACCGGAATGGTTACTATGGTTTGCCGATCATTATTCGACTCAGGTCCAGACATTCAGGAAAGTAGACAGGAGCCTGTGTCCTTCGCCCGTTAAGCACGTGGGATCAGGCTGTTCCGATCTATTGGCTGCTTGGCTCCTTGACGGCTTGGCTCCTTCCTGGGGCCGCCAGCAGGCTGACTAATGTCTCACTGGTCTGGTCAGGAATCAGGGTGATCTCTGCGTTCGCTTTGATTAGTCGCTCCACTTCAAGAGTCGCGAACACCGCGTTTAAGACGTCCGGATCCTGTCCGATTTCCCGAAGAGCCTGCCCGATCATCTGAGGCCGGACTGACCGTGCCTTGGCAAACTCCGTCGCGGCCTGTCGTTCGGCGGAGCTGGTAACGATGTCCACCTGATTCGTTCCGGCCTGCCGAATGGCCGAAGTCACCTGGCGCAATCTGTTCACCACTTTCTGCTCAATTTGGCGTATCATGAGATTGTCGCGAAAATGCACTTTGCGCACATAAATCGAACCCAGTTGATACCCCCACTCTTCCGCCTTTGGTGAAACCTCCTTTCGTACCGTGCGGCTCATGGCATGCCGGCTTTCGAGCATTTCGTGCAACGGCAAATTGCTCAAGTTTCGTACCGTTGCATTGGCTACATTGGCCCGCAAAGATCCCCGCGGATCAACATTCTTGAAAAGGTAGTCAACGGGCTGCTTGACACGCATTTCGTACCAGACGCCCACACCCATCGGCGTGCCTTCTTCCGTATTGACCGGATTGCTCCGCAGGTATTCCTGATCCAGACGCGTATCGATCTCGTAGTACCGCCCGAATAGTCGAACGAGCGCTACCTGCGGCCCCAGACGCAGCCACAGAAGGTGAAGCCCCGGTTCAGATACAACACCGAGCACGCGTCCAAACAAAATGTATACTTTGGCGCTGCCTTCCATGACCGTGGTGTAGAAGTTGATCGCCCCTAGAAAAACCAAAAGCAGCGGAACCGCGATCCAGCAAACGGTGAAGGTCCCGATCAGTGCGTATAAGAAATTCATCGGATCAGTTCTTTCCCCGGAGAATGACGCGACTTGCCTTCGAGAACAGGTCGAGACGGATGTTACGAATATAGGCCGGTAAGGCTTGCTCCCCGCTTTGCTTCAAGCCGGCGATCTGTTCTGCCATCCAACGTAGCGGCTGAACTTCGGCTTCAGCGCGATTGGTCTCGATTTCAACCGCTCTTCTGGATTGTTCGATCCGCTGATCGGCGTTGGCCTGGGCCAGGCTGATCTTCGACGAAACTTCGTTGTGGACGGTGTTAATTGCCGCCAAGGCGGATTCAATATCCTCTGGCGGATCAATCCCGGTAATCAACGAGGCGTCCAGGATCATTCCGTATCGAGCACCGGACGAAACGCATTCTTGATCCATTTGGACATTGAGATGGTTCAGGTTTTTCCGGAGGTCATTGATTGACACCCCGGCCTTGGCCAGAGTTTCGTTCGGCTTTTCAATGAGCGGCTGCTCGATTTCAGACGGGGGTGGACCTTCGTAATTGGCAATCCGTTCTCTCAAGATGGAAACGAAATACCCTATGATGTGGGAGATTGGCTTCTTTACCCCAAAAAGATAGGCATAGAGATTCTGTTCGCTGACCCGATAACGGATCTGACCTGATAAACCGATATTGAGCTGATCTTTGGTCACCGCTTCGAGAATCGTCCCCTTCTGATTGGATTCAGGTGCATCGGGATCAAAGGCCACGTTTACCGTCTGGATTGCCACAGAGACCTTATGGACTCGTTGCCACGGCATCCGGAGATAAGGGCCACCTGGTCCGATCACACGCAGCTGCGGATAGACGTAGCGCTCCCTTTCTTCTGGACGCAGGTGCTCGGCCAAAGGCAGGTCCAGAGTCGTTCCGTGGCCGACTCGTTCGGCTCTGCCGAAGTTCGTCAGGACCGCGCGTTCGTTTTGGTTGATGGTGTAAAGACCGCCCAACAAACAATAGCAGCAGAGAAAGCCGAAGGCGCCGGCGACCATACCGATAACAATTTCCATAGGCGCGTTTTATAAAGAAGTTGCAGCCATTGAGCAAGACGGAATAGGGTCAGCTATGTCGTCTGCAGCCTACCTGCAACTCGCTGAACGTTCCCGCGAAATCCACTTGCTGCGGTCTGTCGCAGCGGTCCTGTCCTGGGACTTCGAAACTTACATTCCTTCTAAGGCTGTGCCTTACCGAGCTGATCAGTTAAGCTACCTCGAGGCTAAAGCCCACAAGCTATTCACCGAAGCCTGCGTTGGCGATTGGCTGAAATCGGCCGAACAGTTTGGCTTCGACCCGGAGTCAGAAGAGAGCGCGAATGTGCGCGAGTGGCGGCGCGCCTACGATCGCGCAACCAGAATTCCGGTCGACCTCGTCGAAGAGTTTGAAAGGACGCGAACTATCGCTCGGGAAGCCTGGGTTCAGGCTCGAGCGGAGTCCAAGTTTTCTTTGTTTGAGCCTCATTTGCGGAAGATCGTTGAACTGACACGTCAAAAAGTTGAACTCTGGGGATATAAAGAATCCCCCTATGACGCGTTGATCGATGACTACGAACCAGGCATTACAGCGCGCCAGATCAAACCGGTCCTGGAGCAGTTGCGCGTTGCTCTGGTGAACCTTCTGGGGCAGATCCAAAACAAGCCTGTTCCGGAGACTTTTCTGGATGGTCATTATCCAATCGACGGCCAGCAAGCGCTGTCCAATAAAATAGCCGCTGCGTTTGGCTATGATTTTGCGGCGGGACGGATCGACACCACCATGCATCCGTTCGCGACTACCCTCGGCCCGTTCGATCAGCGAATCACCACTCGTTATAATATCAGGCGCTTTGAGGTTTCTTTATACGGAGTGATGCATGAGACAGGTCATGCCCTCTACGAACAAGGACTGCGCACCGATCGGGTTGGGTTACCATCCGGTGATGCCGTTTCCCTGGGCATCCATGAGTCACAGTCAAGACTCTGGGAAAATCATGTTGGGCGAACGCCTCAGTTCTGGCATCTCTGGCATGCCACCGCATGCAAGCATTTACCAGACATCGCCCGCTATTCACCTGCAGAACTTGCGTGCGGGGTGCAGCGGATCGCCCCTTCCTTTATTCGTGTCGAAGCCGATGAAGTGACCTATGACCTGCACATTCTGCTCCGGTTCGAGATGGAACTCGCGCTGATTGAGGGGCGACTGAAGGTGAGCGACCTACCGGAAGCATGGAATACCCGGTTCCATGAATTGTTCGGATTGATTGTTCCTGACGACGCGCGCGGCGCACTTCAGGATATCCACTGGAGTCTGGGATCCCTGGGATACTTTCCTACCTACACCCTGGGTAACCTCAATGCCGCACAGCTAATGTTTGCGGCTGAAAAACAGATTGCCGGATTGCCTGATCAACTTGCTCAAGGGAATTATGCGCCTTTGCTGAGCTGGCTGCGCGAAAATGTCCATCAACACGGCCGAAAATATCTTCCTGCCGAACTGATGTATAGAGCCACCGGCGAACCTACACAAGCCCGCTATCGTATCGATTATCTGCGGAACAAGTATTTGTCTTGACGTGGACGGTAGCATCCCGCTTTGCCAATCCCAGCGAAATGGGACGAGGCGTCGATCTGGTGCACTCGAAAACCGCAATTCTCCAGAGAACCGAGTTGTTGGCTGGGAAGAACTAACGTATCCTCCCCCGCGTGTATCGCCGAGTAGGAGTTGCGACAACTTTTTCACCTCGCTTTATGGCAGTTCTTGCCGAAGCAGGGCGCATCAGCCGTTCTCTTTCCGTGCCGCTGTGCCTGATCCACGCTGACGAGTTTACGTCGGAAAAGGAAGCGCGGTTCCGTTCCGCATTGAGCGATTTGCAACTTGATAGCGATGCCGCAATTCGCTTTGAGCCCGGTGAACCGGCCGAAGGAATTCTAAAGGTGCAGCGTGAAGAAAGCATTGACCTGTTAGTCGCCGGGGCTATGGAAACGCAAACCGTTCACCGAAATTTTACCGGCGACGTGGCCCGAGAGCTTCTTAGACGCGCTCCATGCGATCTTTTGCTCTATACCGAGCCGAAAGAAAATCCGAAACCCCCGGAGGGTATCCTGGTAGTGGTGCCGGATTTGTCAGAACGGAGCCGTCACATCCTTTGTGCGGCGCTCAGTCTCGCAGGGCGCAGCGGAGGACGCCAAATTACTATTCTCCACGTACAAACCACTTTCGCCGAGGCAAAGGAGAAAGCTCTCGGGTTTGGCAACGGAGTACTCTCAGCGGAAGAGACGCTCGAGTCATGGGTAAAGGAGCAAGCTCAG
>Ga0210390_10003494_pt1 | contig 13471 bp, 10 predicted proteins | sample IncBWH11OmetaG_FD_161050 | JGI IMG/M metagenome (GOLD analysis project Ga0210390, IMG submission 161050) | Forest soil microbial communities from Barre Woods Harvard Forest LTER site, Petersham, Massachusetts, United States - Inc-BW-H-11-O ...
CAGCGAGCCCAGGCTGCGGCTGACCATCGAACGAACGGCTTCGGCCATCGGCGCAAGTTCTTCGGGTGGCTTGGCATCGGGCATTTCCCGCAGGGAAATCACGCGCTCTGCCAGATTCACGGCGATATCGCCGATGCGTTCGAGGTCGTTGGTGATCTTCAGTGCGGCAACGACGAGGCGCATTTCGTCGTCGGTGAACGAGCCGCGGCGCAGCAGGCGAATGGCGTGCTCATCAATCATGATTTCCATCTCGTTGATGCGCGGCTCCAGCAGGAAGACCTCGCCGGGAAGAGCCGAAGTACGCGGATTATCGAAGGCGATGATGGCGTCGAGCGCGCGATTCATGGCGCTTTCCACGACGCGTGCCATCGAAATCAGGTAGTTGACGAGCGTGTCGTAGAGAACCGCTTCGGTCAAACCGGCTGCTTGGGCCATTCGGAACCTCCGCGGCAAGACTGGATGCTGAACAACTGCACACCCTGCGAGGATTTTGCGCGAAAAACATTACGGCGATATGAAAGTGGAATGAATAAGGGTAAAAGAGGGGCGCTAGGAGGTTGCGGGAGTATTCGGACGGGTGGTGCGGCCGCCGGCCGAGGAAGAAGCCGAGCGGGCCACGGCGCGCTCCGGATCAAACAGCGGAACGGAAAAATGAAACCGGGAGCCGACGCCCACTTCGCTCTCTACCCAGACCCTGCCGCCGTGGACCTCAACAAGATGCTTGGCGATCGCCAGGCCGAGTCCCGTGCCGCCGGCTTCGCGGGAACGGGCCGCATCCACACGGTAAAAGCGCTCAAAGATGCGCGGCTGGTCGGCGGTGGGAATGCCGATGCCGGTGTCGGAGACGGTGAACACTACGTAATCGTTTTTCTGTTCGGCGCTGAGAACAATTTTGCCGCCGGGCAAGGTGTACTGAATGGCGTTGTCCAGCAGGTTCTGCAGAACTTCCTGCAGCCTGCGAGCGTCGCCCGCGACATCGGGCAAGTTTTGGGAAAGGCCGGGGGCCAGGGTGAGAGAGAGCTCTTTTTCTGTCGCACGATGCCGGGCCGTTTCGTAACACGATTCCACGAGTTGCGAGACCTTCACCGGATGGACCTCAAGTTCCAAACGGTCGGCGTCCATTTGCGAGAGTTTCAGCAAGTCCTCGGTGAGTCGGGCAAGCCGCCTCGCGTGTTCCAGAATGATGTTTAGGAAACGGCCGCGGTTTTGCGGGTCGTCCAATGCCCCGGCAATCAGGGTTTCGGCAAAACCCTGAATCGCGGTGAGCGGCGTGCGAAATTCGTGGGAGACGTTGGCCACAAAATCCCGCCGGATGCGTTCGAGCTTGCGGAGTTCGGTGATGTCATGCAGCACGATGACGGCGCCGAACGTCTCCCCGGCACGAACGGAAGCAACCGTCGCGGCAAAGAAATGCTGGCGCAAGGTTCCCGTGGAGATTTCCGCTTCCACCCGAGGCTCGCCGGCAAGCACGCGGCGCACCGCCTCGATCAACTCCGTCTGGCGCACAACTTCGAGTAAGGAACTCCCCGCCACGGGGGGGACGTCAAGCCCGAGAATCGAAGCGAAACCTGGATTTGTAAACACTAGGCGCTCCGCGGCGTTGACGACCGCAACGCCCTCCACCATCGAGCCAAGAATGGCGGAAGAGAGATTCCGTTCTTCTGTAAGACTGCGGATGGTGCGGTCCAGGCGCGCGGCCGTTTGATTAAGGGAAGCACCAAGGGCATCGAGAGTGTCCCCGCTTCCGTCGGCGGAAAGCGGCCGGAAATCGCCTTCGGCAACGCGGAGCGAGAATTCACGCAATCGCTCGACGCGATCGCTGTACGTGCGCGACATCAGCAGGGCAACCGCGCCGGCAATCAGGAAAATCAGCAGCGACCAGAGCCACAGGCTGGCGCGGAATTGGGCGAGCGATTCATCGATCCCCTCCATCGGCAGCGCCAACCGGAGCACAATTGGCGTTCCGTCGGGCAGGTTCTGCCGGACGGCGTAGTAGATGAGAGGACGCTTGACGGAGACACTCTCGCGAATGGAACGCCCTTCGCCCTTCTGCAGGGCGTCGCGCACTTCATCGCGGCCCGCATGGTTTTCCATGGTGCCGGTTTCGGACTCCGAGTCGGCGAGCACGCGGCCATCGGACGCGATGATGGTGACGCGAGCGCCGCTCTGAGCCGCGTTGGAAACCCAACCTTGAAGGACGGCAGTCTCATCGGGGGTTTGCGGCGGGAAGGAAGTTAGCGGAAGCGGGCGAGTGCGGATGAGGCGAACAAGGGACTGGAGTTCGCGGTACGCGTCATTTTCATAGCTCGCCCGCAGGGAGCGCTCGGCGAGAAAGTCCACGGCCAGCAGGGCGCCCGATAAGAGCGCCAGGAAGGTGAGCGCGAGTTTCCAAAAAAATTTACGCCGCACGTGTCTCGAACAGATAACCCGCACCTCGGACGGTTTTTAGGTGCAGGGGATTTTCCGGGTCGGATTCAATCTTTTCGCGCAGGCGGCGGACGTAGACGTCCACGCTGCGCGGCGTGACGAAGCGGTCCGTGCCCCACACGGCATCGAGCAACTGATCGCGCGTGAACACGCGGTTGGGGCGCGAAGCCAGATAGTAGAGCAGGCGAAACTCGAGCGTGCTGAGCGGCACGGGCTTGCCGGAGTGGCTGACGCGATAGGACGCCGGATCGATCGCGAGGCGGCCAATTTCGATCACGCGAGGGGCATCCACCGGCGGCTCGGCGCGGCGGAGCAGCGCTTTCACGCGGGCGATCAGCTCGCGGGGGCTGAACGGCTTGGTGACGTAATCATCGGCGCCCATCTCCAGGCCGACGACACGGTCGGCTTCGTCGCCGCGCGCGGTGAGCATCAGGACGGGAAGGCGGTTGAGCGATTCGTCCTTGCGCACTTCGCGGCAGATGTCCAGGCCGGACATTTTCGGCAGCATCAGATCGAGCAGAAGAAGATCGGGCGGCGTTTTTTTCAGGGAGGAAAGGCCGCTGGTGCCGTCGAACGCGGCGTTGACCTGAAAGCCTTCGTTGGCGAGGTTGTAGCGGACGAGTTCGACGATGTCGCGGTCGTCTTCGATGATCAGTACGCGCTTCATGAAGGAATCTCGCGGGGCGGATCGCATCGGTAGAAGTGTACCGTAGGCACTCGGATAGCGATAGGCATGGTGTATGTGTTAGACCCCTGACTGGGGTTCATTGTGACAAGAGAGGGAGAACCATGGGTGAAGGCCCGGTAACAGAATTGTGAATGCGCGGTGAACGGGGAAGATTGGAGGCAAAGGAAGTAAAGGAGGTTGAGGAGGTAAAGGACCGGAGATGCTCGTTCGCGGGGAATGGTATGACCAGAAGGGGTACCCCCCTGTTTTTGCGTAAGAGACGCAGGGAAAGAACTTAGCGGGTCGGTAAGTGGTGATTTGGGGATGGTCGCTTGTGGACGACGGGCTACCCCCACCCCGGGGTGTTGCGCATGTGCGGGAATGATTAGAGTTACAGGAGAATCGGTCGTATGTGCGGGAATAATTGGACTTAGAGGAATTTACGGAATATGCAAGGATGGGCGCAGGGTGAGTGAAGAGACGTCCCCGCGCAAACATGGAACATCCTCTCATAGTATAGCTAGTTTATCAACAGTATTGTGTAGTACTGGAACGATTTTGCGGCGAAAGGGTAACGGGAGAGAGTCAAACATTGAAGGTCGAAAGTTTGAAGAAGAAAGAATAACGTCCCGTTCGGCCCCGTTTCCCCCGCTTCGCCTAATCCCGATGATTCACGAGTCCTCCGAGGCTTTGGAGGAGAGAATTGATCTCGGTCTCGGCAAACGCTTGGCAATCGGAATATAACTTCGTCAACAAAGCTGGCAGGGTGTTCGCGAGTGGGGGGAGGGCCCCTTCAAATTCTGGGAATTCGGCACGGAAGGAACGGATGGCCTGTAAGTTTTTGTTTAGCCTCAGCTTTCGTTCCGAGGCATCTTCCCAGATACTTTTCCAGTATAGGCAAGTGAGACAGGAGGGCGGGCAATGGGTACCGTCGTGGGATAGGAACGATTCCCAACCGGACCTCGCGAGCAAAAGAAGTTTCTGGGAATCGTCGCGACGCTTTTCGCTGTTACATTTTCTACAGGCTACCAATACGTTCCCCGGAGTATGCAAGCCCGCCCGATAACGATTCATGCCATCCAGATGCTCGATGACCGAGACGGTTTCGGCCAAATTCTGGGAGCAATACGGGCACTGATTATTAAAGCGTTCACGAACTAAGGCCTCGTAGGCCTCACTCTCAACTTTAGTTGGCCAATTTTCGCTAATCCTTCGACTGAGTTCGTGAAGAAACATGCTGATTAGCTTGTTTGCAACATCCGATTTGGCGCGCCTAGTCGCGGTGCGCAATTGAGCTGTTGGATCTTTCACTTTTTTTCGTCCCCTAGCAGCCAATCCACCGAAACACCCAACGTGTACGCAAGTGCCTTCAGTTCGAAATCAAGGACATGACGAGAACTGGTCTCGATTTTTGCGATCGCCGCACGGTCAAGCTGAACTCCGAGTCGAGCGAGTTTCCCTGAGAGCGCATCTTGCGTTAATGGTGGGGCACAGCGTCTGCGGGCATCGGCAACGCGCTTGCCAACGATATTTTTGCGAGCCTGTTTCTTGGTCACAGATGGAAAGCCTACATTCAGTCGCACCCAAAAATGTTCTAAACTAGAACACCGCCCCGGACGGGGCGAAAAGGAGCTGTCATGCCCGCCAAGAGAATGCCGAGGGGGAGATCCACTCAAATTGATTTGAAGCCGAAGCATGAGAGGCTTTCCTGGCCGGGGTTGAACGCGAAGGATCATTTGAGTCGGGTGATTACGCGGGCGGTGAAAGAGGCAAAGGAATTAAAGGAAAATGAGGCGTGGGCGAAGAGTCTGATTGCACGCGTGTTTGACTATGTTTCAGAGGGGACTGCGATCGACCTCGTCAAGCGCGAGGCGGCGCTACGGAGGAAGAGTTAGAGGTAGCGGCGGATGGCTTCGGAGTAGCGGGTGTAGAGGTAGGAGACGAGGAGGAGGGCGACGCCGAGGATGATGAAGGTGATGAAGCGGTCGGAGCGCTCCTGGCGCCAGACGTCGAGGACCACGATTTTGGCGACGCAGACGAGGAGGAGGGCGAGACCGGCGAGGCGGAAGCTGCGTTCGCCGACGATGAGCGCGAAGAGGAAGGCGGCGACGGCTTCGAGGCCCCAGCCGATGGTGACGCGGCCTTCGGAGACTTCGTTGAGGATGAGGACGGTGGCGAGAATCATGGGGAGGAAGAAATAGATTTGTTCGGGGCGGCGGAGGAGAGCGGAAAGCTCAACGCCGAGGTCGCTCCCTGAGGCGGGCCTGGAGCTCGCGGAGGCAAAACGTTCGCGCAGGGGGAAGGCGAATGCCAGGCCGAGGAAGATTAGCGCGGCGGCGATGGCGACGTAGACCCAGCGGTCAAAGGTGCCGGGGAAGTTGGGATGGGCGCCAGCCATGAGTTCATAGGAGAGGCCGCGGAAGAAGACGAGGAAGGCGAGGATGACGCTGTGGTGGAGGAAGACGCTGCGCTGCGCGGCCCAGGAAACGCCGAGCAAGAGCAGGGCGAGAGCGGCCCAGGCGACGAGAACCCATCCGTTGTGGAAATAGGAGCGCGTGAAAAGAACGAGCGTGGCGGAGCCGAGATAAGCCAGCGCAGGAGCAGCGAGGAATTGCCGGTCAAGGGCGAAGTCTTTTGCGGAGGCGGGGCTCTCGCCGAGGCGCGTGAGGCGCAGATAAGCGTAGTAGAAGACGAAGGCGATGGGCAGCGTGGTGAGGAGAAGTTCGCGGGGAGCGAAGTCCAGGTTGAAGTACGCGAGACGCAGAAAACTTAACCCGAACGCCGCGTAGGCTTGCGCGCGCCAATTTAGCGATTTCCAGAAAAGACCGATTTCAAAGAGCAGCAAGCCGATGAGCGCCCAGCCGAGCGCGATGGCGTGCGCGGCGACTTCGTAATAAATAAGCGCCACGACCAGGAACGAAGCGATCCACGTGTAGCCGGCGCCAGCGATGGGGGCAAAGGAAAATTCTCCTTTGGCGGCCCAGCGCGCGCAGAGGTAGAAAAGCGCGGCGACGAGCGAGACGGTGACGAGGCGCAGCGAGACGTGCGGGTAAAGGCTCCACGGTCCGGTGGCACTCAGGTTCACGCTGGCAATCTGAAACAACGCAGAGACGGAAAGGAGATACGCCTGGAAGTGAAGCTGGATGCGCTTGACGCGATTGCCGATGACCAGCAAGAGGAAAGCGAAGAGCGCCCAGACGACGGCGATCCACGGCGAGGAGACTTCCTTGAAGGCGAGAACGGCGATGAGGATTGATCCCGCCCAGGTGTGGAGCGCGGAAAAGAGGCGCGCGATATCGGAATCGCGTGGGCCGCTGAAATACGCGCAGAGGTAGAGGAGCGCGGCCATGAGCGAGAAAGTGATGAAACGAAGAGTGAAGTGATGCCATTCCTGGGTGGCGTCGATATTGACGAGGAGGGTGCGCGCGAATGCGGCCAGCACGATGAGGTGCGCCTGGAAGCTGAGGTCGCGGCGGTCGCGGAAGAATCCGATTATGGCGAGGACGAGAGCGAAGGCGCCCCAGGCGATGGAGATCCAGGCCCAGTGGCATTCGCGGTACGCGAGGACGATGACAAGGGCGGCGGAGGCGGTGGTGTAAAGCTCCGACGGAGCGATCGCGGCACCGGAGGATTCGAAGCTGAGCCAGCGCGCGGAGAGATAGAGGAGGACGATTACCAGCGAAAAAGTGACGAGGCGGAGCGAGAGGCTAGTGTGGAGATAGGGCGCGGTGAGGAAGGAATTGAGCGTGAGGGCGCGGATGAAGGCGGCGAGCGAGAAGAGGTGCGCGTGGTAGGCGAGATCCTCCGCGGAAAGCGCGCGGCCGATGACGACAAGGAGAAATGCGGCGGCGGCCCAGAGGACTGCGGTCCAGGTATAGGGAAAGGCGAGCCAGAGAGAGACGAAAAGCATGAGTGCGGCGAGATAGGAAAGGGCGCGGTAGAAAATGAATTCGCTTTCGGTGGTGAGGAGATCTTTGTGGCGGCGCGGGATGACTAACGAGTTGGCATAGAAGAGGAGGCCGGCGACGAGGAAGCTGATGGCGAGCTGGAACTCAGGCGCGGGAATGATTGGCGTGAAGCGATCGAAGACGTTGTGGGGAGGCAGCGACATGCGGTCGTAGAGAGTGGGGAGCGCCTGGTTGACGAGCATGTCGGCGGAGGTGAGAAGCGCTACGAGGAGGCCGAAGCGGCGGAAGAGAACTTCGCGGGTGAAGACGCCGGCGAGGATGAGCATCTGGGCTTGGGCGAGCCAGATGACGGCGGTGTCCATGCCGGAATATTTGAAGGGGATGGCGGCAATGAGAAGAATGATGCCGATGGTGGAAAGGATGATGAAGGCGATGCGGCGGCGGCGCGTGGCGGGAAGCTGGCCGAGGGAGAGTTCGACGGCGCCGAGGAGGAGCAAGGCGTAGAAGGCGAGTTCGGGGCGGACGGACTGGTATTTGAAGAGGCCTAGCAACAGTGAGGTATTGAGGATGGCGGCCAGGGTGGAGACTCGTTCCTGATTGGCGCTATCGATGCGGCGCGCGATGTAGGACCAGCGGTAAGTGGCCCAATAAAGGGTGAGAAGAACGGTGCTGGGGATAAATTCGGGAAACATGCGGTGGTGGCCGACCGCGGGAATGACGACGCGAGTCAGCCAAATGAAGTGATTCACGTAGGCCGCGAGAATGCCGAAGACTTCGAGTTCGAACCAGCGGCGGCGATGAACGATGGCGATAAGGCCTAGCGCGAGGATGGCGCCGGCGGAGAGGGAGTAGATGGTGTCCTGGCTGATGCCCACGGTGAAGAAGGCGAGAAGGAAGGCCAGGCCGGTGACGACCTGGGAATCGTAGCGAAGGGTGTGGACCACCATCGCGGCGGCGACGAGGAAGAGGAGGACGAGGTCAGCGGCTTCGGTGTCAATGACGCGGGTGTAGGGAACGAAATGCATCGCGTAGGTGACGAAGAAGGTGAGGGCCCAGCCGCCACCGATGAGGGCACGGGCGAAGATGCGGTAGCGGTCGCTGCGCTCGAGGTAGATGCCGGTGCCGAGAATCACGAAGCTGATGAGATAGCCGAGGCCGACTTTTTCGGGATTGCTGAGCGAGGGGAATTTGTAGGCGAGAAAGAGCGAGATGCCAATGACTAGCGCGATGATGCCGAGCTTGTTGAGCCAATTCTTGCCGAGGGTTTCTTCGAGTTGCGAAGTGGCTTCGCGCGCGGAGAGGTGCGCGGCCTGCGGCGGCGGAGAGAGCGGAGGAGGAATGGGGCGCGGGGAAACCGGCACATGAGGAAGCGCTGGCGCAGGCGGCGGAGTAACGGGCTCTTGAGACCGCGGAGGAGGAACGGGTAGTTTTGGAGCGGGTGGTTCGATTGGGTGCGCAGGAGGAGTCGGTGGCGTTGGTGGAGCGATAGGCGCGGGGGGCTTCGGAATTTCGAGCGAGGGTGGAAGTTTTATCTGAGAAGGAGGCTCGACCGGTTTTGGCTCGGCTGCGGGAGGAACCGGCGCGAGGGTTTGCTGCACTGGTCCGGCGGGGGCGGAAGTGGCGAGGCGGCTTTCGAGTTCGTGGACACGGGATTCGAGTTTGTGGAGGTCTTTGAGGCGGGGTTCAAGTTTGTTGAGGGCTTCGACGACGCGAGCAAAACGCTCGTCGTCCTTCTGGCGCCGGATGCGGGATTGCACCCAGCCATAGAAGGCCCACGCGGTAAGGATGAGGATCCAAAACTCCATGGCACCTCAGGCCGGGGTCTGCAGGCCATGTTGTCGATAGGCAAAGTTTACAGGCAGTTGAACACGAAGAGAGGAATTCTGAGCGGTGGAGTGGCGCAGTGATTACTGCGGGTAATACCAAAAGCGCCCGCCTCAGAAGGCGACCGCTACAAAGGCTGGGTTCGATTGGTTTGCATGGTTCGCTCGAAGACGATGGTGGGTTCGCCGCGGTAGGTGGCGCGGTGGGATTCGCGGAAACCGCATTTTTCGGCTACGCGGATGGAGGCGGCGTTATCGGGGTGAATCAGGCAGATGGTGCGGGGATCGAAAAAGTGGGCGTCGCCCCAGGCGAGGACGGCGTTGACGGCTTCGGTGGCGTAGCCCCTGCCGTGCATGACGGGAGCGAGAATCCAGCCTGCTTCGCGAAGATTTTCGACGGGCGGGACGAGTTCGCGATGGAAATAGGCGAGACCGATTTCCCCGGCGAAAGTGGCGGTGGATTTTTCCTCGAGGATCCAAAAGCCAAAACCGAGGAGCGGCCAGTGACCGGCGTTGCGGAGGAATTTGACCCAAGCTTCTTCCTCGGAGAGCGGGCGTCCGCCGATGAATTTGGTGACGGTGGGATCGGCCCACATGGCGCGGCAGGCGGGAAAATCTTCGAGGCGGTGGTGGCGTAAACGGAGGCGCGGGGTTTCGATGACGGGAAAACCCGGAGCGAGAGGCAGCGATTGGACCATGATGAGATTTTAGCGCAGGCGAGATTGAATTCGGCCCTGGAGCAGAACAAAGAAGGAGTGGAGGGTGGGGAAGCGAAGAGGTAGAATCAGCGCGAATCCGCCTTTTACAGATTTGACGGGACCAGGTGCCGGAGACTGGGCGCCGGTACAAGAAAAAAATCAGAGAAGAGGTGTGCAATGGCTACTAGCAATGCGACAGAGGGATTGCGCGGGCCGGGAACGCTGGTGAAGAAGGCGACGGGTTGGTTTATCGCGGTCGCGGTGCTGTTTATCTTGCTGGGGATTTTTGCGATTGCGGAGCCGTTTGCGGCGGGGCTGGGAGTGACGCTGCTGGTGGGATGGCTGCTGGTGTTTGGGGCGGTGGCGCACTTTTTTGCGGCGTTCAAGGGCGGTGGCGCGAAGCACGTGATTCTGCAATTGCTGGTGGGGATTGTGTACTTGATCGGGGGATTGTATTTCCTGACGCACACGCTCATGGGAGTGAGCACGCTGACGCTGTTGCTCTCCGGCGTGATTCTGGCGGAAGGTGTGCTGGAGATCGTGGCGTACTTCCGGCTGAAAGGCGCGCATGGGGCTTCGTGGATGCTGATCAATGGAATCGTGACGCTGCTGTTGGGCGGGTTGATTTGGTTTCACTGGCCGTCGAGTTCGGTGTGGGCGATCGGGACATTGGTGGGAGTGAATTTGTTGATGACGGGGATATCGAGATTGATGGTGGGGTTGGCGGCGAGGAAAATAGTAAGCAGTTTTCAGTAGATAGTAATCAGTGATCAGTAATCGGTAATCAGCAGGACGAAGATTTCGTAGCGTTCGATCGTAAGAGGCCACCTAACCCGCCTGCGGCGGCCGAAAGGTTGGGCACCTTCAAGTTTTATTGTTTCGCGACGCTATTAGGGGCGATGTCACGGAAGGCGAAGTGGGTGGTGAGGCCCTTGACAGGCTGGCCGTCGGATTCGGCGTAGGGATAGATGAAATAGTTGAGCGCGGGACCTTTTTGATCGGGAGAGAGGACGAGGTCGCGGCCGTAGGTGAAGAAGACGCGATTGTCGTCGTGGGCGCCGAAGAAGTAGTCTCGCTTGGCGGGATTTTTCCAGGCTTCGCTGGCGTCGACGGGAATCCAGCCGATGCCAGTGATATAAAATTCGGCCCAGCAGTGGTACCCGGGAATGTCGCCTTCGGTTTTACCTTCGGGGAGCGGGAATCCAATCTCAAAGCGCGCGGGAATTCCTGCCGAGCGCATCATGCCGATAAATAGAGAATGAAAGTCGGTGCAGTTGCCGTGCTTGGAGGTGCAGGCCCAAACGGCGTCGCCGCGGCCCCAGCCTTCGCCGGTTTTGTCATAGCGCATCGTGGCGACGACGTAATCGTAAATGTGGCGGGCCTTCTGGAGCTGGGTGGTGTCGCCCGAAGTCTGCTGGCGAGAGAGTTCCGCGATAGTGCCGTTGAGAGGTACGAGTTTGTCCGGCTCGAGATACCGTTTCATCAGTGAATCGTTGGAGGGATTCGCGGCGGAGGTATTTTGCACGGCGGGCGAATGGATATTGACGGCATGCTCGCGGCGGGTGGCGTTAAAGAGAAGAGTGACGTCGTAACCCGCGGCGGACTGGGCAGCGGAAGGCGTGAAGACAGCGAAGGAATTGTGGTATTCGGGATCGCGGCCTTCGGAGTGCGGCACGGAGCTCTCGATATTAAGGTTGGAGACAGATTGAAAGGCGTCGTTTTGCGGGAGGGGAATCCAGAGATGGCTGGATTTTGCATCGGCGTTGGCGGGAACGTGGACCTGATAGGTGAAGCTGAAACTGCGATGGGATTCGGGAGAATCGACTGCGCGGGAGGAGGGAGATTTGGAATGGAGAATCAGTGCGACGGACAAGGAGAAAAAACAACCCGCGCCGAGAGCAAGAATGAACCGGGACTTGGACATGGTCAGGACCTCCCAGGCTATTCGATAGTGAGTATAGAGGATTTGTCACAAGAAAAATTCAAGGAAAAACGGAATTTAAAGATCGCCGTGGCTCTCGTCTGGGCCTGCGTATTTCGTGTGTAAAGGCGCCCCCGGCCGGGTCGGGGCCGCTGGAAAGCATCGTTAAACCCGGGCGATCAGGCCTTCCGGGTGACGGTGAAGCTTTCGGTTTGCGATTTGCCCTTGTCCATGAAGGTCCAGGTTTGCACGAGGTGGGTTTTGTCGGGCATGGAGACGGTCAGAGCGGCCATGTGGCCCTCATCGGGAGACTTGGCGCCAGCTAGCCGGAGGAAGGTGAAGTCGAGCTTGCCATTGGCGGCGGGGGATGCGGCGGTCTGCATGGTGGGCTGATTGCCCATCGAGCAGTAATGTGTCACGAGGATGCGGTCGCCGTCGAGCGAGTACATGGTGATCATGTCTGGCTCATCGCCCGGGCGAAGGCGTTCCATGAGGACGCTGCCGTTGGAGATGAGTTCGTATGCGACTTGCACCTTCTTGCCGTCCGGAGCGGTGCCTTCCCAATGGCCGACGAGCGATTTGAGTTGATCGAACGCGGGCGTGGTGCGCGCGACCGGATGCATATCCTGGGGAACGGTGAAGGTGGCGACGAAACCGAAGAGGACGAGAGCGAATAGAATGCGAGAACGAAACATGGAGACCTCCTTTTTCTTGTGCGTCGGCCTGTGGGCGCGGAGCGGCCCGGCGCGTGAGCGATTGGGGTAGGCAGAGAGTCTGCCGCATGGACCCGAGGAAGTCCAGAGTGGAGATAGGGCGGAGGTGGGCGGAAATAATACGTCTAGACAGCCACTACCATTCGCTTAGGGCTTTCCTCCGGGAGGGTGACCCTGCGCAGGCGGTGCACTCTGGTGCGGCTGTTGATGCGTCTGTACTTGCTGCTGCTGTGTAGTGTGCTTCTGCTCAAGTTGTTGGGTCTGCTGCGCGTGGCGCTGTTCCATCTGCTGCCGTTGAGGTTCACTGGTGTTTCTCGTGGCTGCTTGCTGGTGTTCTTTTTCCTGCTGCTGCTGCAGCTTCTGGTGTTCCTGATTTTGTTTGGCGGCCAGCTTGTCCTGTTGTTGTTGATATTTCTGGTCCGTTGCGGGGTTTCCGACGGTCGGAGCAGCGTACTTGTGGGGTTGAACTTCGTTGGCATGCATGTTGGCGTTTGCACGTGCTGCGCTGTTGTTTGCTGGACGAGCTTCATTTGCAGTTGCCGGCCGATCCGGAGCTTTGTAAGGAGCGCCGGCTTCCCTGGCAGGTACGGTGCTGCCCTTAAAGTCTCCGGGCCTGGACGTGGCCGCGATCGGAGGCTTGCCCTGATTCGTGGAGGCGCGCAACTCGGGATTGGAACGAGCTTGTTGCATATGCTGGTTTTGTGCGGCGACCGGGCCCGTGTGGCGTTCCCTGTCGTAGGTTTGTTCTTGTGCCGACGGCCGCTCATTGACGCCGCCGTTTCCGCCATTGTAGCTGACCCGGTTTCCCGAGTTGTATTCGACCCTGGTGTTGTAGGTGTTGCGGATGGCGGTGTTGTTTATGTGGTTCACCGAGGTGTTGTAATAGAAATGATTGTTTTCCCAGCGGCCGCCTTCGTAGCCGCGACCACCATATCCGAATCCGTAATCGATTCCGCCATAATATCCAACGTGCGGACCCCAATAGCCTTCGTGGAAGAAGTAGGCGTTCTCGCCCCAACCCCAGTATCCGGGGGTCCAAAGGAAGCCGACTTCAGGAGCTTCGACCCAAGTGCCCGGCACCCAGTAGTAGTCGCCACCATCCCAAGCCCAATAACCCGGCGTCCAGATGTAGCCATCCCCCGGGCATTCGGGCTGCTCATAAACGGGGAGCGCAGGCGGACCAAAAGAGACGGAAATACCGATTTGAGCGAACGCAGCGACTGAAAGCACCATCAACATTACTGCGAAAAGCAACGAACGAATTACGACGAAAGGACGCATCCACTTACCTTCTTTCTGCACGCTTATTTTTTT
>Ga0210390_10003497_pt1 | contig 13467 bp, 9 predicted proteins | sample IncBWH11OmetaG_FD_161050 | JGI IMG/M metagenome (GOLD analysis project Ga0210390, IMG submission 161050) | Forest soil microbial communities from Barre Woods Harvard Forest LTER site, Petersham, Massachusetts, United States - Inc-BW-H-11-O ...
CAGCCGCGCACGCTCACGGGGTCCTCGACTTGGATCAATGCGGTGGCATTCTCGCCGGACGGACGCATGCTCGCCTCGAGTAGCGGCACGCTCGCCGCCGATGGCGTCAACGCCAACAATTCCATCAAGCTCTGGGACGTGACGAGCGGGCGAGAATTGCGCACCCTGATCGGACACGCGGCCTGGGTGACGGCAGTCGCGTTCTCGCGCGACGGCCACCTGTTGGCCTCGGCCAGCGGCGACCAGACGGTCAAGCTCTGGGAGGCGGCCAGCGGCCGCGAGGTGCGAACCTTCGGCGGCTTCGCCGGCCGGGTCAGTTCTGTCGCTTTCTCTCCGGACAGCCGCGCGCTTGCGGCCGGCGCACATGACGGCACGGTGAAGCTGTTCGATGTCGCCGGCGGCAGCGAACTTCGCACGCTTTCGGGTCATAGCGAGCTGATCTCGTCGGTGGCGTTCGCGGCCGACGGGCAGCGCCTGGTGACCGCGAGCTGGAACAGCACGGTGCGGATCTGGAACGTGCCGACCGGCAAGGAGAAAGTGGCGCTCGTCGCCTTCCTCGATGCGTCGTCGCTCGCCATCACGCCGGAGGGCTATTACGACGCCTCCTCGGAGAAGGCCGAGGAGAATCTCAACGTGCGCGTTGGGGCCCGCGTGTTCGCCATCGCCTCCTACCGCGACAAATTCTACCGGCCCGACGTGGTCAAATTCAGCCTGGCCGGCAAATCGCCGAGCGAGCTCGGACTTGCCGGCATCGACAGCGTCAAGGTGGCGCCGGTCGTCGAACTTGTCGATGTCCCGGACACTGTCGGGGAATCAAAGCTCACGGTGAACGTGCGCCTGACCGACGGCGGCGGCGGCATCGGTGACGTGGGATTGTTTCTCAACGGCACGGCCGTCGCCCGCGACAGCGCCGACGCCGGGCCGCTATTGGCCAGTACCGGCAGCACGCGCCGCTACACGGTGCGGCTCGTCGACGGACTCAATGTATTGATCGCCGAAGCCAACAACGCCGATAACACCATGCACAGCAAGTCCGCCCCGGTGAAGATTGTGGCAAACCTGCCGTCGGCCAATCGTCCCATCGTGCATGCCATCGTGGTCGGCATCCAGGAATTCGCCAACTCGAATCTGAAGCTTGTCTATCCGGTCGAGGACGCGAACCTGTTTGCCACAACGCTGACGAAATACACCAAAGGGTTATTCTCGGACCAGCCTGATATCAAGGTCATGACCAAGCCCGAGGACACCACGCGCGACGCACTGATCAAAAGCATCAAAGCGATGCAGTCGACGGTCGGCCCTGATGATTTGTTCGTGTTCTATGTCGCGAGCCATGGCACGACCGATGACGGCGAATATTTCCTGATCACCTCCAATGTCGGCTCAGTGTCCACCGAGCATCTCAAGACCGACGCCATCAGCAAACAGGAGCTGACGGCGCTCATCGCCAGCGTCCCGGCGACGAAAAAGCTGATGATCATCGATACCTGCTATGCCGGAGCGTTGGGGAACGCGCTGGCGATGACCCGGGGACTGGACGAGCAGACAGCAATGAAGATTTTGAGCCGGTCTGTTGGCACCACCGTGCTGGCGGCCAGCACCTCGACCCAGGAAGCTGTGGAGGGTTACCAGGGCCACGGCCTGTTCAGCTATGTCGTCGCCGAAGGCCTTGCCGGAAAGGGCGACGTCGACAAAAACGGATTTGTCAGCACGCTTGGGCTCGCCCATTATGTCGACGCCAAGGTGCCCGACCTGGCGTTGCGCGAGTTCAATCACAAGCAATTTCCGACCACGGAAATCAGCGGACAGGAATTTCCGCTGACCAAAGTAAGATGACCGCCATGTCGCCATTGCTGCGTCTCGCCGTTGCCGGATTAAGCGCCGCCGCATTGGGCCTCTCTGCTCCGGGTTGCAGCCCGGCCGGCGCGGCGACATTAATCACCGCGCACGAAGCCGAGCTTCCGCCTAACGAGGCGCACATGCGTTCCGGCATCGAGCGTGGGCCGGAGATCATCCCGATTTACCCGGCGGCCAAGTCCGGCGCCATCCAGTCGCCGTTCGGCTTTCGCGTGAAGTTCAAAGCGCACGGCAATACTGAGATCAATCTCGATACTTTGTCGGTCGTCTACACGCGCGTACCCGACATCGATCTGACCGCCCGGGTAAAGCCATTTGTCCGACCCGACGGCATCGACATGCCCAACGCCGAAGTGCCGCCGGGCGCTCATCGCATCTGGATATTCATCCAGGATTCCGCCGGCCACGAAGGCCGCGCGGAGATTCGCTTCGACGTGGAGAAGCAGTAGAGTCGAACCAGCACCGGGATTCGGCGACACGCGTTGGCGTGCGCAGTAGGACCACAACGATGAGCCTTGCGCGTCGATGCCGATCATCGTGATTTCCTACCGGCGGCAGGATTCGAATGACATCGCGCACCGCATCTACGAAGCGCTGAAGGTCAAGTACGGCGAGAAATCCGTCTATATCGACATCGAGTCCATTCAGCCGTCGGCGGACTATCGCGTCCATATCCGACAAACCCTGGAACGCGCGCTAGTCATGCTGGCGGTCATCGGCACGCAGTGGCGCGGCGTGCGCCAGGACGGCGGCGCGCGCATCTTCGATCCCGACGACCCGGTGCGCGACGAGGTCGAAACCATGCTCGCCAACCGCCGCGCCGTCATGCCGGTGCTGGTGAACGGCGCGGCGATGCCCACCGATTCCGAGATTCCGCCAAGCCTCTTGCCGTTCCGCTATCGACACGCGATCGCGGTGCGATCGGGCGATGAATTTTCCGCCGACATCCAGCGCCTGTTTCGCTCGATCCACGCGCTAACGGTGAAATTCTGGACGCTTTACGTTTCGCTTTATCTGGCGCTGCCGTTCGTCCTGATGTTGCTGTGCCATTACGTGTTGCTGTTCAAGTTCGACGTCGATCCGCTCTATCTGCGGATCGCTACTGGCGTCATCTCCGCAGCGCTGGGAATTGGTCTTTGTTTTCAGGTCGGGTTTCGCGCCCTGCCCGCCTTTCTGACCGGCGCCGCGGTCGGGGTCGCCGCGGCGATCGGCATGCTGGCCGTCAGTTTTAGCCTCAGCAATCCATTCACGCCTTTCGATATTTGGACCTTCATGCCGTCGCTTGTCAGGGACCGTGAGGAAGTGATCGAATATTTCGCCATCGTCGCGCTGGTGACGCTGTTCAGCAATCTCATCGCTTGGCTGTTTCGCGATCGGCGCGCTCTCCCGCGGGCGCATTAGCGCGACGCCGCGGCATCCGATCGCCGCTTACCCAAACCAGAGAGCGCCATCTGGAGTCTGCGGCAGAGTTCCGGTATCGTCGTCGCCGGGGACCGGGGTCCATGCAAATCCGGGCCAGAGCTTTAGCGAGCCTGGGAATTTGGCTGGCCGCGAGTGCGGCATCGCCTGCATTCGCGCAATCGGCGTCGTCGCCGGACAAGAGCCAGTACTGGCTCCTGAACCCGGTGCCGACCGATCAGATGCGCGATTTCAACACCGACCGTCCGCCCAAAGCGAATTCGCCCTACACCGTCGATGCCGGTCACTTCCAATACGAGACCGACCTCGTCAATTTTGCTACCCAAGCAACCGGCCCGATCAGCATCAACACGCTGCTGGCGCCCAATCCGACATTCAAGGTCGGTCTGACCAATAACATTGACTTCGAGGTCAACGCGCCGACGGTCGTCGGCGTGCGCAGCTACAACGCCGCGACCAACGCGGCGAGCACGGTATGGGGCATCGATGACGTCTTCATCCGCGCCAAGGTCAATCTATGGGGCAACGACGGCGGCAAAAGCGCGCTGGCGCTTATCCCCTACGTCAAGGCGCCGGCAGCGCCGCCGGGGATCGGCAACGGCGCCGCCGAAGGAGGCCTCATCGCGCCGCTCTCTGTCAGCCTGCCGGACGACTTTACGCTGGTGTTCAATTCCGAGATCGATGCGCTCAAGGACAGCGCCAACAACGGCCGCCACGCGAACTTCATCAATCTCGTGAATATCAGCCGGCCGGTCGTCAAGGACATCACGCTGTATCTGGAATTGTGGTCCGATTACAATGATGATCCGACGCAAAAGACCACACAATTGAGCTTCGATACCGCGGTCGCCTGGGTGGTTCGACCTAATCTGCAGGTCGATTTCGGCGCCGACGTCGGGCTTACCAACGCGACGCCGAATATTCAGGTCTTTGTTGGCCTGTCTCAGCGGTTTTGAGGAAACACCTATACCGCGCGACGGGGGCGATCAGCGGGCTTTGGTGGCGCTGTCGGCGCAGTTGGCCGAACCAACGATCACCCGCGTTTGCGTCGATTGCCGGCTTCGCCAGGTGGTGAGATGGACGACCGTTCGGGGCGCCATCCGTGCAATTGCGGGCGCAAAATCGCGCCAGCTCCGCAGTGGTACGCCCTCGATCGCAGTGACGACGTCGTAACGCTCAATTCCGGCCTTGGCGGCGGCGCTGCCTGGCCGCGGCCGGCCGAAGATAGCGCCGTAGGGCTCGGTCATGCCCAGGCTTTGGGCGAATGCGGTCGTCATCGGATGAACCTGCACGCCGATCGTCCCGCACACCGGCGATGGCGGCGCCGGCTGCGCGCCCGCGGCGAGCGGCCAGATCGCTGCCGCCACGAGCAAATTTATGAATTGCCGCCGTCTCATGCTGCGATCGCGGGGCGGCTACATCTCGACCTGCCCGCCGAGCTCGATGACGCGGTTCGGCGGGATGTGGAAGAACTCAGTCGCCGGCAGCGCATTGCGATGCATGAAGTCAAATACCTGACGCTTGAAGCCGGAAAAGCGCGAGCGCCTCGCAGCGACGATCGAGACGCGGCCGACGAAGAACGACGTATCCATCATCGAAAAAACCAGGTTCCTGGCACGACAGTCCTCGAGCGCCCGCGGAATGTTCGGCTGCTCCATGAAGCCATAGCGCGCGGTGATGGAATGGAAATCGTCGGCGAGGTCGACGATCTCGAGGCGGCGTTCGTGCGCCACGCGCGGAATATTGTCGGTCAGCACGCGCAGCAACACGATGCGCTGGTGCAGCACCTTGTTGTGTTTGAGATTATGCAGCAGCGGCACCGGCACGACGTCGACTCGGCTGGTCACATAGACGGCGGTGCCGGGCACCCGCGTCTTGTTGTGAACCTGGCCGATGAAGCTCGTCAGCGAGAAGGTATCGCGCTCCAGCACGCGCAGCAGCGCCTCGCGGCCCTGCCGCCACGTGGTCATCAAAAAGAATATCAGCGCGGCGACCACCAGCGGGAACCAGCCACCCTCCAACACTTTCATGAGATTGGCGCTGACGAACGACAAGTCGACGATAATGAATATTCCGGCAGTGCCCAGCGCGAGCGGCAGCTTCCAGCCCCAGATTTCGCGCATTGTCAAGAACAGCAGCACCGAGGTCAGCAACATGGTCAGCGACACGGCGATGCCGAACGCGGCGGCGAGATTGTCCGACGAGCGAAAGCCGAGCGTCAGGCCGAGCGTCAGGATCATCAAGGTCCAATTGACGAAGCCGATATAGATTTGGCCGTAGCCTGCGGCCGAGGTCTGAATGATGTGCAGCCGCGGACATAGTCCAAGCTGGATCGCCTGCCGCGTCATGGAAAAGGCGCCGCTGATGATCGATTGGCTGGCGATGATGGTGGCGATGGTCGCGAGCCCGACCAGCACCACCTGCCACCCCGGCGGACACAACGTGAAAAACGGGTTGGCGCCGGCGCCGGCCGCGTCGTCGACGACGACGGCGGTCTGGCCGGCATAGTTGAGCAACAGCATCGGCAGCACCAAGCCGTACCAGGCGAACCGGATCGGCCGCGGCCCGAAATGGCCCATGTCGGCGTACAAGGCTTCGGCGCCGGTCGCACACAGGAACACGGCGCCGAGGACCAAAAAGCCGGTGAAGCCGTGGCTGAACAGATAGCTGAACCCGTACCGCGGGTCGAGCGCCACAAGCACGCCCGGGTGCTTGAGGATGCCGCCAAGGCCGAGCAGCCCGATGGTGATGAACCAGATGGTCATGATCGGGCCGAACAGCTTGCCGATGCGGTCGGTGCCTTGCGACTGGAGCGCGAACAACGCAATCAGAACCGCCGCCGACAGCGCAACGATGTAAGGGGCGATCGATGGTACCGGCGTCTTGAGGCCCTCGAGCGCGCTCAACACTGATATCGCCGGCGTGATGGCGCCATCGCCGTAGAGTAGCGCCGCCCCGAGGATGCCGATGCCGATCACCACCACTCGCTCGCCATGCTTGATGCCGAGAAGCGACATCAGCGCCAGAATGCCCCCCTCGCCGTCGTTGTCAGCACGCATGACCACGGCCACGTACTTGACAGAGGTCGTGATAATGAGCGTCCAGACGATCAGCGACAGCATGCCGATCGCCACCTCGGCGGTGGCGCCGCCGGCCCACTCGAGCGCGGTTTTCAGGGTGTAAAGCGGGCTGGTGCCGATGTCGCCATAGACGACACCCAGCGCCCCGAGCATCAGTCCACCCAGATTGCCTTTCGGATGGATCGTCCTGTCTTCGGCGACGTCTGTCGCAGTCGTCATGCTGAAACCGTTTGTTCGTTTGCGCCGGCGCGTCCCACTTTATACATCGGCAAACGAATCCGACAGGCAAATGGCCGCCACGGACAATGTATGCGACGGACGAATGACACCCCCGCTGGGCAAGCGCGGGTAGTTAGAATCTTTCGGCGACAAAGCGCCTGCCGCGCAACGAGGCCTGATCGTTGTATTCGCCTTTCGCCGAGCGTTTCGGTAGTTTGATCTTTGGCCGCGACGGCTTTTTGTACGGAATTAATTCAAGTAATTGCGAGATGCAATTGAGGCGCGCGCGCTTCTTGTCGTCGGATCTGACGATGCGCCAGGGCGCATACCGGGTATCGGTGGCTTTGAACATGGCGTCGCGCGCCCGCGAATAGTCATACCAGCGGCGATACGATTCCAGGTCCATCGGACTGAGTTTCCACTGCCGCAGCGGATCCTGGATGCGCGCCAGGAACCTCTTCTCCTGCTCATCCTGCCCAACTTCCAGCCAGAATTTGACCAGGGTGATGCCGGCATCGGTAATGTATTTTTCGATCTCCGGACAAATCTTGAGGAAGCGTTGCACCTCCTTGGGGCTGATAAATCCCATGACGTTTTCAACGCCGGCGCGGTTGTACCAGCTGCGGTCGAAAATTACGATTTCACCCGCAGCTGGAAAATGCTCGACGTAGCGTTGAAGAAACATCTGCGTCTTTTCGCGGTCGGATGGCGCCGGCAGCGCCACCACCCGGAAGACGCGCGGGCTGACGCGTTCAGTGATGGCTTTGATCGTGCCGCCCTTGCCGGCCGCGTCGCGACCTTCAAACACGACGATGACCCGCGCCCCTTCGGCCTTGGCCCAATCCTGCACGTGGCAAAGCTCGACTTGAAGCTTGCGCAGCTCTTTTTCGTAGGGCTTGCGCTTCATCTTGCCGTTGTCGGCATCGTTGTCGTTGGCCATGTCGGTTAGCTCCCGAAAATCACGCGACGGAAGCGGCTCATCGCAAAAAAGAAGTAGACCGAGCCGATGATCAGCATAGCGACCAGCGGCCGCCAGACCAGCGTGATATCGGCGCCGCGGAACAGCACCGCCTGAGCGAATGAGACGAAGTGCGGCGTCGGGCTGATGGTTCGCATCACATATTGCAGCCACACCGGCATGCTCTCCATCGGCGTGCTGCTGCCGGACAGCAATTGCGTGACGATCAGCACCGGCATGGCCAAGAGTCCAAACTGGCCCATCGTGGTCGACAGGGTGCCGAGCAGGATGCCGAGAGCCGCGACCACGAGCGCATAAAGCGCCGCGCCGAGAAGGAAGAGAAAGATCGAGCCGGCGATCGGCGCGCCGATCCACCAATGCACCACAAATTGCAGAGATAGCATCGCCGCGACCAGGATGACGAGCCCGTTGGCCAACATCTTGGCGAGCATGATTTCCGCCGGCACCACCGGCATGACTAGAAGATGCTCGACCGTGCCCTGTTCGCGTTCGCGGATCAGCGCGGCGCCGGTCAGGATGACGGTCAGGAGCGTGATCTGATTGATGACTTGGGTCATCGCCGAGAACCAGGCGGTCTTCAGGTTGGGATTGAAATCGGCGCGCACGACCAGGTTGATCGGCGAGCCGCCGGAAATGCCGCGCGCATTCATGAACTGTTGCACTTCGTTGGAAATGGCGGTTTTCAGGTAATTGGAGCCGTTACCGGCTTGAGCTACCGCCGTGGCGTCGACATTGATTTGAATCTCGGTCTGGCGCTGGGCCAGCACGTTGGCCTGAAAGTTCGGCGGTATCTCGACGACAAACAGCAGCTCGCCCCTGTCCATTTTCCGATCGATGTCGGACGCTTTGATCTGCACGGCCGGCTGGAACGTCGGCCGCACCAACCCTTCGGCGATCTGCCTTGACAGTTCCGAGCCGTCCTCGTCGGCGATGCCGACGGAGAGATTGGTCGCTTCAGTCACGGCTCCGGTGGCCACGGTGTTGACTGATATGCTGAACGCATAGACGACCAGGATCAGCATGGTCGGGTCCGACCGGATGCTGCGCAGCTCCTTGATCACCAGGCGAAAGATATTGACCAGATGATCGCGCAGCGTCACCGTCCGCGCTTCGGCCAACTTTGGAACCGGTTGGGTGCCGGGCGTATCCATCTCACGCCTCCTGCTTGCGTAGCAACAACAGCGACAGGATCAGATAAGCCAGCGCGATGATGACGATCGCGACGACGTTGAACCAAAGAGCGGACATCCCCAGCGCCTTGGCGAACACGCCGACGGTGATCGGCTGATACCAGGCCGACGGAAACGTCAGGCCAAGGATTTTCGCAGTCCCGGAGAGCGAAGACACCGGCGCGAACAGCCCGGAGAAATTCACCGCCGGCACAATCGACAGGATCGCGGTGGCGAAAACCGCGGCGACCTGGGTGCGGGTAAAGGACGAAATCAGCTGGCCGAATCCGGTGGTCGAGATCACATACACGATCGTGCCGATCAGCAACGTCAGAAACGGCCCCTTGAGCGGTACGCCGAACACGAAGATCGCCATCAACAGCAGGAAAACGAAGTTCACCATGGCGACGGCGACATAGGGAACCTGCTTGCCGAGCAGGAATTCGAATTTGGTGATCGGCGTCGAACGAAAGTTGGCGATCGAGCCGGTTTCCTTTTCCCGCACCACGGCGATGGCCGACATGATGGCTGGGATCAGGCACAGCATCAGCATGAACACGCTCGGTACCATCGCATTGACGCTGAGAAAGGCCTGGTTGTAGCGAAAACGTGTCTGGATATCCTGGTCGCTCCACGTGTTCGGGCTGCCGGCCTTGCGCAGCTGGCGTTCGAGTTCGTCGCCCTGTGTCCGCACCACGCCCGTGACGTAGTTTCTTGCGGTCTCGCCACGGAAGGTCATGGCGCCGTCGACCGTACCGTCGACTTCCGGCCTGGCGCCCCGAAGCAGATCGCGGCCGAACCCCGCGGGTACTTCGACGACGACTTGGGTATTGCCGCTGCGCAAGCGGCGATCGGCCTCCCCCGCCGACGCGATCGGCGGCTGCACCGAGAAATACCGGGAGCCGTTGAAGCCATCGAGCAACTGCCGGCTTTGCGGCGTGTCATCCTGATCGAACGCCGCCATTTGCAGGTTTTCAATATCGAAAGAAATGCCGTAGCCGAACGCCAGCATCAGAATGATGGGCCCGACGATGGCAAAGGCGAGCCGGATCGGGTCGCGCAGCAGTTCAACGGTTTCGCGCCGTGCGTACGCCCATAGCCGCGCGATATCGAACCGTCGCGGCGGCCGGATTTGTTCTGCTTCGCTCGGCATCGCATCCGGCGGTGGCGCTTCGACCTTCTTGGTCCGGTCGATGCCGGCGGCATCGGCAAGATAGCCGACAAAAGTATCTTCCAACGAGTCGCTGCCGCGCTCCTTCACAAGATCCATCGGTGCGCCGACCGCAAGCACCTTGCCGGCGTGCATCAGCGAGATGCGATCGCAGCGCTCCGCCTCGTTCATGAAATGGGTGGAGAGAAAAATGGTGACGCCGTCGTCGCGGGAGAGATCGATCATCGAGCGCCAGAACGCGTCGCGGGCGATCGGATCGACGCCCGACGTTGGCTCGTCAAGGATCAGAATCGCGGGCTCGTGCAACACCGCCACAGCGAGCTGCAGCCGCTGCTTGATGCCGAGCGGCAGACTCTCAGGCTTGGAGTTGGCGACCCCTTCGAGGTCATAGCGCTGCAAAAGCTCCTTGATGCGGCTCCCGATCTTATCCGACGGCAGGTGATAGAGCTGCGCGTGCAGCTCGAGATTCTGTCGCACCGTGAGCTCGCCATAGAGCGAAAACGCCTGCGTCATGTAACCGACGTTGCGGCGCATCTCCATGTCGTTGGAGCCCATCGGCTTGCCGAACAGCTTGGCCCAGCCGTCGCTCGCCGGCAGGAATCCCGTCAGCATCTTCATCGTCGTCGATTTACCGCAGCCGTTGGAGCCGAGGAAGCCGAAGATTTCGCCGGGCGCGATGCGGAAATTGACGTGATCGACGGCGACAAAATCGCCGAACCGCCGCGTCAATCCTTCGGCCTCGATCGCCGGCACCTCATCCGGCGCGGCGACGCGCGGCCGCACGACCACTTTTTGATGCTGCGCCCGCTTCTGCTCCGGCAACAGCGCGATGAACGCTTCTTCGAGCGTCGGCTCACCCGCCTTGTCCAGCATTTCCTGCAGCGTGCCATGGGCGATGATCTTGCCGTCGTCCATCGCCATCAGCCAGTCGAAGCGCTGCGCCTCGTCCATATAGGCGGTCGCGACCATCACACTCATCTGCGGACGACGGGCGCGGATGGTGTTGATCAGGTCCCAGAACTGACCGCGCGACAACGGGTCGACGCCGGTGGTCGGTTCGTCGAGGATGAGCAGGTCAGGATCGTTGATCAGCGCGCAGCACAGACTGAGCTTCTGCTTCATGCCGCCGGAGAGCTTGCCCGCCGGCCGATCCTCGAATGGATCGAGCGCGGTGGCGGTCAAGAGCTCCGTAATCTTTGCGCGCCGCTCAGCGGCCGATTGCCCGAACAGCCGGCCGAAGAAATCAATATTCTCGAACACGCTCAGTGTCGGATAGAGATTGCGGCCGAGGCCTTGCGGCATATAAGCGACGCGCGCGCGCAGGCCTTTGAGGTGCGACCGCTTGGTCACGTCGCCGTCGAAGACGATGACCTTCCCGCTTTGCACGGTGCGCACGCCGGAAATCAGCGCCAGCATGGTCGACTTGCCGACGCCGTCCGGCCCGATCACGCCGACCATTTTGCGCGCCGGAACCTCGATGGTGACATCGGCGAGCGCGACCGTCGCCCCGTAGCGGTGCGACACACCGTCGAGCCGGGCGACCACCGCGTCGGTCATCACGGCAGCTTGACTTGCAGGTCTTCCGGCCACGCGGTCGCGGTATTGGTGCGCATGACGCCGAGCCCGCGCACGCCCGTTTTCACCCGCCGGCTATATTGTTTGAGCACCTCAGCATCCAATTGCAGCTTGACGCGGAACATCAGCTTTTCGCGCTCGTCCTTGGTCTCGACGGTCTTCGGCGTGAATTGCGCGTCGGCGGCGACAAAGCTGACCGAAGCGGGGACCACATATTCGGGAACCGGATCCAGAATAATGCGGGCTTCACCGCCGACCTCGAGCCTGCCGGCGACCGCGGCCGGCGCAAAGACCGTCATGTAGACGTCGTGCAGGTCGAGGACGGTAAAGACCTTTCCGCCCCCGGCGATCACTTCGCCGTTGCGCGCCAGCTGGTATTGCACCCGGCCCGTCCGCGGCGAGATCAGAACCAGGTCTTTCAAAATCGCCTCGATGCGCTCGACCTCGGCTTGCGCGCTCTTGATCGCCGCATCGGCTTGTTCGCGCTGCGCGACCGCGCCGGCAACGCTGGCTTCGGAGCTTTCGAAATTGCGGCGGCGCTGATCGAACGTCTGTTGCGTGATGATCTGTTTGCCGACGAGTTCCTGCCCGCGCTCGAAATCGGACTTGGCCGCCGCCAGCACGGCCTTGCGCTGATCGATCAAAGTTTCCGCTTCGGCCAGCGTCTGTTTGGCCTTTTCCAGATTGGACTGCGCCGCGCGCAACTGTGCTTCGTATTCCGGCGACGATATCCGCCCGACTACCTGCCCGGCCTTGACCTCGCTGCCTTCCTCTACGGTGATGTCGACGAGCCGGCCGGGATATTTCGCCGCGACATCGACCTGCGTGGCCTCGATGCGGCCGTTGGTCTTATAGATGCCCTCGGGCATCGTTCGGCCGAGCACGCGGTCTAGCAGACTGCGAAATTTTGATTTCGCTTCCGCCGTCGGCGACAAGAAGCCCGCGACCGACGAATGCGTCAACGCGCGAGGCAACGGCACGGTGCCGACCGCGAATGCGAACACAAGCATGGCACTGGCGAGAAAACGACTACACATTGCAAGTGTCCTCTTGAAAGTTCCAGAAAGAACTATTCAGTCCCGAAGAGACACTAGTGCAAATTTTGAACGCTAGTTCCTTCCTTGATAAAGATCAATGCACATCCGTTGGCGAGCCTCAGCTTTTGATGCAAGATGCGACGTCGGCGTCGCCACCGCATTTCTGGCACACGCGGTCGTGCGTCTCATCACCGGCGAAACGCTTTACGCCGACGGCGGTTATCATATCATCGACTAGCGACTAAGAGCATCGAACAGGAAATAACAACGCGCCGAGGATCAAACGCGCCAATACGGGAGGCGTAGATGTATTTGTCGACGATCCGGTCACTAGCATTGGCGATCATGGTTCTCGCGCCGCTTGGCGCGAACGCGCAAACCTCAACGGCTCCGGCCGCGGCGTCGCAAACGCCACTCCTGAAACCTGCGGAACTCGACCAGCTCGTCGCGCCGATTGCGCTTTATCCGGACACTTTGCTGGCCGAAGTCCTGATGGCGTCGGCCTATCCGCTCGACATCGTGCAGGCCGAGCGCTGGGTGCAAGCGAACAAGAATCTCACGGAAGACCAGTTAAAGGCCGCGGTCGACAAGCAGCCGTGGGACGAAAGCATCAAGTCCCTGGTCGCCACCCCTTCCGTCCTGCAAATGATGAGTGAGAAGCTCGACTGGACGGAAAAGCTAGGGGACGCGGTCGTTGCCCAGCAGGCCGACGTGATGGATGCCATCCAGCGCCTGCGCGGCAAGGCTCAGGCAAACAACAAGCTGACATCGACCAAAGAGCAGACCGTCAGCGTGCAGCAAGTCGAAGGGCGGCAAGTCATTGCCATCGAGCCGACTAATCCCAACACGGTCTTTGTCCCTTACTATGATCCCGGCGTTGTGTACGGTGACTGGCCATACGCCGACTATCCGCCGTACTACTTCGGCGCGCCCGGCTATATTGCGGCAAGCGTAATCGCCG
>Ga0210390_10003498_pt1 | contig 13464 bp, 11 predicted proteins | sample IncBWH11OmetaG_FD_161050 | JGI IMG/M metagenome (GOLD analysis project Ga0210390, IMG submission 161050) | Forest soil microbial communities from Barre Woods Harvard Forest LTER site, Petersham, Massachusetts, United States - Inc-BW-H-11-O ...
GCCCATCCGCCGGTCGCCCTGCGGCGCCAGCTCGGCCAATTCCGGCATCAGCCGGCCGTTTTGATCGAACAGCTCCTCGGCCTTATAGCTCTTCATCCAGCTTTCGAGCTGCTCGACGTGTTCGGGGTGCTCGGCATCCACCAGCAGCGGCACCTGGTGAGCCCGGAAGGTGCCCTCGACCGGCAGGCCGTCGACTTCCTTCGGTCCGGTCCAGCCTTTGGGCGACCTGAGCACGATCATCGGCCAGCGCGGACGGATGGCGGCATCGTTGCTCCGGGCGTTCTTTTGGATTTGCCTTATGTCCTCGATGGCCTCCTCCAGGGTTGCGGCCATCAGTTGATGCATCTTTTCCGGCTCATCGCCTTCGACAAAGTAGGGCGTCCAGCCGCAGCCGCGTAGAAACTGCTCCAATTCCTCGTGCTCAATGCGGGCGAGGACGGTCGGGTTGCTGATCTTGTAGCCATTGAGATGCAGGATCGGCAGTACGGCCCCGTCGCTGATCGGGTTGAGCAGCTTGTTGGACTGCCACGCGGTCGCCAGAGGGCCGGTCTCGGCTTCGCCGTCGCCGATGACGCAGGCGACGATCAGTTGAGGATTGTCGAATGCGGCGCCGAAAGCGTGGCTCAGCGAATAGCCTAACTCGCCGCCTTCATGGATCGACCCAGGGGTCGTCGGCGCGACGTGGCTCGAAATCCCGCCAGGGAACGAGAACTGCTTGAACAGCTTCTTGAGCCCGGCTTCGTCCTGGGCGATGTTCGGGTAGATCTCGCTCCAGGTGCCTTCGAGGTAGACGTTGCCCACGATCGCCGGGCCGCCATGACCGGGGCCGGCGATGTAAAACATGTCCAGGTCATACTTCTTGATGACCCGGTTCAAATGCACATAAATGAAGTTCTGACCTGGCGTCGTGCCCCAATGTCCGACCACCAGCGGCTTGACGTGCGATAGCTTCAGCGGCTCTTTCAGCAGCGGATTTTCGTAGAGATAAATCTGCCCGACCGACAGGTAATTGGCGGCGCGCCAATAGGCGTTCATCCGGCGCAACTCGTCGGCCCCGAGTGTCGCCTGCCTGTCGGGAGACCAATTGTGATCGCTTCGGTTCTGCGGCTCTCGCGCTGAAATGACGGCGTCCATTGTGCTGCCTCCGTGTGTAACGATTTGGCCTTCGGTTACGCTGCCAGCGTGCCTGGCATTGCCTCCGCCGCGGGCTCTTCGAGCCTCGACAGCGGGGGCCAAGTCCCCCGCAGGAACATGGGCGTGACGGCAGACAAGGCAGCCCGCATCAAGCCAGCAGGCCGATCGAAGCGTCACCTGACCGGACTTTAACGATCGCAGATCGCCGAAAGGAGACTCGGAAAATACTCACGCGGGCGAGCGCTCCGGGCGATGCGAAGCAAGCGTTGGTCGGTGGGCCAGCTAAAGCCAACCGCGCGGCAACTCACCCGGATCGGCGCACGGCGGCGCGACAGAGGCGTCTCTTCCGCGTCTGAAGGACTCCGTCGTGGCAAGACACCGAGGTGTCGACGAGACTGATTTGTCACGTTCAGATTTGAGTAGTTTCCGAGTCTCCCGCGCTCAACTTCCCGACTGCTACGGTTGGCAACATCGCTTTTCGAAGCTCCGGCATATTGATTGGAGCACCGGCAAGGCCCGGGGAGGCTCTATGTGAGGCCATCATTGAGGAGCGCGACCGGCACAAATGTGCCTTCCGCAAGGCCGGTCCGCGCACCGGCGACTCCGCTGGCAGAACCGCGGTTATCCGGCCAGGGCGTTACGCCATGGCTGGTCGTGGTGCTGGTGGTCGTCCTGTTCTCCGGCGGGCTGTTCGGTTACGACCAGGGGGTGATCTCCGGCGCACTGCACGGCATCAAGGCGAGGTTCTCGCTCAGCCCGGTGCTGATCGAAGTGGTGACGAGCTGGGTCACCCTGGGCGCGCTGTTCGGCGCGCTTGCCGCCGGCGCGCTTGCCGACCGGATCGGCCGCAAGCGCACGGTGCTGATCGCAGGCGCGATGTTCACCCTGGGCTCCCTCGTGCAGGCGCTGGCACCCAGCACGGTCATCCTGGTGGCGGGGCGGTTGATCGTCGGCGCCGGGGTTGGCGTCGCCGCCGTCGCCGCACCCCTCTACGCCGCCGAATTGGCGCCGACCGCGCTGCGCGGCCGTTTCGTCTCCGCCTACCAGCTCGCCATCACGATCGGCATCTTCCTCGCCTATCTGGTCGATGGCTGGCTGTCGAAAGGCGATGCCTGGCGGTTCATGCTGGGGGCGTCCGCCGTGCCGGGGCTGTTGTTGTTCGGGGTGGCGCTGATAGCGCCGAAATCGCCGCGGTGGCTGATGAAGATGAACCGCCGGGCCGACGCTGCCGCGGAACTGCGCAAGATCCGGCCGGGCGTCGACTTCAAGGCACGCCTCGACGCCATCGAGACGGCGTTGCGCCGGGAGGGCGGCCGCGCCTCCTGGGGCGAGGTGTTTCATCACCAGTGGCGGCGTCCGCTGCTGATCGGAATCGGGCTCGCCGTCTTCCAGCAGATCACCGGCATCAACGCGATCATCTACTACGCCGACCAGATCTTTGGCGCCGCCGGCTTTGTCACACAATCGTCGCAGACGACGGTGACCACCTGGGCGATCGGCGGCGTCAACGTCCTCGCCACGCTGATCGCCATCGCCTTCATCGACCGTCTGGGACGGCGGAAGCTCCTGCTCGCCGGGCTGGTCGGCATGGCGATCAGCCTGGCAGTGGTCGGCATCGCCTTTCGGTTCATCGGCAAGGCGGCTGAAGGCGCGGCCGCGGCGCCAAGTGGCGCCGGCATCGTCACCCTGTTCGCTCTGGTCGGCTTCATCGTCTGCTTTGCCTTCTCGATGGGGCCGGTGACGTGGACGGTGATCAACGAGGTCTTCCCAGGGCACATCCGCGGCCGGGCCGTCGCTGTCGCCACAGCGGCCAACTGGGGCTCGGCGTTTCTGGTCAGCCAGTTCTTCCTGACATTGATCGGGGCGATAGGCGATTCATCAGCCTTTTGGCTGTTCGCGTTGTTCTGCGTCCTCGCCTGGGTGTGGATCTACTTCCGTGTGCCCGAGACCAAGGGACAGTCGCTCGAACAAATCCAGCAGCTCTGGAAAGCGCCTGCCTGATTGCCAAGCGACAAAGGAACCGATCCATGACCTCAGACGCACCCAAGGCACTCAACCGGCTCGGCCAGAGCCTGTGGCTCGACAACATCACCCGCGACCTGCTCGATCGCGGCACGCTGAAGCGCTACATCGCCGAGCTGTCGGTCACCGGCCTGACCTCCAACCCGACAATCTTCGACCACACCATCTCAGGCAGTTCCCGGTACGACGCGGAAATCCGACGGCAGCTCGACGGCGGCGCGACCGGCGAGGGGCTGTTCTTCAACCTCGCCATACAGGATCTCAGCCGCGCCGCGGATTTGTTCGCGCCGGTCCATGCGCGCACCGGCACGGTGGACGGCTTTGTGTCGCTGGAAGTGTCGCCGCTGCTCGCCTACGACACGCAGGCGACCGTGGCGCAGGCCAAGGCGCTGCACGCAAAGGCGAACAAGCCCAATCTGTTCATCAAGATCCCCGGTACCACGGAAGGCCTGCCGGCAATCGAGGAAGCGATCTACGCCGGCGTCCCGGTCAACGTCACCCTCTTGTTCTCCGCCGAACAGTACAAGGCCGCGGCCGATGCCTATCTGAAGGGGTTGGAGCGCCGCGCCGCCGCCGGCCTGTCCCCCAACGTGCGCTCGGTCGCCTCGCTGTTCGTCAGCCGGTGGGATGTTGCCGTGGCGCACAAGGTACCGGCCGAGCTGCGCAACACGCTCGGCATCGCTGTCAGCAAGCAATCCTACAAGGCCTATCGCGACGTGCTGGAGAGCGATCGTTTCCAGCGCCTGGCAAATGTCGGCGCGCGGCCGCAGCGGCTGCTGTTCGCCAGCACCGGCACCAAGGACAAGAGCGCGTCCGATACGCTGTACATCTCCGGCCTCGCGGCGCCGAACACGGTGAACACGATGCCGGAGGAAACGCTGCTGGCCTTCGCCGATCACGGCACGACGGGTAGCCTGCTGCCGCGCGACGGCGGCGACGCAGCGGTGGCGCTGCTGGCGCATGCCAAGGCGGGCATCGACGTCACCGCATTGGCGGGGCAACTGCAATCCGACGGCGCCAAGGGGTTCGTCGCTTCCTGGCGCGAGCTGCTCGGGGCGATCGACGCCAAGAGCAAGGTCCTGGCCTGAAACCTGGGAGAATACCGATGACCGCTCTTACCGCCACGCCGTCCTGGCAGGCGCTTACGGCGCATCACGCACAGATCAAGGACGTCCATCTGCGCGATCTGTTCGCCGACGATCCCGGCCGGGCGGAGCGCTTCTCGGCCGAAGGTGCGGGCCTCTTCCTCGACTACTCGAAGAACCGCATCACCGATGAGACGCTACGGCTGCTGCTGCAGCTTGCCGAAGAGCGCGGCGTGATGAAACGCCGCAATGCAATGTTCGCCGGCGAGAAGATCAACACCACGGAACGCCGCGCGGTACTGCACGTCGCGCTGCGCGCGCCGCGCGACACCCGCATCGAGGTCGACGGCGCCGATGTGATGCCGGATGTCCACAGGGTGCTCGACGCGATGGCCGCTTTCGCGACGCGCCTGCGCAGCGGCGCCTTCGTCGGCCATACCGGCAAGCGTATCCGCAACGTGGTGAATATCGGCATCGGCGGGTCCTATCTGGGACCCGAGATGGCCTATCGCGCGCTGCGCTCGTTCAGCGACCGGTCGATGACCTTCCGCTTTGTCGCCAATGTCGACGGCGCGGATTTCAGCGAAGCGACACACGACCTGGACGCGGCGGAGACGCTGTTCATCGTGTCGTCCAAGACCTTCACGACGTTGGAGACGATGACCAACGCGGCGACGGCGCGCGCTTGGCTGGTGCAGAAGCTCGGCTCGGACGCGGCGGTGGCGACGCATTTCGCCGCGGTCTCGACCAACATCAAGGGCGTGACCGAATTCGGCATCGACCCGGCCAGCATTTTCGGCTTCTGGGACTGGGTCGGCGGCCGCTATTCCATGGACAGCGCGATCGGCCTGTCCACGATGATCGCGGTGGGGCCGGACAATTTTCGCGCGATGCTGGCCGGGTTCCACGCGATGGACGAGCATTTCCGAACCGCGCCCGCCGCCCGCAACCTGCCCCTGCTGCTCGGTCTTCTGACCGTCTGGTACAACAATTTCTTCGGCGCGCAGACCGTCGGCATCATGCCCTACGCCGCGCATCTCGCGCGGTTTCCCGCCTATCTCCAGCAATTGCAGATGGAGAGCAACGGCAAGCACGTCGAACTGGACGGGAAAGTAGTGGACTATCAGACCGGCCCATCATCTGGGGCGAGCCCGGCACCGACGGCCAGCACTCGTTCTACCAGCTGATCCACCAGGGCACGAAGCTGATCCCTTGCGACATGATCGGATTCTGCCGGCCGCTGAGCCCGCTCATCGAGCAGCACGATTTGTTGATGGCCAATCTGTTCGCGCAGGCCGAGGCGCTGGGCTTCAGCAAGACGGAGGAAGAGTTGAAGGCGGAAGGCTCGCCCGATTTCCAGCCGCCGTTCCGCGTCACCGAGGGCAACCGGCCGACCAACATGATCCTGGCCGAAAGGCTCGATCCCGCGACGCTCGGCAGCCTCGTCGCGCTGTACGAGCGCAGCGTCTTCACCCAGGGCGCGATCTGGGCGATTGACAGTTTCGACCAGTGGGGCGTCGAACTGGGAAAGGCCCTCGCCAACCGCATCATCCCCGAACTGCATCGCGGTGCTAAGCCGAAGCTGGCGCACGACGCCTCCACCAACGCGCTGATTGGCCGCTACCGCCGCCAACGGTGATGATTTCTGCTCGAATCACCGACAACAAGCCGGCGAGCAGGCCGCTGCTGCGCCCGTGAGATCGGGCATGGCGGTCGGGGCCCGCAACCGGCACGCGGGGCAGGATCATTTTTCGATGGAAGCAGGTGCTCATGCAGTGCGCCGCCGATTATTGGAATCGCGGCCGCCACGAGAGGTCATCGGACAACACATAGATCGTGATCGCCACCAAAAACAGAAAAACGCCGACCCAGAACAGCCGCGAATGATGAATGCGGCTCCAGTGGCGACGACCAATCGCCGGCTTGGCCGCGCCACCATGAAGATTTTCTTTATTCACCATACTGCATTTTCTTCTGTAAGGCCTTGCGGCCACGGTCGTCCTTCAGCCGTGATATTGCATCCTACCGCTTTAACACCTTGGCAATGGCGCCGCCGCGCAGGCGGGCGGGCTGCGGCAGGTCGCTGCCCAGCAACGGCCGCAGATACTCTTCGAAGGCGGGAGTGACGTCGCTGCCCGAGGGTGCGATGAACGCATCCGCCACGACTTTGGTCTTGCCAGCAACCTTGGCCAGCTCCACTAAGGCATAGTCGACAGCATAATGGCCGATCCGCCGGATCGCCACCGAGCCGTCGCCCTTCCCCCAGATCGCCTGCTTGACAGCGAATTCACCGACTTCGCGCGCCTCCCTGCGATCCACGTCCGAGGCGCAGCCGGCGAACGAGCGCTGGAGATAGCCGAACGTATCGCCGCGCACGCGCTTGATGCCGAGCTTGGATTTGATCTCCTCGCACAGAAGATCGGCGAGCGCGCCAGTGCCAGACAACTGGACATTGCCGTGCGCGTCTTTCTCCACCGTCTCGGCGAGCTTGACCGAGAGCGGCGTGCCGTCTTTATCGTGGATTCCTTCGGACAGCGCGATGACGCAGCGCCCAAACCTGTCATGGACCGACTTGACCTCGGACAGGAATTTGCTTTTGTCGAAGATGCGTTCCGGCAAATAGATCAGATGTGGACCGTCACCCTCGACCGTCCGCGCGGCGGAAGATGCGGCGGTCAGGAACCCGGCATTGCGGCCCATAACGACCGCGAGGTAAACGCCCGGCAGCGAGCGATTGTCGAGGTCGGCCCCCATAAATGCCTGGGCCACGAAACGCGCCGCCGAGGGAAAGCCCGGCGCATGGTCGTTTTCCGTCAGATCGTTGTCGATGGTCTTGGGAATGTGGATGGATCGCAGGTCATAGCTTTCCTTCGCGGCCTCCTCGCTGACGATGCGCACGGTTTCGGCCGTATCGTTGCCGCCGATATAAAGGAACCAGGCGGCGCCGTGGGCCTTCAGCGATGCGAGGATGTTCCGGCAATAGGCAAGATCGGGCTTGTCGCGTGTCGAGCCCAGGGCCGAGGACGGCGTCGCGGCGATCGCTTCGAGATTGGCCCGGGTTTCGGCCGAAAGATCGACGAAATCCTCGTTCACGATGCCGCGCACCCCGTAGCGCGCGCCATAGATCCCTTCGATCTGCGGAAAGAGTCGCGCTTCGAGCACGGCACTGGCCAGAGATTGATTGATCACCGCCGTCGGCCCGCCGCCCTCGGCGATCACCAGCTTACCGCTGCGCATTGTGTTTGGCTCCCGGTTGGCCATTCGAGTGAAGCAATTTCGGCATCGTCGAGAGCCGGTTTGTCGCCGCGATGGCGGTCACCGACAGCGCGAGGCTCGGTCGTCGAGCTTTCCGTCGAGACCTTCATCCCCTTTCTTACGAAACCGCAATGCCCACTGGCGTCCCGATCGGCATCTTGGACAGCCTGATGGGCAGAGAACACATCACGCTCCCGAGCCCTCCTTGGGACCGGGATTATGCCAACCGCCGTCGGCAGCGATAATTGCGTCAGCCTCCTTCGGGCCCCAACTGCGGCGATGGTAGCGGCGAACCTCGTGGTGTTTCTCAAGAACGGGATCAACCGCCGCCCAGGCCGCTTCAACCGCATCCTCGCGGGTGAAGAGCGCTCCGTCGCCGGCCATCGCGTCGCCCAACAGCAGCTCATAGGGCGTTTCCTCGTCCGGCTGCTCTTCGAGCAGATAGAGCTCCCGTTGATCGCCGACGAACTCGTTCCCGGCACGCTTAACGCGAGCGGCCAGGGCGATGGCGGAAACCGGCGAGACCCGGAAACGCAGATAATTGGCCCGGGCTGTCGTCGGCGCCGAGTCGGCGAACAGCCGCTGCGGCGGCGTCTTCAATTCCACCAGGACCTCGGTCACCGTTTCAGCTAGGTATTTGCCGGAGCGCAGATAGAACGGCACCCCCTCCCAGCGCCACGAGTCGATAAAAAGCCGCAGTGCGCAGAAAGTCTCGACGTCGGAGTCCTTGGCCACATCAGGTTCATCCCGATAACCAGTGTACTGGCCGCGCACCAAATCGTCTGGCGTCAGCGGGCGCATGGCCTGGAAGACCTTGGCTTTCTCGTTGTGGACGGCACCAAAGTCCGGACCGGCGGGCGGCTCCATGGCAAGCAGCGCGACGATTTGGAAGAGGTGGTTCTGGATCACGTCGCGCAGACAGCCGGCGGTTTCGTAAAACCCGCCGCGTTCTTCAACGCCGAAATCCTCGGACAGGGTTACCTGTACGCTGGCCACGTAGTTGCGGTTCCAGATCGGCTCCAAGAAAGAATTGGCGAAGCGGAAATAGAGGATATTCATGATAGCCTCTTTCCCGAGGAAGTGGTCGATGCGAAAGATCGAGTCCTCAGGGAATACCGTCTGCGCCACGTGATTGAGCTTGCGGGCGGAGGCCAGGTCGCGCCCGAACGGCTTTTCGACAATGACGCGCGCATGCTCGGCCAATTTCGAGGCGCCGAGCCCTTTGATCACCGTCTCGAAGAGCGAGGGCGGGATGGCGAGGTAGTGCGCCGGACGCTTGGCGCCGCCCAGCGCCTTCTTTATCGCCGCGAACGTACCCTTGTCATTGTAGTCACCGTTCACATAGCTGAGCTGGGACAAAAGATGGCCGAAAGCACGCCGGTCATCGATCCCACCCGATCGCTTTATGCTGTCTTCCACCCGTTCGTGCAGGCGCTCCATACTCCATTTCGGGAGGGCGACGCCAAGAGCGGGGACAGCCAGGGTACCTCGCTTCGCCATAGCGTAGAGGGCCGGGAAGATCATCTTGTGAGCGAGATCGCCGGTCACCCCGAAGATCACCAGCGCATCCGAATGGGGTGTGGTCACGAGTGTCTACCTCTCTGGCGGCGGCCTTTTCCTCATGGCTACCAAACTGATAACAACCGGCCTAAGGTTTCCGCGCGCCGGCGGGTACGACATGCCGCCGCGCGCCATTTCAGGTTTCGGTGTTCTCGTGGTCAGGCTTTCGCCGAAACAGCCCTGAAGATTCCTTCGAAATCCGCGGCGTTCAGGCTTGCGCCACCGACCAGTGCGCCGCCGACTTCGGGCAACGCGAGGATATCGCGCGCGTTGGCCGGTTTGACCGACCCGCCATAGAGGATGCGCACGTCTTTGCCTTCCGTACCCAGGCGCACCGCAAGGCACTCGCGGATATGCGCATGCATTTCCGCGATCTCCTCGGAGGTCGGCATGTGCCCGGTTCCGATCGCCCAGAGCGGCTCATAGCCGATCGCGATGGCGGACGCGGTCGTGCCGTCGGGAACACTGCCGGCGATTTGCGCGCCGCAGACGAATAACGCCTTGTTGTCGAGCCGCTGCGATTTCGTCTCGCCGATGCAGATGATCGCCAGAAGCCCCGCGCGCCGCGCGGCCCTTGCCTTCGCCGCCACGATGGCGTCGGTCTCGCCATGATGTTGACGGCGTTCCGAATGTCCGACGATGACCGCGGAGGCGCCTGCTTCTTTCAGCATTTCGGCGCTGATGTCACCCGTGAACGCGCCGGCGATTTCCGTGTGGCAGTCCTCCCCTCCGATGGCAACGCGGCCTCCGGCGGTCTGCGCCGCCCGCGCGATCAGCGTCGCGGGCAGGCAGATCAGAATGCCGGCAAGGGGCGGCGTAGCCTTCACGGAAGCGGCAATTGCCTCGATTTCGCCGAGCTGCGCAGCCAGCCCGTTCATCTTCCAGTTCCCGGCGATCAAAGGCCGCATGTTTTCCTCATCAAAGATCTGCGCTGGAAAAGGCCGGGAATTCGGAACCGTCGCCAGCCCCTAGCACCAGCAAATCCAGCACGCCCGGCGGGCCTGTTTAGACCGCCCAATTGGCATCAACACACTGTCACTGGCATCGACACGCTGTCACTGGCTTGGAAGATCACGCGGCAGGACGGGCTTGAGCGGTCGACGCTTCGATTAGTGCTGGTCACTTCTTGTCTACCCACTTGATGCCGTAATATGTGAGGAACCGTTCATCAAAGGCCTGATCGACCATGGTCGATGCATCGTATGCCGGACTGTCTTTGACCCGCTGACGATCGACATTGAGGTTCACCAATTTGTTTGTCCAATCGATATCTGACGCCGAGCGTGGCGAGATCAGGACCTTCTCACCCGGCCACCAATTCTTGGTATCGACGGCGAGGTAACGGATGCTCCAATCGGCATCCTCGATGAGGAAGTCCTCGACATGGCCGATCTCGCCGTCGCTGGCATGGATATGGTACCCGGTGACCGCTTCGATGCTGCGCAGATGCGGATCGTCTCGCTTGCGTTGAGCATCGGCAATCTCCTCCTCGCGCTGCCTCGATCCCGAGGGCGGGCCCGCCATGGCGGCGGGTACATAGCCGAAGCCACCCATGTAAAAGCCGGTGCCCCAATACGGGCTCCAGCCGTAGTAACCGTAAACGTTGCCCTCCATCTGCCGCGACACCGGCCGGTCGGTCTCGATTTCCGGACTGTCCTTGATCTGCTGTTTGGTCAATTCAACCGCGAATACGCGGTCCTTTGCGTAGAGCCGCCCCAAGACGGATGGAGGCAATAGCACCTTGCGACCGGAGAGCCAATTTCCGGTATCGACGACCAGCCAACGCACCAGCCAGCTGGCGTCATCGAACAGGAAGTCGCTGACGGTGCCAATATCACCATCGCTTGCCTCAATGGCGTAACCATTGATCGCTGACGCATGCCACAACATTTCGCGCTCCTATTACCGTCAACCGTTCTGCAGACGCGGGTAGGAAGGCTGGGATCAGCCGTTGGTTCTGATGGTGCCACTGGTCGTGAGATGCGTCTTCCAGAAGGCGTCCACCTTCCCGCTCTCCTGATCGAAATGGCCGGGCGTCGCGAATTGGTCATGGCTCACCAGCGGCGCGGCCTCCATGACGCTCTTGGTGGTGTCGAGCACCAAGAGGCTCGCGGTCGGGGTTACCTTGAAGTCCTCCCAGGGGACCGGGGCATATTTTTCGTCGATCCCGAAAACCCCGCCTCGGGCGATCACCAGGTAGGCGATCTTGCCGGTCTGCGGGCTCATCACGATGTCATCGATGCTGCCGAGAGCCCCGTTCTGCGGATTGCGCACCTCGGTGCCGAGCAGCTGATCGGAGCGGAACGAGGTGTTGTTGGCGGTGACCGGCTGCGCGGCGGCGATCTGCTGCTGCTGCCAGCTCGGCACATTCGCCATCGGGACTCCGCGGCTGTGCATGTTAGCCACGTAGAGTTTGTAGGTATCGCGGGTCGTACCGAGCACGTCCTCGCACTGTTGTTCTTGGCCGTGCCGGGCGAGGATGTTCGCGGCGGCGATGAGTGTGCGGACCTCGTAGCCCGGCCGCGCGTCCTGGTAACCGGTCGGGGTTGGCTCCAGGCCGCCGCCCATCGGATAGCCGTACCCGTAGCCGGGCCCATCCATCGGATAGCCATACCCATAGCCGGACTCGCCCAGCCAGTAGCCGTCCTTCCGCATCTGGCTGTCGAAGGCGCGCAGATCGGTTAGACACTTCTCCGCGGGCTTGATAGCGGAGGCTGGAGACGGCGGGTTCGCCGTGCCGGCCGCGTGAGGTTCAGCCGCGAGAAGCGGGGAGGCGAGGCCAAGACCAAGCAAAAAGCATGATGCTCGGAATCCGACTAGAGTCGAGCGTTTCATTGTGCATTCCTTCTGCGATTGCGATCCAGCGGACCCTGGGTTGCCGTTAATTGGCCAATGAAATCGGCGATCGTTGCCCAGGTCGGAGCGGAGCGATCCGAGTGAGCGGTTGCCTTCCTCACACCCCCAACGGGGTTTCCTTCATGGGCGAAACCCGAGCGTCACCGTTCGCGCTCGCCGGCTTGCCGGCTTTATCAAAAAGATCGAGGAACGGCTTGATGATGTCGATCGGCATCGGAAAGACGACCGTGGAATTTTGTTCGGCGCCGATCTCGGTCAACGTTTGCAGGTAGCGCAACTGCATGGCGGCCGGGACTGTCGAGAGGATCTTGGCGGCGTTGACCAGGGTTTGCGAGGCCTGGAACTCGGCTTCCGCGTGGATTACCTTGGCGCGCCGGTCGCGTTCCGCCTCCGCCTGTTTGGCGATGGCGCGCACCATGTTGTCGGTGAGTTCGACGGTTCTGATCTCGACGTTGCTCACCTTGATCCCCCAGGTTTCGGTCTGGGTGTCGAGGATGCTCTGGACGTCGGCACTGAGCTTTTTGCGTTCGGACAGCATCTCGTCGAGCTCATGCTGCCCCAGCACTGCGCGCAGCGTCGTCTGCGCAAGCATGACGGTCGCCGGAAGGTAGTGCTGAACCTGGATGATGGCCCGCTCGGGATCGACCACGTTGAAGTAGAGCACCGCGTCGACCTTCATCGAGACATTGTCGTGCGAGATCACGTCCTGGGTCGGTATCTCGATGACCTGGATGCGCAAATCCACCCGCACCATCTCCTGGAAGAAGGGGATCAGCAGAACCAGGCCCGGCCCTTTAACCCCTTGAAATCTTCCCAGGGTAAAGACTACAGCTCGTTCATATTGGCGCAGAATCTTCACGGTGGCGGTGATCAGACCGAAGGCTACAATCAGCACTACCGGGATGACAAACATGAGCGAGAGGGACATGGCGTGCCTCTTATCGTTACAATCGTAGAATATCGGTCCCAATCCCAGTCATGGAAGGCTCGGAAACTACTCATATTCCTCTCGATAATTAGGTTTGAACGATCAACGGTTTCGACTTCGGCGGCACGATTCTTCGGCTGCGAACCCAGTAGACTACGTCGGGGTCTCATGGCCCTTCAGGGATCGAGATCGTCGAGGTCCGCACGGGTATAAATGTTTCGTCGACGACGGAGAATGCACCCTAATGAACGCTGCGATCGAAGATTACGGGATCATCGGCAACAGCCACACGGCAGCCCTCGTGGGACGCGACGGGTCGATCGATTGGCTTTGTCTTCCGCGCTTCGATGGCGCGGCGGTGTTCGCCGCCTTGCTCGGCGGCCCGGAGAACGGCCGTTGGCTGATCGCGCCGGTTGAGCCGACGAGCAGAAGCTCGCGTTCTTATCGCGGTGAAACCGGCATTCTCGAAACCGGTTCGAGACCGACGGCGGTAGCGCTACCATTATCGATTTCATGCCGGCGCCCGAGGTGGATGGGCAGATTAATATGATCCGCCTCGTTCGCGGCGATACCGGTCGCGTACGCATGCACACCGAAATCATTCTGCGCTTCGATTACGGGCGC